>Ga0055584_100000631_pt1 | contig 33407 bp, 31 predicted proteins | sample OSDHelmetaG_FD_58716 | JGI IMG/M metagenome (GOLD analysis project Ga0055584, IMG submission 58716) | Pelagic marine sediment microbial communities from the LTER site Helgoland, North Sea, for post-phytoplankton bloom and carbon turnover... | ecosystem: Environmental > Aquatic > Marine >... | reverse complement strand
CCGGACTCGAACCGGCACGGCTTGCGCCACTGCCCCCTCAAGACAGCGTGTCTACCAATTTCACCACTTCGGCGTGTCATTTTTCACGCTGCACATTATACATGCGAGCGCAGTTCGAAACACGACCTTTGAGCATATCAAGGTGTGATCGAGGTGAACTTTTGCGACAATCTTACATGCGCGAACACATGCAGATCGTCCTTACTCCGATTTAGGAGCTACCGGCATATCGCTACCGGTCGACAGCGCATCCGGAGCAACCGGCACATCGCTGGAGTTTTCGCTAGGTATAGCAGACTCAACTCGGTCCACGACACTAGCGCGCTCAATATTTTGAGTCGTCAAATAGGCTAACGACAAGCTAATGCCGAAAAACAGCGCCCCCAGAAGAGCCGTTGCCTTAGTCAAGAAGCCCGATGCACCACGCGCACCAAAGACGGTACCTGAACTACCACTGCCGAAAGCAGCGCCTGCGTCTGCACCGCGACCGTGCTGAATCATCACCATCGCAATGAGACCTACAGCCACTAGTACGTGCAGAGTCAATAATACGGATTGCAACATTTTTCGAACTTACCCCTGTCTGACAGCCGCGCCTGCGCGGCCAATCTGCACGAATTCGTCAGCGTTTAACGCAGCTCCACCGATCAGACCACCATCGATGTTAGCTTGCGCAAATAATTCTTCGGCATTCGCACCTTTGACACTGCCGCCGTAAAGAATCTTCACCGCTGCTGCGACCTGCGCATTATTACCGGCAAGCCTTTGGCGCAAATATGCGTGCACGTCTTCAGCTTGTTGCGGCGTAGCCGTCAATCCGGTGCCGATAGCCCAGACCGGCTCATACGCAACTACAGCGTGCGCAAATGCGTCACCGCCCGCGCAATCAAGCACCGCTTGCAATTGTGCCCCGACAACGGCTTCGGTCGAACCCGATTCGCGCTCAGACTGGCTCTCACCAACACACAAAATCGGGGTCAAACCAGCGGCCTGTGCGCGCACAAATTTCGCCGCCACATCGTCAGCGCTTTCGCCATACAAGGCGCGCCGCTCAGAGTGTCCAACGATCACGTAGTGACAGCCGCAATCCGCCAACATATCTGCACTAGTCTCGCCAGTAAAAGCGCCATCGGTTTGCGCTGAGACATTCTGCGCACCGAGCTGTACGCCCGAGTCAGACAGCAACTCAGCAGCAATCCCCAAATATGCAGCCGGCGGGCAAATCGCTAACTCACATACTCCACCAGCGGCGTATGCTGCCGTCACCGCAGGAATGAGCTCGCGGGCAAACGCACGCGTTCCGTTCATTTTCCAATTGCCAGCGACCAATGCAGTTCTCATCGATACTACCCGGAGCGACCAAAGCCGGGCATGGTAACTGCTGGTAAGCTCCGCGACAAGGCTATGGGCGCGATTCGATGATCGTTCAAGCTAGGCAGCATCCAGCGCAGCTTCGACAGCTTCGGCCAACTGGTCGGTCAGCGCTGTTACCGTGCCCTCGTCGCGGCCCTCGACCATTACCCGCACAACGGGTTCGGTGCCGGACGGACGTAGTAGCACTCGTCCGTCAGAACCGAGTTGCGCTTCTACTTCGCGCACTGCCGCGGCAACTGCAGGGATCGCCATCGGGTCGATCTTCTGTCTCATCTTTACATTGCGCATGCGCTGCGGGTATTTCGTCATACCGCTTTTGAGTTCTTGTAAGGTCTTGCCCGAGCGCTTAGCCGCTGCCAGGATTTGTAGCGCAGCCACAATGCCATCCCCAGTGGTCATTCGATCCAAGCAAATAATGTGGCCTGAGGTCTCGCCGCCCAAGGTCCAACCGGACGCCTTCATCGTCTCAAGCACGTAGCGATCACCAACCTTTGCGCGCTTCAACGCGACCCCGCGCTCGCGCAGCGCTTCTTCCAATCCCAGATTGGTCATTACGGTGCCGACGACGCCGCCATTGAGGCTATTCTCTGTACGGCGCGCCTCGGCAATGATAAACAGCGCTTCATCGCCATCGAGTACCTCGCCTTGCGCATCAGCCAAGATGAGGCGGTCACCGTCGCCATCTAGAGCGATACCCAAGTCCGCCTTTTCACGCACCACCGTTGCGCTCAGCCGCTCCGGCGCGGTCGCCCCACAGCCGTCGTTAATGTTGACCCCATTGGGCTCGCAACCAATCGTAATAACCTCAGCGCGCAGCTCATCGAATACTTTCGGAGCGATATGATAGGTCGCGCCATGCGCACAATCGACGACAATTTTCATGCCGCGAAAATCGATCCCATAGGCAATCGTGCTTTTGCAGAACTCGATGTATCGAGCGGCGGCATCGACGATGCGCTCAGCCTTTCCGAGCTCACCTGAAGCCACCGTGGTCATGGGGTTATCAAGCTCGCGCTCGATCTCCAGTTCCACCGAGTCCGGCAGCTTGGCGCCATCGCCCGAGAAAAATTTGATGCCATTGTCCATGTACGGATTGTGCGAGGCACTGATTACAATCCCTGCGTCGGCGCGCAGCGTCTGCGTTAAATAGGCGATCCCAGGGGTCGGCATCGGGCCGACCTGCTGGATATTGGCGCCAGCGGCAATGAGACCAGCTTCAAGTGCAGATTCGAACATGTAGCCAGAGATACGCGTATCTTTTCCGATCAGCACCTTGCCACGCCCGCCGCGCGCGAGTACGCGCCCAGCAGCCCAACCGAGACGCATCACGAATTCGGGTGTGATGGGATGCTCACCAACCGTTCCCCGAATCCCGTCCGTGCCAAAATAGCGCCGGTCACCACTCATAATTCACTCCGTATCGGAAACGCCATTAATGGCAGCCCAAACCTGTAGCGTCTCAATCGTCGCCGCAACATCATGCGCTCGCAACAGTGTTACGCCTGCGCTAGCCGCATGCATTGCGACTGCCAAACCTGCATACAAGCGCCGCGATGCGGGTTGTCCAGTGATGTCCCCCAGCATAGATTTGCGCGAAACGCCCAGCGCAATTTGCTGGCCCTGTGCTGCCCATGTCGGCAACACGCGCAGCAACTCAAGATTGTGGCGAAGTATCTTGCCGAATCCAATTCCTGGGTCAACCAGTATACGACCTGGTTCTATACCTGCAGCGACACACTTCGATACACGCGCTTCTAAAAATTCTCTTACGCTCGCAACTACATCTTTATAATGCGGCTCATCTTGCATCGTGGCCGGGCTACCCTGCATGTGCATCAGGCATACGTCTACGTCCGCAGCAATCGCAACTTCGAGTGCCTTAGCTGCGGTCAAGGCCCGCACGTCGTTAATCAGTTGCGCCCCAGCACTACACGCAGCTCGCATCACCTCCGCGCGACTCGTGTCGATAGAGATAGCGACATCCGATTGCGCGCGCAGCGCTTCTATCACCGGAATTACGCGGTCAAGCTCAAGCTGTACGGAAACCGCAGGTGCACCCGGACGTGTGGACTCACCGCCGATATCGATGTAGTCAGCGCCCTCGCCCACCAGCACCAGAGCGTGCGCCAACGCCTCCGCGTGCCGAGCGTGCTTGCCGCCGTCGTAAAATGAGTCAGGTGTTACGTTCACGACGCCCATAACCAATGGTCGCAGTAGTGCTCCCGTCGCTCGACGCTTTCGCCAGTGTTGTAGTGGGGTCATTGGATCGAAACGGCCGGAGAACCCGGCCGTTTGGTCACATCTATTCAGGCATTGTCAATTTAGTGCAGGCTGGCTGGCCCACCAATGCCATCGTTGTTGGGCGAATCCTCCGGGTCTGATGCAGGCACGCTGTCGCCAGACGATGGTGGCGTCGAGTCCCCATAATCTTTGGGTGGACGCGGATCACGTCCTTCCATGATGTCTTTGATCTGGTCAGCATCAATGGTTTCGAAGCGCAGTAGCGCATCCGCCATACTGTGGAGTTTGTCCAGATGCTCCGTCAGGATAGTGCGCGAGCGCTGGTAGTTACGGTCGATAATTCGACGTACTTCCTCATCAATTGCATGCGCCGTCTCATCTGAGACGCTCTTCGTTTGCGTCACGCTGTGACCTAAGAACACCTCGTCCTGGTCGTCGCTGTACATTAAGGGTCCGAGTTTTTCAGACAAGCCCCATTTGGTAACCATGTTGCGCGAGAGTTCCGTTGCGCGCTGGATGTCGCTACTCGCACCGGTCGTAACTGCATCAGGACCGAAAATCATCTCCTCCGCGATACGGCCACCGAACAAGCTCGAAATGTTGCTTTCTAACCATTGCTTGGAATAGCTGTGGCGATCTTGTTCAGGCAAGTACATGGTCACGCCAAGTGCGCGTCCACGCGGAATAATCGACACTTTATATACCGGATCGTGAGCAGGCACGTTCAAGCCGACAATAGCGTGACCTGCCTCATGGTATGCCGTCAGTTTCTTTTCTTCGTCACCCATCACCATCGAGCGGCGTTCAGCACCCATCAGAATCTTGTCTTTCGCTTTTTCGAAGGACTCCATGCTAACAACGCGGGCATTTGAGCGTGCCGCAAACAATGCCGCCTCGTTGACTAGATTGGCCAAGTCGGCACCGGAAAAGCCTGGTGTACCGCGCGCGATTTTTCCAGGCTCGACGCCTTCGTCTAGCGGAACTTTGCGCATGTGGACCTTCAAGATTTGCTCACGCCCACGAATGTCGGGCAAAGGCACAATTACTTGACGGTCAAAACGTCCCGGGCGCAATAGCGCCGGATCTAGCACATCGGGCCGGTTAGTCGCAGCAATGACGATAACGCCCTCATTGCCTTCAAAACCGTCCATTTCGACCAGCAGTTGGTTCAGGGTTTGTTCGCGTTCATCGTGACCACCACCCAAGCCTGCGCCACGATGCCTGCCCACTGCGTCTATTTCGTCGATGAAAATGATGCATGGTGCCTGTTTCTTAGCTTGCTCAAACATGTCGCGCACACGAGAGGCACCTACGCCCACAAACATCTCGACAAAATCTGAGCCAGAAATTGTGAAAAACGGAACCTTGGCCTCACCAGCAATCGCTTTTGCCAGCAAAGTCTTACCGGTACCTGGCGACCCCACCATCAACACACCGCGAGGTATCTTGCCACCAAGCTTCTGGAATTTGCCGGGGTCGCGCAGGAAGTCGACCAGCTCGCCCACCTCTTCCTTGGCTTCTTCGATACCAGCAACGTCAGCAAACGTGACCTTAACTTGGTCTTCGCCCAGCAAACGCGCGCGGCTCTTGCCAAAAGACATTGCGCCGCGCCCACCGCCGCCGCCCTGCATTTGGCGCATGAAGAAAATCCACACCCCAATAAGTAGCAGCATTGGGAACCAGGAGATGAAAATCTCCATCAACACGCCTTTTTCTTCCGGCGCCGGCGCTTCAATCTCTACGCGGTTTTCCAGCAAGTCGCCAATCAACGCCTTGTTGTCAGTTTCCGGGATGTATGTCACGTAGCGCTTGTTGTCGCTACCGCGCATCTTCGCTTGCAAAGTGCGTTCATCAATCACTACTTTTTCCACTTGGCCTTGACGCACCAGTTGGTAGAAGTCCGAGTACTTGATCGGTAGCGCGCGGCCTTGCTGCTGGCCAAAGTTACTGAATACTGACATCAGTACTAACGCGATGACGACCCAGAGGATCAGATTTTTGGCCATGCCATTCAAGATTTTGTCTCCCGCCGTGCGTCCGTAGTTAGACAATCCGGCCTAAGGCATTTGAGTATATCACCAGGTCCAATCGGACTCTTGCGACTCGGGTCCCAATTTAGTTGGACAAACTTAGGGCTGTCGAAATTCTCTCCCAACCAGATAGAGTTCGCGCGAACGCGACCTCGAGGCATCTGGTTTGCGCGAGACTACGCGCTTAAACCGAGCACGCATTAACCGCAAGAACTGGTCAAAGCCTTCACCTTGAAACACCTTGACCAAAAAATCTCCGTGTTCGCGTAACGCGCCCTGCGCGAAGTATAGTGCGAGCTCAGCGAGTTCCATCGCACGCGGCTGATCGATAGCACGCGTACCCGAGAAATTGGGTGCCATGTCTGACATTACAAGGTCTACCCCCGATTGGGTTCGTTCTTGCAACGCGCTAGCAACTGCGTCGTCGGTAAAATCGCCTTCGATGATCTCAACACCAGCAATCGCATCCATCTCAAGTCGGTCCAATGCGATCACATGTCCTTGTTCGCCAACGCGCTCGGCAGCATACGCGCTCCAGCCGCCAGGCGCGGCGCCTAGGTCGACGACCTTGCGCCCTGCGCGCAACAGGCGGTCACGTTTGTCGATATCGATGAGCTTATATGCAGATCGCGCAACCCGCCCTTCGCGTCGCGCGCGCTGCACAAACTCATCGCGTTCATGCTCTTGCAACCAACGGCCTGAAGAACCACTGCGCTTACTCAACGAGTAACCCCCCGTCGTGCACCAAGCACTGTTAGAATAGCGCTTTGAAATCTACTCAGGTGGCTCCGTTGCGAATCGTCAACGCTGCATTGAAACGCGAACTTCGTGGTCGCGCCCATAGTCTGAAACCGGTTCTGGTCATCGCTGACCGAGGGCTTGAGGAAAGCGTTTTGGCCGAAGCCGAACGCGCGCTCGAGCATCACGAGTTGATCAAGGTCAAGATTCGCCACGATCGTGACGCGCGAGCGCTGCTAACCGTCGACTTCTGTGAGCGCGTCGGCGCCGCACTCATCCAATCTGTCGGCCAAATCATCACGGTTTACAAGCCCCGCCCAGAAACCTCGGCGGCTGCGCCAGCGGGCGCTCATTCCAAATCGGGCGACGCAAGTCGTAACTCAAGCGCACGTAGTTCTGCTGGCGCAAAGGCCTGGGATACTGCGACTCATCGCAAACGCTCCGAACACCCGGGACGTGGCTCGCGACGCCGCTCCGATTAAATTCGGCTGACTCGTCGCGCCAGCCACTCAGACGTACTCAACGCCGGCGATTTCGTATTCGTGGATCCCGCCTGGAGCTTCGACTTCGGCGACATCTCCGTCACTCTTGCCAATTAGCGCACGCGCTAATGGCGAAGTGATGGAAATCAAGCCTTTGCCGATATCGGCTTCTAGCTCACCCACGATCTGGTAAGTCGATTGCTCCTCGGTAATTACGTTGTAGAGCGAAACAGTGGCGCCAAAAACAACGCGACCGTTGGCAGCAACGGTTGCCGGGTCGATGACTTGTGCCCGCGCCAGTGAATCTTCAATCTCAGCGATTCGTCCTTCGATAAAGCCTTGCTGCTCTTTGGCGGCGTGATATTCCGCATTTTCCTTTAGATCCCCATGCGCACGTGCATCAGCAATCGCTCTAATGACATTCGGCCGGTCAACACTCTTTAGCGATCTGAGATCATTTTTCAGGCGCTCGGCGCCTGTAACTGTCATTGGTGTACGCTTCATTAAATTCTCCTATCGGCTGGTCAGGCCAAGCACATCTGGCATGTCATAAAGGCCGGGCTCGCGCCCAAGCAACCAGCGCGCGGCACGCAATGCGCCATACGCAAAATTATTGCGCGTATGGCTGCGATGGGTAATCTCGAGCCGCTCGCCCTCAGCGGCAAACATCACCGTGTGCTCGCCAACTATGTCACCACCGCGAATGGTTTCAAAGCCAATCGTGGCCCGCTCACGTGCGCCGGTGCGGCCTTGGCGGCCATATACGGCACAATCTTCCAGGTTCCGGCCCAGCGCTTGCGCGACAATTTCACCCATGCGCACAGCAGTACCGGACGGTGCATCAATCTTGTGGCGATGGTGGGCTTCGATGATTTCGATGTCTGATTCTGCGCCCAGAATTTCAGCCGCGAGTTCAATTAGCTTGAAACTCAGCGTAACGCCCACACTCATATTCGGCGCAAAAACTACCGGAATGATTTTCGCTGCCTGAGCAATTGCCGCTTTTCCCGCAGCGTCGATCCCAGTTGTGCCTATTACCATCGCCACCTTGTGCTCGACACAAATAGCCAGATGCTCGAGTGTCGGCTCAGGAATGCTGAACTCGATCCAAACATCCGCGTTGTTGGCGCACCCGGGCGCATCATCGGACAAGATGATTTGATTGGGCTCAATTCCGGCCAACATACCGGCATCCATACCCAGGGCCTGGTGGCCTGGGTACTCCAGGGCCGCAACGCAGGCCATGCCATCTAACTCAGCACTCGCCTGAATCAATGCACGCCCCATCCGCCCAGCCGCCCCGGCAATGGCCACAGCGGTGCGTGTTGTGGTCATAGCTTCATCTCCTCGAAAAAGCGCTTGACGCCGTCCATCCACGATGTCGCCCGCGGGCTATGGTCGCCGTCACTTTGATGCATGGATTGCTCGAACTCTTCGAGCAACTCGCGCTGCCTACGGCTCAGATTAACGGGCGTCTCTAACACCACACGGCAAATTACATCACCGACCCCGCCGCCGTTAACGCCACGCACACCTTTACCGCGGATGCGGAATAACTTACCTGTTTGAGTGCCTGCTGGCACTTTTAAGTTGACCCGATTGTTTAGTGTTGGGACTTCCAATTCGCCGCCCAAGGTTGCGGCAGCGAAACCGATCGGCACTTCGCAAAAAAGATTGTTGCCGTCGCGCTCAAAGATCGGATGTTTCTTTACGTGGATCTCTACGTAAAGATCACCCGCCGGGCCACCGTTTTCGCCCGGCTCACCTTCATTCGATAAGCGAATTCGATTACCCGTGTCAACGCCGCCTGGCACCTTGACCTTAAGCGCATTCTCTTTGCGCACCCAGCCTTCGCCATGACAGTCACCACACGGATCGGAAATGACAGAGCCGCTGCCGCGACAGTGCGGGCAGGCTTGCTGAACCGAAAAAAAGCCTTGCTGCATGCGCACTTGGCCAACCCCGTTGCAGGTCGCACAAGGGCTTGGCGAGCTCCCCGCACGCGCGCCGGAACCGTCACAGGTATCGCATGCTTCACGCGCCGGCACGGTGATACGTACTTCTGTACCATTGCAGGCATCCTCCAGTGACAGCTCGAGGTCATAGCGTAAATCCGCACCGCGGTAAACGCGATTTTGACCACCGCCACGTCCGCCAAAGATGTCACCAAAGACGTCGTCGAAGATGTCGCGAAAGCCGGCCGAGCCGGCACCACCGGCACCAGCACCCATCGACGGATCAACACCGGCATGACCGAAGCGATCGAAGGCTTGACGCTTAGCGTCATCCGACAGCACTTCGTACGCCTCTTTGGCTTCCTTGAAATGCTCGATCGCTTCGTCATCATCCGGATTGCGATCAGGATGAAACTTCATCGCCAAACGTCGGTAGGCCTTCTTGATGTCAGCGGCTACTGCGCCCTTTTCGACGCCCAACACTTCGTAATAATCACGTTTGGCCATAACTTTTTTTCCTAAGCCGGAGCAAATACATAGATCCGCGTGCTATACGACGACGGGCGCGACATCAGGACCGATGCCGCGCCCGCGCACTAGAGTGTATTGCTAGACAGCTATTTGGTGTCGTCTTTGACCTCTTCGAATTCAGCATCGACTACGTCGTCACTGGGCTCGGGGCTGGCACCGCCGTCTGCACCATTTTCGCCCGCTGGCGTTTCCTGTGCATACAAACGTTCAGCCAGTTTTGCGTGCAGATCCGACAATGTAGAGACCTTCGTTTGAATCGTCTCGACGTTGTCGGCATCTAAAGCCGACTTAACATCTGCCACCGCCGATTCAATCTCCGCGCGTTCGCTAGACTCGACTTTTTCGCCCAGTTCGGCTAGAGATTTTTCTGTCGCATGAATGACGTTGTCAGCATCGTTTCGCGCTTTAACTAACTCATGAAATACACGGTCGTCCTCAGCATGTGCTTCAGCATCCTTGACCATTTGGTCGATCTCGTCGTCCGACAGACCGCTAGATGCGCGAATGATAATGGACTGCTCTTTACCTGTAGCCTTATCCTTGGCTGACACATTCAATATGCCGTTAGCGTCGATATCGAAGGTGACTTCAACTTGCGGTACGCCGCGTGGTGCCGGTGGGATATCGGCCAAATCGAACTTACCAAGCGATTTGTTTGCAGCTGCGATCTCGCGCTCGCCTTGCAGAACATGCACCGTCACCGCTTGCTGGTTATCGTCAGCAGTCGAAAACACTTGCGAAGCTTTAGTCGGGATGGTGGTGTTTTTTTCGATGAGCTTAGTCATCACACCACCGAGCGTTTCAATACCAAGACTCAAAGGCGTCACATCAAGCAGCAAAACGTCTTTGACATCACCCGACAGCACGCCAGCTTGAATCGCAGCACCGATGGCAACGGCTTCGTCAGGATTAACGTCCCGCTTCGCTTCTTTACCGAAGATGTCTTGCACCATAGCCTGAACTTTGGGCATACGGGTCTGGCCACCAACCAGGATCACTTCGTCGATATCGGACGCGGACAACGAAGCGTCTTTCAGTGCGGTGCGACACGGCCCCACCGTGCGCGCGATAAGGCCTTCAACCAAAGCCTCGAGCTTTGCTCGCGTCAGCTTTATGGCCAAATGTTTCGGGCCATTCTGGTCGGCCGTTATATACGGTAAATTCACTTCGGTCTGTTGGCTCGACGACAACTCGATCTTGGCTTTTTCCGCTGCTTCTTTAAGGCGCTGCAAGGCCAATGGATCTTTGTGAAGATCGATGCCTTGCTCATTGCGGAATTCATCTGACAGATATTCGATTATGCGCAGGTCAAAATCTTCGCCACCGAGGAAGGTGTCACCGTTGGTAGATAAAACTTCAAACTGGTGCTCGCCATCAACCTCAGCAATTTCGATGATGGACACGTCGAACGTACCACCGCCCAAATCGTAGACCGCAATCTTGGAGTCCCCACGTTGCTTATCCATGCCGTAAGCGAGCGCTGCCGCAGTCGGCTCATTGATGATACGACGCACCTCGAGACCGGCGATCCGACCCGCATCTTTAGTTGCTTGGCGCTGCGAATCGTTGAAATAGGCGGGCACGGTAATGACAGCTTCCGTAACCGCTTCACCAAGGTAATCCTCGGCGGTCTTTTTCATCTTCATCAACACGCGCGCGGAAACTTCCGGTGGCGCCATGCCGCGGCCTTGGGCTTCGACCCACGCATCGCCATTGGGGGCGGCAGTGATCGAATAAGACACCATGTCTTTATCACGCTGCACTACGTCATCTTCGAAACGCCTGCCAATCAGTCGCTTTACCGCAAACAGAGTGTTCTGCGGATTAGTAACTGCTTGGCGTTTGGCCGATTGCCCAACAAGCACTTCATCATCATTAGTGAAAGCCACAATTGACGGTGTTGTACGATCGCCCTCGCTATTTTCGATAACGCGTGCGCTATTACCCTCCATCACCGCCACACATGAGTTGGTTGTGCCGAGGTCGATGCCTATGATCTTACTCATTTTCAAAAGTCCACTTCGAATACGTTGCTGCTTAAGGTCACGCGGCCGCGCCCCTCGCGCCCCATATTGGGTTGTACGTCAAGAATTCAACCGCGGCGCATGCATTCATAGCCACGAACTGCAATAAAACCCTAAATTAGGGTGAAAACGTTACTTTGAGACGATAACCATCGCTGGACGAATCAGCCGGTCCTTAAGCAAATAGCCTTTCTGAAACACTGTTACAACTTGCCCGGGCGCTACGCCCTCGACCTCTTGCATCGTCATTGCCTGGTGCTTCTCGGGGTCAAATGCTTGGCCGGTTGGGTCTACCAGCGCCACGCCGTATTTCTCCAATGCCGAGGCCAGCATCTTGTCGGTCAAATTGAGGCCTTCGGCGATTGTATCGGCATCTGCCCCTTGCACCGATGCCAAACCCAGTTCCATGCTGTCTTTCACCGGCAACAATTCAGTTAGGAGCTTTTCGATACCAAACTTATGGGCGTTTTCAAGGTCGCGCTGACCGCGCTTGCGCAGATTTTCCATTTCCGCCTGGAGGCGCAATAACGCGTCGTCGCGCTGCGCGATTTGCAATCGCAAACTCTCAAGCTCACGAACATGCAGTTCTGCGTCAGTCAGTTCAGCACCTGGCGCGTCACTATCTGCCCCACCGGATTCAGCCGATTGGGCATTACTAGCATCACTTACAGGCGCATCCTCGCCCGTGTCAATGACACCCAAATCACTGGCAACCGGGGCTTCCTCAGCTGCCGGCTTTGACTCGTCTCCACTCATTTCTTTAATTCACCTGTTACGCGCGATTTCCCATCCGTGTCACCTCCCCAGACGCGCGATGCCTAAGGATTAGCGCCCACCAAAACGTATCGCGAGGCCAATGCTCCGATGCGATACGCGAACGTTGGGCCAACAATGCAATCGCTTAGACTACAACGTTGAGCAGAGCGCAAGCACGTCATGCACGGCGCAGTTGGCCCAGCGCATTCGATAGGGGACGCGAAGATATATGGGGACTAGTGCTTGGCGTTCAAGGCGTCGCCGAGCAAGCGCGCGGTCATATCGACGATCGGAATCACGCGCTCGTATTCCATGCGTGTCGGCCCAATGACTCCTAGGACACCAACGCGCTGGCCGTCAATTGCATAAGGTGCGGTTACCACGGAACACTCATCGAGGACGTGATATCCGGATTCTTCACCTATGTACAAATGCACACCATGAGCGTTTAAAGACTGGTCCAGCAGGTGCAGTATATCGCGCTTACGATTGAATGCCTCGAATAGCTCACGCAATTTGTCCACATCCGAGAGTTCGCCGTAGTCCAGCAGGTTGATCTGGCCTGCCAACACGAAGTCATCTTGGTGATTCTGCGGTTCGAAGGCCTTTTCGGCAATCTCAACTGTCGCCTGCATCATACGATTCATGTGCTCGCGGGCATCGCCCAGTTCGCGCACCAAACGTTCGCGCACACTCAGAGGATCCATGCCAGCAAACGCTTCGCTCAGATAATTACCCGCTTGCTGCAGCTCGGACGGCGAATAACGTCTTGCGGTCGTGATAATGCGATTTTCTACGTCGTGATTGTTCAACACCAAGATCACTAAGATTTGGGTGTCTGACAAGGGCAAGAATTCGACTTGACGTAGCGAGGCCGCTTGGCGCCGCGGCAACATCACCATCCCTGCCAGACTGGTGAAGTCGGAGAGTAGGCTTGAAGCGCGCTCAACCACCGAGCTATTTGCGTTTATATCACTCACGAGTGTTTCACGAGCGCGCTGCACATCACGCAACTCCGGCGGGCGCATGGTCACCAAAGTGTCAACGAACAAACGATACCCTTGTACGGTAGGGATGCGCCCGGCCGAGGTATGCGGCGACTCCAGCAAACCCATGTCTTCGAGATCCGCCATCACGTTGCGCACAGTCGCGGCGCTCAAGTCGAGCCCGGAATCGCGCGATAGCGTGCGCGACCCTACAGGCTGGCCATCGCGGATGTACTGTTCCACCAGCACCTTAAGCAGGCGCTGTGCACGCGGCGAAAGGTCTCCGTCGAACCGGGCTTTTGCCATTAAAATTATTCCTCAACCGGATGCCTGCACACTATCAGTCTGCTGGCGTTTACGCCATTCTATTTCCGTCTACAGCGCCCGCGCTCGGCGCCGCTTTTGTAGCTGTGTGCATATGGTCGGAGTCGGGCGAGCATGCTAAGTTCCCGCAGGTCTGGGCCCCGCTATATCGCAGTCACAGCAATTCACTTCGGAGTTTCCCTTTGCTGACCCACATCAGCGTGCGTGATCTCGCCATTGTCGAGAGCTTGAGCGTAGAACTAGAGTCAGGCCTCACGGTCATGACCGGCGAGACCGGTGCTGGCAAATCGATCCTGATCGATGCCCTGTCGCTCGCGCTTGGCGCGCGCTCTAATGCCGGGTTGGTGCGTACTGGAGCACAGCGCGCGGAGATCACCGCGCTGTTCAACATTGCCGCATTGCCGGTGACGCGTGCAGCGCTCGCCAAACTTGAGTTAGACGGTAGCGAAGACGAGCTGCATCTGCGACGTACGATCGCCACTGACGGGCGCTCACGCGCCTATATCAATGGTCGGCCGGTACCGGCGCAGTTGTTGCGTGAGCTAGCTGCCACATTGGTCGATATTCACGGCCAACATGAGCATCAATCCTTACTTGCCGTTGAGACTCAGCGAGACCTGCTCGATGCATTCGGCGAGCATCAAGCACATGCCACCAGTGTCCGTCACACCCACCACGAGTGGCGAAAGTTAAAAGATGAGCATGCGGCCCTGGCTTCTGGGCAGTCTGACCACCGTGCGCACCTGAGTTTGCTGCGTTATCAACTGGACGAACTCGATACACTTGCACCCAATGTCGACGAATACGCCAAGCTCATGCGCGAACACAAACGCCTCGCTGGCGCCGAAGACGTACGCGAACAGTGTTACGCGGCGTTAGCATTCCTCAGAGATAACGAAGCTGCCAATGTGCAGGCGCTGCTAGGACGCGCAAATCAAGCGCTCGTAAATGCTGCAGACGCGGAGTTCCAGCCGGTGCTCGATCTGCTCGAGACAGCAACCATTCATGCCGTGGAGGCAGCTCATGCGGTTGACCGGCTGGCCCAAGATCGGCAAGCCGACCCGCGCCAGTTGCAGCAAGTCGAGCAGCGTTTGGAGCATTTCCAGGATGTTGCGCGAAAACATCACGTGGCTCCGGAAGCACTAGCGCAATTACTAATTCGCTTACGCACCGAGCTGCAGCAAGCCGAGGCTCTGACGCTACGCGCCACTCAAATTGATGGTGCCCTCGAACAAGCGCTAGCGATCTATACCAAAAAGGCGAGCCGTCTCAGTAGTGCACGACGCTCAGCGGCCAAGAAGATGGGCGCGGCGATCAGCGCATCCATGCAAGAGCTAGGCATGGCCGGTGGACGCTGTGAGGTCGTCCTGCACACGCTAGATTCCAGCAACGAGGGGGGGATTGCTAGCGAGCCACGCACAACTGGAGCTGAACGTGTCGAAATCCAAGTAGCGGCCAATCCAGGATCACCATTGCGCTCGCTCTCACGAGCCGCATCCGGCGGCGAACTCTCGCGCATCAGCTTGGCCATCCAGGTGCAACTGGCGCAGGGCTCGGGAGTTCCGAGCTTGGTTTTCGACGAAGTTGACGTTGGCATCGGTGGCGGCGTAGCGGAGATAGTTGGCCGCCAGCTGCGCCACGTCGCAGGCAAGCGGCAGGTGCTCTGTATTACCCATTTAGCTCAAGTCGCCTGCCAGGGCGAACAACACTTACGCGTCATCAAGCGGGCCACTGGTAACACCACCCACACGTCCCTAGAACGCCTTCACACGGAGGAAAGGGTTAAAGAAATTGCGCGCATGTTGGGCGGGCGCGACATCACCAAACGCACCCTAGAACACGCCCAAGAAATGCTGCAACTGGCACACAGCGAAGCCTGATCGTCTCGCGCAGGCCTTAAGCACGCCAGCGCCGCCACCAGACTGACTCAGGCGGCGTCAAAATCTGGCAGTGTGGTGCTTCACCTGGCCCGCAGATTCGGCGTTTCGTTGGCAGACAATTGGATCAGGCATGCGCAATCAGAGTTATACTTCGCAGCATGAAAATATTCGAGCACTTTGGCCGCCCTTGGTCCCCCGCTAGCGCGCTCTGCGCGGCGCTTGTATTGAGCGCTTGTGCGTCAAAGGACATCCCTGGTGTGTACCGCGTTGACATCCAACAAGGCAACGTCGTAACACAAGAAATGCTGGCGCAGCTAGAGCCTGGCATGTCGAAACGCAAGGTTCGTTTTGTACTCGGGACACCGCTAATCGCCGACGCATTCAATAGCGATCGTTGGGACTACATTTACACCTTCAAAACCGGTACCGATGAACGGCTACAACGAAACATTTCAGTGCTGTTTGAGGGCGAGCGGCTGGTACGGCTGCGCGGTGACGTCGAAGGCGCATTGTCAGCCACGACAGTGCAAGCTCGACGCCGCGACAAAGTTGTGCAAGTTACCGGTCCGCGAGAGCAACGAGGGCTGTTCGCATCGCTTGTATCGATTGGCTCTAGCGACGAGGTGAAGAGTGAAGCGGCCGCGGAGCAGGCCGAAGCAGTGGCTGCTGAAGCAGCCGCGGACGCCGACAGTGAAACGCAAGCTAATGCCCGCAGTGCGCTGCCCGCTAATTCGATTGACGCCAAGCAAGTGCCCACAATCGACACAGCGACCACCCCTGAGGCCGAGCTTGACGCCACCCAGGAGGTAGCCGAAGAGCCGACCCAATCAAGTTTCTGGGATCGGCTCAAGAACACTGTATCTGGAGACCCGGGTACGCCCGACCGCAACACCGACGAGCTCATTGCCACGCCGCAGGAGCTAGCGCCGAGCAACGATGCAATTTTGAGTCCGAACCCGGCGAGCCCGAACCCGGACCTTGAGCTCGAGGCTAGCGCTCCGCCGACCGACACGGATGCACAAGATTCCATTGTACGTGCGGCTGCGGGTGAAGGGGATCGCACTGAAGCCACTCGATCGACCGACCTTGACGGTGGTTTCTTCGCGCGCGTGCGCAATGGTTTCAAGCTACTTGAGATCCCAGATTCGTTGTTCGAGCTCAAGCCTCCGCCCGAGGTCGAAAGTTCAACTGGGGACCATTAGGCCTTTGTGCGCATTGGGGCCATCGGTTTGAGGGCCCATGTCTGGCAGGCAATTGCTCGCGCGATACTGACCGTTGAGATGCTGCCGAGGTCACGCGTATACCCAGGCCGAGTGCTGCGACCAGTCTTAGTTCAGGCCTCAGCTGTCGCGATTTTGCAGATGACGACGGCGCCGGGCCTCGCGCGGCTCAAGGCGTAACGGTCGATAGATTTCTACCCTATCGCCATCCGATAACAGCTGCTCCAGATCGACCTTCACACCATAAATTCCGAGTTCCAGCAACTCGAGGCGCAGCTCTGGATGACGGGTCAAAATACCTGAGCGCAAAACGGCATCGCGCACCGTCAAGGCGGCTGATGATTTGACCGCCAAGTTGGTCTGCGTACTCGGTGTTAGATAAACAACGCTGACCTGAAAGGTCTGATCCGCTTGGTTCACGCTAGTTGCCGTGCAGGAGAAAAGCCAAAGGGAGACACACGCCATCGCGCGAGCACATGCCAAGCGACAGCCGCGGGTATTGGGTCCAGGAGCTAAGCCGGTTTAGCACCGTACACTTGGCGCGCTCGGTCACAAAAAGCCGAGACCATAGTGTTAGCAATCTCATTAAAGATCGGCCCAACCGTCATGGTCACGAGGCGATTGCTGAACTCAAACTCAAGCGCCAGCGTAACGCGCGAACCGGCATTGTCGAGTTGCTCAAACTGCCAATTGCCGTCAAGGCGCTTGAACGGCCCGTCGACCAGTGTAAGTTTGATCTGTCGATTTGCTTCCAAGGTATTGCGCGTGCTGAACTCTTTACGCAAAGGCCCCTTCGCAATTCGTATGGTGGCATGCACTTGCTCGACGCTGCGAGTGTGCACGATCGCAGCAGCACACCACGGCAAAAACTTCGGATAGCTTTCGATGTCATCGACTAATTGATACATCGCGGAGGCGGAGAACGGCACCAAGGCACTGCGGCAAACAGACGTCACGGGTCAGTAGGTCGTCATTGTTGAGCTTGAAGTAGTGGTTTTTGAAACCACCTTTAAATTCCTCGCAATGGTAGCATGGCCGCGCACAATTTCCGTGGCAGTTTTGAATCGAGATACTTGCAATGGCCAAGAAAAAGCCGAAAACGCCGTCAGCAACGGTTACCGTAAACCGCAAAGCCGGTCACGATTACACGCTGGAAGACCGTTTTGAAGCAGGGCTCGCACTTGAGGGCTGGGAAGTCAAAAGTCTTCGCGCCGGACGTGTGCAGATAAAAGAAAGCTACGTCACGTTGAAAAATAGCGAGGCCTGGCTGGTCGGCGCACACATCTCAGCCCTCACCTCAGCGTCAACGCATGTCAATCCGGACCCGACGCGCCCGCGCAAGCTCCTACTGCACCGCACCGAGCTGAGTCGCCTCGTTGGTGCCGTAGAGCGCCGTGGCTACTCAATTGTGCCGCTACGTATGTATTGGAAATACGGGCGCGCAAAGCTAGAAATTGCGCTTGCCAAGGGCAAAAAGCAGCACGATAAACGTGACGCAGCGAAAGAACGGGATTGGAATCTACAAAAACAACGCGTGTTGCGCGCGGGCTAGTAGCGACACCTCCACAACCCTAGGGTCGCAGCCCTTGGCGTCAGCAAGGCCATCCCAGTCCGCTCTCCTAAGGGCTCGCATTGAACCCTATGCCCGCGCGTGTCGATGCCACGCGCGCTCACCACTACAGAGAGTGTCCGGCAGCAAACGCTAGCCGCATCACCAAACGTTAGCCGAGAGCCGCACGCGCCGTGTTAGCAGACCCTGCCGAGACAGCGTTCCACTGCACCAAGGCCTCGTTAAGCGCGGCATCCGCGCGCGTCATCGATGCGGCCTTGACCGGCCCATATCCGCGAATCAACGCAGCCGTATCAGTAATGCGTTCAGCAGTTTCAGCACGCGCCGGCGTCAGCTCTGTCGCAAGCATTTCGAGCATCGCACTATAACGATCGATCCATGCTCGCTCAGCGCGCCGCTCGGCGCTGTAGCCAAACAGATCCAAGGGCGTACCACGCAAACCCTTAAAACGTGCCAGCACGCGCATAGCGGAGAACATCCAACCGCCAAAGCGCAGCTTACGCGGCCGCCCGCTGGCCGGGTCTATCCGCGACAACAGTGGCGGTGCCAAATGCATATCGACTTCGGTAACACCATCAAATTCGGCGCGTAATTCGGCTTCGAACTGGCCATCCGTATACAGCCGCGCAACCTCATACTCATCCTTGTAGGACATCAATCGAAATAGACCGTCGGCAGCGCTACGCGTCAAATTACCTGCCGCGCCAAGCACCGCTACTTCAGCCGCACGTACTTTGTTTACCATCGCGCTAAAACGAGCGGCGTAGGCGGTATCTTGATAGGCACTCAACTCCTGTTCGTACATTGACAGGGTCTCATCGAGCGATTGAGGCAAGTCTTGGGTTTGTAAGCCAGCACCGCCCTCGACCTCTGCCAGAACCTTACGAACAGCTTGCCCATCAATCGCGGCGCGACGGCCCCACGCAAAAGCCGCCTTGTTCGCATCTATCGCCACGCCGTTGAGCTCGATGGCGTGTTCGATCGACGGCGCACCGACCGGGATAAACCCTTGCTGATAGGCGAAACCAAGCATGAACAAGTTTGCCGCGATCGCGTCGCCCAGCAACTTTGTCGCGATCTCGGTCGCTTCGATCCATTGGAAACCTTTGCCCGCGGCACCGGCCAGGCGCTGTTCTATTGATCCCAACGGAAAGACCATTGCCGGGTTGCGCACGAACTGGCCGGTGATGGCTTGATTGGTATTCACCAAGACTTGGGTGTGACCGCGTCTAATTGTATGCAGTGCGGAATCGCTAGCAGCGACTAAATTGTCACAACCGAGCACTAAATCTGCCGCACCAGCCCCCAAACGCACGGCACGAATATCCGGAGCACTCGCCGCCAAGCGCACATGGCTGGTGACTGCACCGCCCTTTTGCGCCATGCCAAACTGGTCAACTGACGAACAAGCCATACCTTCCAAGTGCGCCGCCATTGTCAACATCGCACCTACTGTGACAACGCCTGTGCCACCCACCCCAGTCACCAATACGTTGTAGGTCTGCCCGGGGGCAATTGCGACACGCTCAGGCTCAGGCAATAATTGTAACACTCGCGGTACCGGTGCAGCCGCAGCGCGCTTCTTCGGCACGGCATCGTGCACCGTCACGAATGACGGGCAAAATCCTTTAACGCAACTAAAGTCCTTGTTACAGCTCGACTGGTCAATGCGACGCTTGGTGCCAAACGCAGTAGCCACCGGTACAACCGACAAACAATTCGATTGCTCGCCACAGTCGCCACAACCTTCGCACACGCGTTTGTTGATGAATATCCGCTGCGCCGGGTCAGGCAACTCGCCACGTTTGCGACGACGGCGCTTCTCCGCGGCACAGGTCTGATCGTAAATCAGCACGCTCACGCCACCGACTTGCGCAAGCTCGCGCTGTACCCGGTCCAGATCATCACGCTGCTCCAAGCGCGTCCCAGGGGCAAAGCTAGACTGCGGTGCACTGCGCGATAGATCCTCGGTAACAACAATGACTTTGCCCACACCTTCGGCATAAACCTGATGCGAAATCGCCGCCGGGCTCAAGTCACCATCGACAGGCTGACCGCCGGTCATTGCAACCGCGTCGTTGAATAGGATCTTGTAGGTGATATTGACCTTGGCCGCCACGCAAGCTCGAATAGCCAACAAACCTGAGTGAAAGTAAGTGCCGTCACCCATATTCTGAAAAACGTGCTCACGATTGACGAATGGCGCCATGCCAATCCAATTAGCCCCCTCCCCGCCCATGTGCGTATGCGTCATGTTTTCGCGATCCATATAGGTCGCCATGAAATGACAGCCGACCCCGCCTAACGCAAGCGCGCCGGTAGGTACCCGGGTGGAGCTGTTATGTGGACAGCCAGAGCAAAAATACGGCGTTCGTGCGACCCCAAGCGTTACCGCAGTAGTGACTTCATGTGCCTTCGCACCTAAGAAGGCTAAGTGTGCGCGCGTAGTGTCGGTGTCGTGAAATGGTTTGATCCGAGCCGCGATAGCGATGGCGACGCGGTCCGCGTCCATCTCGCCAATAGGATCAAGTAATTCGTCACCCTGCTCATCGCGCCGTCCGGTGACGCGCGGACGTTGTGCGTCGCAGAGCGCATACAATGCATCCTTGAGTTGCACCTCAATGATGCGACGCTTTTCCTCAACCACCAGCACCTCTTCAAGGCCTTGACTAAAGCGCTTCAATAACTCCAGATCAGCCGGAAATGGCATCGATATTTTTAGTACTTCGATACCGATGTCAGCCGCCGCTTGCTCATCGAGCCCAAGGTCCGCAAGCGCCTGCAATACATCCAATACCGCTTTGCCGCTAGCGACAATGCCAAAGCGCCGTCGCGGCGAGCGCAGTACAACGCGATTAAGTTCGTTTGCGCGCGCAAACGCCAACGCAGCTAGCAGTTTCTGCTTACGCAGGCGTGGCTCCTGCTCTTTCCACGGATCAGGCTCGCGAATATGCACACCGCCCGCGTCAAACTCGAAATCGCTAGGGATCACGATATTCGGAAGTAGCGGATCTGCATGCACTGAGGCGACTGCATCAAGGGTGTCTGAAACGGCTTTGAAGCCAACCCAAGCGCCGCAAAAGCGCGATAGCGCGATGCCAAAAAGCCCCAAATCAATTAGCTCTTGTACGCTCGCTGGATACAGCGTTGGCAGCATCAAATCCATGAATGTTGGTTCTGATGTCGCCGGCACATCTGACGACGCCATGCCATGGTCATCACCAACAATCGCCAACACTCCACCGTGCGGCGCGGTACCCGCTAAGTTCGCGTGCCGAATCGCATCCAGGCTGCGATCGAGCCCTGGGCCCTTGCCGTACCACATGCCGAACACACCGTCGTAGGTGGCGTCGCCAAACAAGCCACTTTGTTGCGTACCCCACAAAGACGTGGCCGCAAGATCTTCGTTGACTGCAGGCTGGAAACGTATGCGCCCTTGCTGCAAGAAACGATTGGCCCGCCATAATTCTTTGTCAAGATTATGCATCGGCGAGCCGCGATACCCAGAGATAAAACAAGCGGTGTTCAAACCCGCTGCCGAGTCTCGCGCAAGTTGCAAAATAGGCAAGCGCACCAGCGCTTGCGAGCCCGTCATGTAGAGCTGTCCGCTGGTGCGTTCGTATTTGTCATCTAACGAGACAGATTGGGGTAATCCGTGTTGGGCTGAACTCATCGCGTATCTCCGCAAATTCAAATGACGTAGGCTATCGGCCTACGCATGCCGTGGTTTGGTAATTATGCGCTCTTGTTATCACGCACGCAGCCGTATAGCTTTTGCAGTTCAGCGAGACGCAAAGGCGAAATCAGTATGAACATCAGCCCACTCGATGGCGCATTTGGCATGCAAGTGCAGGGCTTGGACTTGCGCCAACAGCTCTCGCCGCAGGTACGCGAACGCTTGCGTAGCGCGCTGCACGAACATCGGATTTTGGTGTTACGCGATCAGCACTTAAGCCGCGATCAATATCTGCGCTTCGGGCGTAACTTCGGCCAGCCCATCCCACATGTGCTGGACCACATGCGCATGCGCGGTTATCCGGAAATGATGACGGTTGGCAACACTGAGATACGTGACCGCAGCGCAAAGATTCGCAATGGCGCGGCCCTATGGCACACCGACCAATCGTATGAGGCCATTCCGGCCGGCGCGACCATGCTCTACTCATTGATTGCGCCGGAGCTTGGCGGCGAGACCCAATTTTGCGACATGGCGAGTGCCTACGACGCACTACCAGCCAAGACCAAGGCAGAAATTGCCGAGCAGCGCATGGCGCACAAGTATGGATACGGCAAGCGCCGGACGCACGAGCTGGATGTAAACCCGCTGATAAATGACGCTCAGGATAATCGCGTCCCGGCAGTTTTTCATCCACTGGTGATGCACCACCCAGCCACTGGTCGGCCTGCTTTGTATGCGCTGGGGCACGGCGCGCATGGCATTGCTGGGATGGCGGCTGAGGCGGCCGAAACGCTCATTGATGAACTCAAAGATCATGTGCTGCAAGAGCAATTTATTTATCGGCACAAATACCGTGTCGGCGATCTTGTGATCTGGGATACGCTACAAACGATGCACAGCGCGACGCCCATTGAGCCGCTTCACTCGCGATCGAATGCGCGCTTATTATGGCGCATCAGCGTGCGTGCCAAGTTCAACACGCACACCGAAAACCTGAGCCAATGACCAAGTTAGCGCTAAACGAATACGAGCCATTAGCGGCGCCTAGCAAGACGCGACTGGTCGCTCAACCGCGCTCCATAGCGGCACATTCGTGCGCGTATCAACATCAAAGATGCCGCCCGGACGTTGCACGCTCTGGCGGTCGCCCTGGCGACCGTAGAATGCATCAGGTAAGGGCCGGCCATCGTGCGCCAGCAACCAGATACGCAATAGATGACGACGCTCGGCTATGGCGTCAAAGTCTTCGAAACCCTGACGCGAATGCATGATCACGTGATTGTGTACAAACTGCATATCACCAGGTTCGAACTGTACATCGAAGTGCAACTCGTCAGCCAACTCCTGCAGGTATTCGATCGCTTGCAATTGCACCTGCGAATGCGGATTGACACCATCAAAATGCCGCGCCACCGAGCCGATGTAGGTCGGCTCTACGTTCACGCTCAGGAGTCCGCCATAGTGATTAAAAATCGGAATTGCATACCACGGCAATTTACCCGGTGGTACCTCGTCGCGACGGTCTCGGTAGATAGGTGCGCACAACGAAGCCACCAACTGCGGGCGCCGCTTTAGCATCTCGTTATAGATGAGCCCAGAACTTGCGATGCTACTCTCGCCGCCGCGTTTTGCCGGGCGCAAGCACATCAAGCCAACAACATCGCAAGCATCAACATGAAACGGAATGCGTTCCCGTGAATACGGGCCACGCTGGCTTACGTTGCTACGCGATTCACCCAAATTCGTGATGTGCCCGAGCAGATGGCCAAATTTATTTTGCGATGCAAAGCGGTCAGCCAGATGTAACGACAGCCCCCAAAACGCGGTAGCGGTGTGAAGCCGGTCGAGGCGCTCCACATCGAAGCCGCGTATTTGCACAAAGCCTCGGCCATGCAACAACTCAGCACGTAAAGCTTGCAAACGAGGACCGAGCGTCGGCAGTTCGAAGTCCGCCCGCGTCATGCCTTGCAACGGCAGGCCACGCGCAGCGCGTACCTCGCAGACACGATACAATTCATCCAGTTCCCGGTTCGATAACTGCACCAGCCAATCCTGTTGCTGTCGCATTGACTGGGCAGTACGTACACTCGGGTGCTCTAAGGCATGGTGCATGGAGATTAGTCTCGTCCTGACAGTAACTTCGTTACACTACCGCGCCCGAGTTGCCTGATCCACAGCGCTCGGCATTCGCGCCAGTGACTAGCATAGTGGCGTGGATTGATTTGTTGCACTGTGCCGACCCACCAGCGTATGTGCACTGCTGCATTAGTTACGAGAAGAAATTATGAAGGCTGCGCCATTCGATTACCTGCGTCCGCATTCGGTCGACGAAGTGTGCGCGCTGTTGGCGCAATCAGATCAAGACGCACGCATCATCGCTGGCGGGCAAACGCTGGTACCGATGATGGCGATGCGCATACTTACGCCCGATGTAGTGATTGACATCAACGCCATCACCGAACTTAGCCGCATCGAGCAAAGCAGCACACATCTAAAATGTGGCGCGCTGGTAAGGCAAGCAGAAGCACTCGACAAGCTAGCCACCGCGGTGCCGTTACTGAGTGCTGCGTTAGCGCATGTTGGGCATCCCGCCACACGCGCTCGGGGTACATTGGTTGGTAGTATTTGTGCAGCCGACCCAAGCGCAGAGACGGCCTTGGTAGCCTGTGTATTAGATGCTGATATCGAGATCGCCTCGGCAACAGGCAAACGTGTCGTTGGCGCCCGTGAATTTGTGCTCGGCCCGCTGGAAACATGCCTTGAGGACCATGAATTCGCCACTGCGGTGCGCTTTCCACATTGGCAGCGTGCGGCCGGCGGGATTGGCGTCGGATTCGAAGAGATGGCGGTGCGCCATGGCGATTTCGCATTAGTCGCGTGCGCCGCACAAGTACAATTCGACCGCGCGGGCAAGTGCGCGCGTGCCAGCCTCGGCATTGCCAACGTTACGACAACGCCGTTGTTACCAGACACCACCCGCTTGCTTGGTTCCACGTTGACGGACGTGATGATCGATGAATTCTGCGCTGAGTTGGCGCCATTGATGAGCCCGCCATCAGACCATGTCGCAGACGCGGATTATCGTCGTCGCATCGCGCTCGGCTTAAGCGCACGCGCATTGACCAACGCGCGCGACAAGGCACTCGCGCAGCCATGACTAGCGCGCCCGCTGGATGCCCATGTCATCGCCTAGAACCGGAGACTAATTACACTATGCTGTCCCCCAAAAGCCATGCACAGATAAGCCGCGATGAGTGAGCACAACATCACTCTCAATGTAAACGGCGCTCCTCACGATGTCAGCGTGGCGGCGCGCCAAACGCTGCTTGATTGCCTACGTGATGAGCTGGGGCTGAAAGGCGCGCACGCGGGCTGCGAGCAAGGCGTTTGCGGCGCCTGTACGGTGTTATTAGACGGTGTGCCAGTACGTAGCTGCTTGCTGTTTGCGGTGATGACCGAAAGTCATCACATCCGTACGATTGAAGGCGAAGCCGGTGCTGACGGCGCGCTCAGCATCGTCCAAGACGCTTTTTGGGAGCGCCACGGTCTGCAATGCGGCTATTGCACACCGGCAATGATTCTAACCGCGACAGCCTTACTAGAACGGACTGAACAACCAACAGACGCACAAATCCGTGATGCTCTGTCAGGCAACCTGTGCCGCTGCACCGGCTATCAACAGATCGTCGAGGCAGTGCAGCTAGCAGCCGAGCGCTACCGTGAAGACACTCACGCATGAGCAATTCAGGCGCGCGTCAAACATTAGACAATACCGCCGTTGCCGCGGAATCGGCAGCGCATGAACGCACGTTCCGATACGTTGGCCATCATCGCCGGACCAAAGAAGATCGGCGCTTCGTCGCAGGCCACGGTAAGTTTGTCGCCGACATTGAGTTGCCGGGGATGCTGCATGTCGCGCTATTGATGTCGCCACATGCGCACGCGACCATCAACAGTCTAGACCCAAGCGCGGCGCTGGCGCTGGCTGGGGTTGTGCGGATCGTCACGGGCGAAGATATCGCTGCGCTATTGGCGCCAATGCCACATGGGCTACACCTACCTGAGATCCGCGGCTTTCCGCTTGCGCTTGAGCGCGTGCTCTACGCTGGCGAATGGGTTGCGGCAGTGGTCGCAACATCGCGCGCGATCGCTGAGGACGCGCTAGAGCTAATTGAGGTCGATTACACCGAGCTTGAACCCATAGTGGATCCGGAACGCGCTCTCAAAGGTGGCCCGCTGGTACATCCACAACATGGCACAAATGTGCTGTTTCAACGCACTTTCACGTGGCGCGAGGTGGATGCCGACTTCGCCGCTGCCGAGCACCAGCTCTCACACCGCGTGCGCTGGGGCCGTAACGCAACCGTACCAATAGAAACCTTTGGCGTAATTGCGAAGCACGATCCAGGCACTGACATTTTGGACGTTTGGGCGTCGATCCAAATGCCCAAATTCTCCGAGAACATTGCCAGCTGTCTGCGCATCGCACACACTTCGGTGCGCGCGCACTACGATGTGGATGTCGGTGGTAGTTACGGCGTCAAGCGCGGTCTAAAGCACGCGGTGTTAGTGGGCTGGCTGGCCCGTGAACTGGCTCGGCCAGTACGCCTCATTGAAGATCGCCTGGAAAACATGGCCGGCGGTGATGCCCATGGGCCAGACCGCAACTTTGACGTTGACGCAGCCTTCGATGCAGATGGAACCGTGCGCTCGCTCAAGATCCGCGCGCTGGATGATTGCGGCGCCTGGCCGGGCCGGGCTCCACTGCAATTGGGTAAACCGGTAGGTGCGATTGTGGGGCCGTATCGCATCAACAGTGTGCGCTATGAGGCTATTTCGGTCGCAACAAACAAAACGGGTCAGGTCGCAGTGCGTGGTTTTGGTCAAGCACCAACCAACGTCGCGATTGAAGCAACCATGGATCTGATCGCAGAATTCCTCGGGCGTGATCGCGAAGATCTACGCCGTCAGAATTATATTCGTGCGCACGAATTTCCCTACCGAATTCCAAGCGGCTCCGAGTACGACAGCGGTGACTACCATGCGGTACATCAAAAGCTCACCGAAGCAGCCACAGCCGCAAATATTTGGCAATGGAAAGCGGAATTGCGAGAACGCGGATTGTTAGCCGGCGTCGGCATCGCATCCGTGCTGGAGCCCGGCGGTGGCAATGCCGCCTTCGAGCCACTGATGAATCCGCGCAATGACACCACCACCTGGATGGAGTCGTGTTTACTGCGCGTCGATCGCGATGGCGGCATTAGCGTAGCGATTGCAACGTCTACATCCGGGCAAGGGCACGAGACTCTAATGGCAACAGCGCTCGGCGAAGAGCTTGGTATCGATCCTGATCTGATCCGTGTCATCCACTCGGACACGTTAATTGGCTTACCGTCGAACACGCCGGTAGCAAGCCGTATGGCGATCATGATGGGTGGCGCTGCGGCCGGTGCGGCGGGCGTGCTAATTAACAAGCTAAAACAAATTGCTGCTTATAATTTGTCGCTCGATGCTGAGGAACTCAGCTACGACCGCGGTGTGGTGTTTGTAACCTCAGATCCAAGCCAGCGCCTGGGCTGGCCCGAGCTGGTCGGGATAGCGCACCGTCAGTACCATCGGATGCCGCCCGGCATGGAGCCAGGCTTGCAAGCACAATACGTATATCAGGTGCCCAAAGGTCGTGACTTACCGGCAGCTGACGGTACCGTGCAAATGTATCCGTGTTACGCCTTTGAAGCGCATATGCCTTTGATTAGCATCGACCCATTGACTGGCGAAGTACAGATCCATGCTTACCTCATCGCGCATGACTGCGGCACGCTGATTAACCCGGACATCGTCAAAGGCATGTGCTGTGGTGGCATTGCCCACGGCATTGGCGCGGCCTTGTACGAAGAGTTCAGTTACGACGCGCACGGGCAGTTATTGACCGGCACCCTAATGGACTATCCGATGCCATCGACGCGAGAGGTCCCAGCAATAACATTGCTCGAACATTGCACGCCTTCGCCGTTGACATCGTTTGGCCAAAAAGGTGCAGGCGAGGCTGGTTATCTGGGGGCGCCGGCAGCGATCGTCAGTGCCGTCAACGACGCGCTAGCGCCGTTCAATCAAAACATCTCAAATTTGCCTATGCGTGCCGCCGACATCGCCAAGCTAATTCCTGCGCATGCCATTACAGCCAGCGCTAACCGACTTTAGTAATCCGCTAGGAGACCCGACTTGATTATCGACATTCATGCTCATGCGCTGCCACAACAAACGCTCGAGGCCTTACGTGTGGCTTCGGCACAGTTTCCAGGCGTCGAGCTGCGCGAGAGCGATGGCAAGTTTCAGCTAAGCTTCGCTGGCAACAAGGCAACTCGGCCGATCATGCCAGGTCTGCGCAACACTCAACCACGACTTGATTGGCTGAGCGAACGCAACATTGACGTGCAGCTCGTCGGCGGTTGGCTAGATGGTTTTGGTTATGAGCTTGAAGCGGAGGAAGGCGCGGATTGGTCGCGTTTTCAAAACGAACACCTGATGTCGGTGTGCGCCGGGTCCGATGCATTAATCCCCTTAGCTACGGTACCGATGCAATCAGGCGAACATGCCGCCCAGGTACTACAAGAAGCTTTTGACGACGGTATGCCCGGAGCCATGATTGGCACTCAGCCTAGCGGTAGCGATGGCAATCTTGATGCGCCCTCCTTGGATCCGTTTTGGCAAAAAGCGGCGGAGCTGCGAATGCCGATCATTGTGCATCCGATGTTCGGCTCCTCGGACACCAGGCTAGACGATTTTCAGATGATGAATGCAATCGGGCGCGTAACCGATCTGACCATCGCGCTCGCGCGGATGTTGTTCTCGGGCCATCTAACGCGGTTTGGCGATCTGATTGTGGTGGCGTCAACGGGCGGTGGCGCATTGCCATACGCGCTGGGGCGCATGATGCGCAACAAAGACGCATTTCCGGACCTGGTAGCGGATCCACACGAAGGCTTCGCTAAGCTCTATTTTGACAGCATCGTTTTTGAAACCGATACCTTGAACTATCTCGTTGATAAGGTCGGCGCTGACAAAATCATGCTTGGATCAGACTATCCATTCCCAATTGGCGATCCGCAGCCGCTAGGTGTCATTCGTGAAAGCGGTCTAAGCCAACTTCAGCAAGACGCAATCACCGGTGAGGTCGCACGCAAGCTGTTCCGGCTCTAATGACAGGTTCTGTTGTATTCTTAGTGCATCAGTACGGTTGATGCACTAAGGCCACAATAGATCACGACTCCCACAACTAGCCGAGTGCTGCGAGTAACTCATCTGTGGACTGGAAACGATGGTCCGGTGATTTAGCCAGCAAACGCTCAACGATTGGCTGAAACTGTGCGCACTCGCTTGGCAAGGTTGGAATTTTGCCATTGACATGCGCATCGAGCAGTTTCACCAAGCGGTCAGCATGAAACGGCCGCTCGCCAGTGAGCATCTCGTAGAACAAGATACCGAGGCCGTACAGGTCTGCACGACTATCCACTTCGCCGCCGCGCACTTGCTCAGGGCTGATGTAGTGCGGCGTCCCAACCATCGCATTAGTCATAGTCAGCGACGCTGCGGCTTCGCGCGCCTTAGCGATACCGAAGTCCGTTAGGGCAATGGACCCGTCCGCCCGGAACAGCACGTTCGCTGGTTTGACGTCACGATGGATAACGCCGTTGCGGTGCGCTTCACCAAGCCCGGCGGCGATAGCACTCGTGTAATCCACCGCCAACTCTGGCGCAAGCTGGGTCTTAATACGTCCACGTAAATCGCCACCCGCACAATTCTCCATGGCGATGTAGGCAAAGTCGCTCGCGAAGCCGCGCTCGTAAATTGTCACTATATTGGGATGAGACAACTTTGCAGCAATCCGAAACTCGCGCAGGAAACGCCGCAAAATGATGTTTCCGCCCGCGTTCTCGACACGAATGACCTTGAGGATGACAGCCGTTCGCTCACCATCTGCACCAGCGTTTGTCGGGCGCGCCAGATAGACAGTCGCCACGCCGCCACTAGCAACCTCAGAGAGGTTCTCGTAGCCGGGCACATCTGGGTTTTTAGTACCGTTGTTCGCAGCGCGTCGAGTCCTGCCCTCGGCCGCTTGCGGAGCTGACATTGCCGCATCTTGTCCGCGCATGCTGCGCGCTTTTTCCGGCGGCATCACGCTCGTTGACGACAGTTCTAGCGCCGACAGGTCGGTCGCGGGCTGCCATGCGAAACGAATTTTCTCGGCAAAGGTACGTACGTTCATTTCACGTCGGTTAATCTCTATCCAGCGATCAGATGCAACCGCATTGGTGGCATCGGAATCACTGTCAGCGAGGGTCGCCGTCATTACCACAACACTCGGCACACCAGGAAGCGCCAACAGCTGAGCTAGCCACGGCTGCTCGCCGGTAAAAGCAAGTCTGCCATCCAGCAAAATCGCGTCGTAACGGTCTAGACCAGTTACTGAAGTTGGACAACCGGCCATCGTGTCATAGACAGCTAAGCGCGCATCCGGCAGGGCGACCCCGACCAAATGGCGCACCACGGAGCGCGTATCTTCTGATTCATCGATCAGCAATACGCGATGGCTCGAGGCGGTTGGACCATGACCAGGCTGGAATGGCGAACGGAATATATTGCGTGTGTCAGTCACTGGCTAATTCACTGGCGAACACCACGGAGGCACGCTGTCTTGTACTTCCGCGAACCAATGTCGAGGAGATACTCAGAGTGTCTTCAACCCTAGCGGCACTGCGTGTCGGTTTCTGAGAACCATACCACACTTAACGATTAGCACTACAGTGTACCTCAAGGTTTGGGTCGCGCACTCGGTTGTGCGCGGAGAAGTGTATTCAAATCCAACACAGGCGCGACTTCACCCCGAGCCAACACCGTTCCACCAACCAAACCCGGCACCTTCGGCAATCGATCGCCGAACGAGCGCAATGGCAATGTCATTGCTTCCGACACGCCGCCGGCCAACACTGCCGTAGTGCCCGCGGGACCAGAGCTCAGCATCGCCACAGTTCGTCCCCATGTATCCATTCCCACCGGGCTCTTCAAACCCAGAAAATTGGTCAAATACAGAGCCGGGACCGGCTTCCCATCAATGCGGAGGTACTGCGCGCTCGCGTGCTCTATGAGCGCCTGGTCTGATATTTCGAAACAGCGATCGATACCGGCTTCGCCGCACCGTCAGAATGCCTTTACCCGCGGGGACCAAGCGACCTTCAGTCGCCGTCAACCACGCCGGGATCTGCACCGATACTCCCACGCCACTGCCCTGTAAGACGCGCAGATGGCATTGTAGTGTGATGTGGATGCGCGCAGGCTGCAGCCAGCACCGGGACTGAATCGTGTTCGGTCACACCGTTGGCAGCGAGTTCTAACAGCTTCTTCTGCAAACCCTGCGCATCTCCGCCGCCCACCGAGCCAATGGCACGGTTAAGGTTTATGCCTTGGCCGCTAGCGTTGAGGTGAAATTCAAGCTTGCGCGCATCAGCGGAACACTTCAGATCGATCCGCCCGCTCGGCAAACCGGCACGTTGCGCCGGGTCTGTAAATGCCATGCCAAAGGTAATCATCCACCACACCAGCATCGTGAGGGGCTCGCCATGCAGTCGGCCGCGTCGCGGTCGACCAGCGCATCTTCGAAGTCCGTAGCAACCGCAACACTGACACCAGCTTGAAATGCCGCCGCGCGTGCGGCCTGCGCAACGGTCGTCAGTACCTCCGCGGCCGAAACCCGGTAGAGCGAGGAGAGCTCCGCGTGCTGACGGCGTGCTTCCTTTTGCTGCAAACGCACCACCCGCTTCCATTCGTTAGTGCGGCGCTCAACCCGCGAAAGTGAACGTAATACATCCAGAATGGGACCTGAGTTGCCGACTCGCTTGGACACAATCTCGCAGTCGGCGCGTAGCCGTTCCATACGGTGTGTGACGGAGCGCGCATACACCCGCGCCTGCCCCTTTCAGCAACGCGGCTGGCATCACGTAAGTGTCGAGGAGTTCGCTTAGTTGGCGCTGTTCTGCGGTATCGGGGCGCCGCAGCACAACAGTCTCGAACTGATACGGATCATCTGCATCCGTCTCACCACCAGTGAAGGTATCAGAACTCATCTACATACTCCGCCACAACTTCGCGCAAAATTACTTCGTTCACTGGTCTTATCAAGAATGTGTCGCAACCAGCCAATTGTGCGGCGCCCCGATCCGTAGGGGTATCTGGTGACAACAATATTATGACCGCGGCAACCCCACGGCTCTTAGCGAGCTCCGTCAAGGTAAACGCGTCTGGCATACGTAACTGAGCATCCAAGACTACGACATCAACATGTTCACTCTTAAGGATAGCTGCCGCTGCCGCGCCAGAGTGAGCGGTAAATACCTGCCCCACCAGGCCGCGCAGCGAATCACGCAGGGCGGCTTGGCTTTGCGGGTCTGAATCAGCGACTAATACGGCGATGTCCGGGAATTCCGCCTCCGCTTCAGCGCCGCCGACAACCAAAGCTATGGCATCAGCCGCCGACATGACTGCGGCGCGCACTGCCCCTACCGATAGATAGTGGTCGTGGGAGCTCGCGGTAAGCTTGCTGGCGATGGCTAATCCCGACGGTAACGATGTGATCCGGTAGTGGATGGCGGCGCTGGTAGATTTGGCATGCCTCAGCAGCACGCCCACTCGCCGCATCAATAATCAACAAGTCAGCGCCAGTAAACTCGTTCAGTTGATACAGCTGGAAACGATAGGCTCGCGGCGACTTAATTCGCAAGGCGGCCGCCACATTGGCGCGTTCGACCGCGCTAAATCCAAGAATTCCGACTGTCACGATGGGATTACTCATCGCCAACTCCTTGCTTGCCCATTGTTGACAACCCCGTTGTTGTCAACAACATGTAACAATCGGCAACTGCGCAGATGTGCTGAATGGGCCGCGCGTCGCTAGACGCGAATCTACACCGTTCGCACACACACATTTTGTCAATCAAACGATCACACCCTATCGCAGGGTTCTGCATGAGCCTCGATATCGGCAAACGCGAATATTCACGTTAGCCATCCACAACTCACCATCGGCGCTTAAGCCTTATCATACTTCGATTCCTAAAAAAATGGCGCAGTTTTGGTTCGAGGAACAACCGGTAGTGCAAATACTCAGGCCTGATCGAGTCACCAGTGCCAGCGGTCAGCGAAGTAAGCCAACCGGCATGAATATACCGAAGGCTCTGGCGAGCGTGGCAGATTGCGAGAACATCGCATACACCCAGCACACAGCGCCCGACTCTACGGCCGAGTGCGCGTTCTTGCATGCCGGCGCGTTGCACGGTGTCGAAACCTTGCTATGGGCCACCCAGCCGAGCGATGTTTGGTCAGACTCGGTGCGCACGATCTTGGCCGCTGCAGTAATAAATCAGGTCGCGGCCGCTACCGCGCGCGCAACGCAAATGCGTGCTTTGGCGGAATTGCTCGATCGCCACGCAATTCCATCGATCGTGCTCAAAGGTGCCGCGCTGGCGCAAACCCACTACGCCAAACACTGGCACCGGCCATCAGCCGACATCGATCTACTGATAGCGCCAGCCTCGCGCGAAAACGCCTTCGCCACCCTGGCAGC
>Ga0055584_100000630_pt1 | contig 33437 bp, 22 predicted proteins | sample OSDHelmetaG_FD_58716 | JGI IMG/M metagenome (GOLD analysis project Ga0055584, IMG submission 58716) | Pelagic marine sediment microbial communities from the LTER site Helgoland, North Sea, for post-phytoplankton bloom and carbon turnover... | ecosystem: Environmental > Aquatic > Marine >... | reverse complement strand
ACAAGGTCCACACCAATCGGCATAAAAATCTAATAAGACAGGTTTGTTGGCACTGATGATTTCTTGATACTCTTTTGCATTTTTTATCTCTTTCATTGTAATTATTATAATGTTATAAATGCGATTACAATGCAAATATGAGTCTTAAGTGGAGGTGGTTTGTAGCCAGTTATTCCTTAATTGTTGGCTTTTTTTCCCTTTATGCAGAGAGTCTATATTCATTGGGGGAAAAGCCTTTCTGTTTCTTGAAAAATCTACTAAAAGATTGAACATCACTGAAACCTAATTCATATCCAATATCAGAAATCGACTTATCAGAATATTTTAATAATCGAATGGCTTCAATAAGCAACCTATTTTGAATGAATTGAAGCGGAGTTTTATTTCCAAGTTTTTTAAATAGGTTTGAAAGTGTTTTTGGTGCTTTGTTAAGGAGATTTGCATATTCAACCACAATGTGAAATTCTTTAAAGTGTCTTTCTACAAGAAAATTAAACTCTCTTACAATATTTACATAAGCTTTATCCAAGGACTGAAAATTGTTTTGAGTTTTATAAATTCTAGTACAAAGAATTAGGATTCTTTTCAACATCATCTGCAACATTTCCAATTGCAAACTATCTTGAGATTTCATTTCTATAAGAAGAACTTTCCAAACTGATTCTAATATTTCAATGTCTGAATCAATAATATCTATAAGAGGAAGACTGGGCGATCCGTAGTACAAAATTCCTTTGCAACCCACTTCACTATCATGGTCGAGTATGCAGTAAAATGGTTTATTAAATCGGAGAAGTTTCAACTCATGAATCTTCTCAATTTCGATCATATGAAATTCTGTTACACAAATGATCTTGTTTTTGTTGAAAGTATAAGGGACTAAATCAATGCTGAGATAATTTAAGTCCGAAGTAAACCAGAGTAATGAAAGCTGATTATTTCCAGAAGATTTCAGAATATCACAATTGCTTTGATTAATTGTGACTAGTTCAAAATATTCACCATTTTTTCCTCTGTATTCCATCAGTCTGGGATTCCTATCATACTTGCTAACTTATGTATTTATGTCATATACTCCAATCAATCTAACATCAGATTAATTATAAACACAATTAATGTTGGGTGAAATACATTTGTACTGATCGATATCAAAAGATGATCATCAAATTCTTGAAACATCAAAAATCCAATCTGGATAAATAGAAGGATTCAATAATCTTGCGGCTCTATTTGGATTGAGTTGAGTGAATAGTGTAAAAACAAAGTATATAGGATCGAGCCTAAGTTTTTAAAACTCGATCCTGATATTCTAAATCTAATTCTAAATGCTACTTCTCCTTTGTTTCAGATGTTTCAATTTCATCACCATCACCATCTTTTGTCATCAAAGGATTACTTTTTACTAATGACTCTGGTAGGCTCATTCCACTTTGCTGTAAGAAGTCACTCAATTGTGGCATCATTCCGTAAAGGCCTTGCACAAAATTACTTACGCCCTGTCCACTTCCATTATCGTATACTACAACCTTGTCAATGTCTAAGTCTTTAATTGCACCCGTCTGAATCTCGGCCAACTCCGTAAGCTTATCTATCATTAAGTAACCAATAGCACTCTGAGGGTCTCCATTTGCAGCATCCACTAATCTTTGAAACCCTTCAGCTTGTTTAGTCAATAATGCTTCTTGACCTTTTGCTTGTGCTAAATATTTAGCAAGGATGGCATCTGCTTCCCCTTTTGCTGTTTCTCTTTGTCTTTCCGCTTCTGCTTGAGCGGCGATTACAGCTTTTTGCTTTTCAATGCTTGCTTCTACTACTTCATCAGCCTGTTTTTTTGCCAATTCCATTTTTGCTCTTGCATCCTCAGCATCTTGTTCTGCAAGGTAGGCTTCTTCCAATGCTTTCGCTGAAGCCACTTTTCTAGCTGCGGTTGCTTTTCTTTCTGATTCTGCTACTTCTATATCTCTTAGTGCATTTGAATTAGCTATTTCTATTTCCGCCTTATTTTTACCTTCAGTTGCCAATGCCATTGCTTCTGCTTCACCAACTTGGGCTCTACTATTTGCATCTGCTACTTTCACTCTTTGATCTTGTCCAGCTTCTGCTTGGCCTATTGCTCCAGTTCTCTCTTCATTAGCTACTTTTACTTTTGCATCATTGATCGCTTTTGCAGCAGCCTCTTTACCCAATGCATTGATATAACCTGATTCATCTTGAATATCTGTTACATTTACATTGATTAACTCTAATCCTATCTTATGAAGCTCATTACCCACATTCATATAGACTGACTCTACGAACTTATCTCTATCAGTATTCAGCTCCTCAATGTCCATATTGGCAATTACAAGCCTCATCTGCCCCATGATGATATCGTGTGCAAGTGACCTTATAGCAGCGCTCTCAAGGCCTAATAATCGCTCAGCAGCTGCTATCATCAAGTGAGGCTTATTACTCACCCCTACTGTAAATTGTGCCGGTACAGAAACCCGAATATTTTGTTTAGAGAGAGCATCTTGTAAGTTTACATCAATACTTATTGGAGTTAAATCCAAGTATCTGTAATCTTGAATAACGGGCCAAACAAAAGCTGCTCCTCCTGCATAGCACTTGGCAGATTGTTCTCCACCTGTCTTCCCGTATACGACAAGTATCTTATCTGAAGGACATCTTCTATACCTGCTGATAAAAAACATCATTAAAAGGAGTGTCAGAAATACTATAAAACCGATTAATATCAAAAATTGTGTTCCCATAACTGTTATTATTTGATTGTTAATTGAAAAGTTGATTTATAAAAAGCCTTGAGTTTCATACCTCTAAGACGAAAGTTCTACATATACATATTCGCCCTCTACCTCTGTGACCCTTACGTCAGCTCCTGTAGCAATGTCTTTCTTGAGATTTGATTTTGCTTTAAGCTCCCTCATAGCTCCATTGACATCAATATGTACAATACCACTACCCTTCCCTGAAGGAATTTTAAGATAGACCGAACCTGTCTTAAAAAGTGCATCATTCATACTCCAATTTACATTCTCTTCATTTTTCAGAAGAAGTTTCAAAAAATAATTGAGCAACATGATAGCTAGCACGCCACATATGGTACCAACAAAAATTGCGAACCCCATGTGGTTATTAGTAGTCAAAAGAACTTTTACGACCCAAGAACTCACTGCAACAAAAGTCAGCGCTCCTTTAATAGCTCCTAATCCCCCAGAGGAATCTGTATCTGTATCAGTAGAGCCTACATCCAGATCAAAATCTAAATCCAAGCCGCCTATAAGTGACATCAACATCATTAAAATCAGGATACCTCCTGTAGTAATAGAAATCCAGGTGAGAATAGTGATCATGATATATGATTTAGAAAGGTGAAATAATACTCGTTAAGGGATCTTCTAATTCTTACTTTCTCTAAATTGGCAAGATTTCATTAAGAGCTTCTTAACATTTAATAATAAACCAAAATATATCTCAATTCAGTTTCATCAACCTCCTCCATTTCTATGAGTACAAGTAAAATCTCGACGAGAAGTCTCAATTTACGATGTCTGAGTTAGGAATTATACATAAAAAAGAAGGGAAATTATTGTAGATGGAATTAAAAATCACATTTCTAATAAATAGAAATGTCAACTAAAATGTTGGGTTAAAAAACAGGCTAGATTACTCTTTTTTAATGTCTTGAATTATTAAAGTGAAGATAATTTTTAAGAGTTTTTGGAATTATAAACAAAAATGCCTCCTTCAAATGAAAGAAGCATTTGTCATATAGAACACTATGCTATTATGATCAAGTCAAATTCATGCTGAACATCAACCCTTAAAGCTCAGACAGAGGCCAAAATTTATTTCATCTTGGCATCATATATAAATTCAGAATTCAAAATTATCTTAAGTTAACTTATACTTCTAGATTCGCATTAACCTTTACCAAAGTCATGAACCATCTTACCCGAATCAGCCAATGCCCTTAATGAGTTAGGCACGGTCCATCTTGATCCATATTTTTTCTCAAATTCATCACATTCAGCAACAAACTCTTTAACCCCTACAAAATCAATATAAGATATTGCCCCACCAGTATAGATTGGGAAACCCCATCCTAAAACAGATCCGATATCTCCATCAACAACAGAGGTCAACACTCCCTCATCAAGACATCTAAAACTTTCTAATGCCTGTCTGTGCATTATTCTTTTAGCAACCGTTTCTTTATCAAGAGTATCTACATTTGACTTGAATATCTTGCCCAATTCAGACCAAAGTTTCTTTTTCCCACCTTCTGGATAATCATAAAATCCTGCCCCAGCTTTCTTACCACCTCTACCATGCTCTTTTACCATTTTCTTTGCCATCTCATATGACCTTGTCTGAGAAGGATGTTTATCAGTGGATGGATCACTTTCATACACATGCATACCCAATGTGAGACTCACTTCATCTTGCACTGCTAATGGCCCTACCGGCATTCCTTTTGTCTTCGCAACATTTTCTATCATTGCTGCCGGCACTCCTTCCTCTAGTAGAAACATGCCCTCAGAAACAAAAGTGCCAAAACATCTGGAAGTAAAGAATCCTCTACTATCATTAACTACTATTGGTATTTTACCAATTGCAACTGTATAATCGACAGCAGCTGCAATAGCTTTAGGTCCTGTTTTTTCACCTTTTATAATTTCTACCAGTGGCATTTTATCTACAGGTGAAAAGAAATGTATACCAATAAAATTTTCAGGCCTTTCTGATGCCAGGGCCAATTGAGTTATAGGAATAGTGGAAGTATTAGAGCCATATACTTTATCTGCTGCTAAGACTGCTTCAGTTTGTTTAGTAACTTTTGCTTTTAATTCCGGATTCTCAAATACAGCTTCAATAATTAAGTCCGACCCTTCTACTGCGTTTGGGTCATTAGTAGGATGAATTTTTGAGAGCAGAGCTTCAGCCTTTTCAGGAGTACTTCGTCCTCTCTTCATTGCTTTTTCAAGAAGCACACGAGAGTAATCTTTCCCTTTGTCAGCACCTTCTTGAGTCACGTCCTTTAATACTACCTCCATTCCTGCTTTTGCCGATACATATGCTATACCAGCACCCATCATCCCGGCACCAAGAATTCCCAATTTCTTCACTTCATATTTAGGCTCATCTTTAGGTCTTGCCTTTCCTTTTTTCGCATTTTGCATTCCCATGAAGCCTGTCCGAATCATATTCTTAGCTTCCTTGGTTGCAATTACCTTTGTAAAGTATCTTGCTTCCACCTCTACGGCTCTATCCATTGGCATAGAGAGACTATCGTGCACTACACTCAGAATTGCATTAGCAGCTGGGTAATTTCCATGAGTCATTTTTCGCAAATTCCCAATGGCTCCCATCATCGTCTGAGCTCCATTCGGAGACATTAATCCTCCTCCAGGAATTTTATGCTTCTTATTGTCCCATGGCTGCACTGGATTTGGATTTGCCTCAATCCATGCTTTTGCTTTAGCAATCATCTCTTCTTGATTCTCAGCAATGTCATTTACCAATCCATCTTTTAAGGCCTTTTGTGGACGAGCTTCTATGCCCTGCATCAAATACATCAGGCCATTTTGGATACCCAAAAGATACGGAGCTTTGACCGTACCTGCTCCTCCAGGTAGAAGGCCCACTTTTACTTCTGGAAACCCAAGCTTTATTCTGTGATTATTTAATACTATTCTGTGGTGACATACGAGACATAATTCTAAACCTCCTCCCATTGCAGTACCATTAATAGCGGCTACAAAAGGCTTGCCTCCAGTTTCAATCTGTCTGAAAGCAGTATGCATTTTCATCATTCCATTGAACTGTTCAACTGGATCACCACCCGCTTTTTTCAATTCGCGTAAGTCAGCTCCTGGCATAAACATTTTCTGTCCAGAAGTAATTATTACCCCTTTGACATTCTCATCTTTGATAGCATCATTAGCAATCTCAATGAACTCATTAATAAATTCTGTACTGAATAAATTCGTTGGATTATTCTTCTGATCTATAGTGAATAATGCAACTCCATCACTCCCTATTTCGTAACTAAAAAGATCATTTTTTATATTCTTACTCATTTAGTTTTTCTTGTTCTATTTTATAATAGACTATTGATAATCAATAGTCTTACACCCTCTCTATTACAGTGGCAATACCCATTCCTCCCCCAATACAAAGAGTTACTAAGCCTGTAGATTTATCTTGTCTTTCCAATTCATCAATGAGCGTTCCCATGAGCATACAACCAGTAGCTCCCAGAGGGTGACCTAAAGCAATAGCTCCACCATTGACATTCACTTTATCTTGTTGAACCCCAGAATCTTGCATAAAACGCATTGGAACCACAGCAAAAGCTTCATTCACCTCATAGAGATCTATATCATCGAAGGTCATCCCTGCCTGCTTCAGAGCTTTTCTGCTTGCTGGTGCTGGACCTACTAACATCATTGTTGGATCTGTACCGTATACTGACGCAGCCTTAATTTTTGCTCTAGGCTTCATACCTAACTTCTTACCTGCTTCATTATTTCCAATTAGAGCAATAGCCGCTCCATCGACAATAGCTGAGGAGTTTCCAGCATGATGAATATGAGGAATCTCTTCAATTTCTGGGTATCTATCCAAAGCCACAGCATCAAAACCTCCCATTTTACCCATCATTTCAAAAGAAGGATTAAGCCCATTCAAGCCATCGAGCGTAGTCTGAGGACGAATATTTTCGTCTGTATCTAAAACTGTGATACCATTAACATCTCTAATTGGAATTCTTGATTTGAATCTTTTTTCCGCTTCAGCAGCTGCAGCTTTTACTTGAGACTCCAGAGCAAAAGCATCAACATCATTTCTGTCAAATCCATATTTTGCAGCGATTAGATCTGCAGATATCCCTTGTGGAATGGCATGACCCGGAAGTGCTACCGCAGGATCCATCATTAATGCTCCACCATCAGATCCCATCTTTACTCTGCTCATACTTTCTACTCCTCCTGCAATAATGATATCAGAAAAGCCAGATTTCACATACGCCCCTGCTTGATTAATTGCTTCTAATCCAGACCCACAAAATCTATTTAAAGTAACTCCACACAAATGATCTCCATATCCAGATTGCTGAGCAGCAGTTTTAGCAATATTAGCTCCTTGATCCATCACCTGAGTCACACATCCTAAGATGATATCCTCAATTAACTCTGGATCAAAATCATGCTTAGCTTTAAGGTCTTTCAGGATTTGGGTTACTAAATATGTAGGAGTAAATCCAAAAAGTGATCCTTTTTTATTTCCTTTTCCTCTTACCGTTCTGACGGCATCGTAGATATATGCTTCCATGATTTTGTGTTAATTTCTAATTTGAATAGGTAATCTATATTTAGATTTTATTGACTTGGCGAATTTACTTTGATTGGGCCTTGAGTTCAAGCATGACTAGTTTAATAAGAAATGGTAAGTTGGATAATTATAGAAGTTTAAGTGATCAGATAAAATCAATCCAAAGCACTTCAGATTTGTCCAAAACATATCATTAGATTCACTTCACATACTGAAGAGAAATGTCATTTTGATTGAATAGAATATAGGAAAATAGAAGTATAAACAACACTATAATCAAGATATAACATTCCCACTCAACAAATCTTGGTCATGTAAGACTAACGGATTCCACATTTTAATTAACACTTGCATCACTTTTGTCATGCCATATATACGTGAATCAGCGCATATAGCATACAGGTTCACAAAGATTGGCCAGGTATCATTTTGCCAGACTTGGGCATGAGTTTTCAATCAATTCAAAATTTGTATCTTTTATTGCCGCCATTCCCCCTCTAATATCTTTGAAATTATGTATTCCTCTGGATTTAAGAATCGACGATGCAATCACGGATCTAAAACCACTGGCACAATGCATGAAAAAGGTTTCATCTGAGGGTAATTCCTGAAGGTGGTTATTGATATTTGTTAGAGGTATATTTGCCGCTTCAGCTACTCCTAAAAGGTTAAATTCAGACTCTTTTCTCACATCAATGATTGCTGGACCATCCAATTTCGCTAAGTCTTCAGCTGAAATCTGACCAATTGAGTCTAATTCAAAACCTGCATCACGCCATGATTCTATCCCTCCTCGGAGATATCCTATTGTATTGTCAAATCCAACACGAGATAACCTAGTTACTGCTTCTTCTACTCTTTCTTCATCTACTACCAGCAGAATTTGAGTTTCTACATCTCTAATCAAATCACCTACCCAAGGTGCAAAGCTTCCATCTAAGCCTATGAATATTGATCTTGGGATATGACTATTCACAAAATCTGATTTTGATCTAACATCTAATACCAATGCACCTGTCTCACCAGCAATAAGCTCAAATTCTTTAGGATCTAATGCTCGGCTTCCTTGCTTCAAAACTTTATCAATACTCTGGTATCCTTCCTTGTTCATTTTTACATTCACAGGAAAATATGCTGGTGGCGGAAGTAGTCCGTCAGTCACTTCTTTTATGAATTCATCTTTTGTCATATCTGCTCTTAAAGCATAATTCACCTTCTTTTGATTGCCTAGAGTATCTACAGTCTCTTTCATCATATTCTTACCACATGCAGATCCAGCACCATGTGCAGGATAGACTATTACATCATCATTTAAAGGCATTATCTTATTGCGTAAACTTTCGAAAAGCATCCCGGCTAAATCTTCTTGAGTCATATGCGCAGATTTTTGAGCTAAATCTGGTCTTCCTACATCACCTAGAAAAAGAGTATCGCCCGAAAATATTGCATGATCCTTTCCCAATTCATCTTTTAGTAAGTAAGTTGTACTTTCTAGAGTATGCCCAGGAGTATGAATAGCAGTAATTGTAATATTTCCTAATTTAAAAACTTGATAGTCTTCTGCTACTATGCAGTCAAATTTTGGATTTGCATCAGGGCCATACACTATCTCAGCTCCTGTTTTTTCAGCTAAAGTCACATGACCGCTCACAAAATCAGCATGAAAATGTGTTTCGAAAATATATTTGATCTTTGCATTTGATTCCTCAGCCTTGTCTATATAGTTTTTTACTTCTCTAAGTGGATCTATTATTGCAACTTCTCCATCACTTTCTATGTAGTATGCTCCTTGAGCAAGGCAACCTGTATATATTTGTTCGATAATCATGATATTCTATTTAGTTCTAATGCTGATACAAATAAAAGGTGAATTAAAAGGACCGGTGTGACAATTGTCACACAACAAATAAGTAATATATTAAATGAAAGGTATTGATTTCATAACTGTAGTAAAAAATGCTTGGCGAGAATATGATGATAGTCGCATCATATTAGATATCTCAGATATAAGTGCAATGGTTTCCACAAATCATGTGTATAGAATAAAATTTCTTGATCAGAGTATAATCATTGCCAAATTGTCCTATTTTGGAACGTATGAACACTTCGTAGAAGATCATTCCATTATCAATTCTCTGTCTAATAATTTACCCGAGCCTTTTGATAATTTTTTAGCACGTTCTCTTATGAAGAAGAACGAGCTTTATGTTCATCATCACATCAGTGAATTACTGGACGTTTGGGTCGTATTTTACAGGCCTATAAAAATAAAACAAAAGCTCCCTAGTCGACTTGGCGAACATCATATCACAAAACTTGCTGAGCAATTTGGTCTATTTCATAAAGCTTGCACAAAAGTGCGTCACACATTACCTGAATCTTCAAAGTCCACTCAAACGGACATTCAGGACTTATTAGATTTTTTGCAGACAAAAGAAGGGCATTTCGAATATGGAATTGTTAGAAAAGAATTAGAAACCCAATGTCATACTTTTCTTGAATTTTATGAATATTCTCAAACAGAAGACATTCCCATAATTCCTGTTTTTGTAGATTGGAATATTGGTAATTTTTCAGTAACAAAGAGTTTAAGACTCTATTCACGTTGGGACTATGACTGGTTCAGAATGAGCACAAGAATGATGGATTTCTATTTCTTAAGTCGCGTTGTTTCTGATGTAGGTGATCGGACAATATTTACATACAATATTGAAGTTTTACAGGAAGAGAGGTTTATTCTGTTTTTGAAAAAATATCATGAAGTCTTTCCCCTCACAGAGCTAGAAATCAGAATGTTACCTGAAATGTATCGTTTCTTCCTGCTAAATTATACAATCAAATATGGTCGATATTTCTTTCATGAAGTTTATGCAACTAAACTAAAAACTGAAGCTTTCAATTTACATTTGCCATCCATTGCAAATTTCAATGTGGATAGATTATTAAAATCTTTGAATATTTAACTAGAGAGGAATGTACACAACTAAGTTTTCAGATATAGTGCAAAAGTATGATGTTGTTTTATTTGACTCGTACGGCGTTCTAAAAAACTACAATGGGATTATCGAAGGTGCTCGAGAAACCATGGCCTCATTAGAAAAAAGAAAAGTACCATATAGAGTTTTGACTAATGACGCATCTTCTAGCCCCAAAATGTTGAGTGAAAAATTTGCGATAGGAGGTTTGAATATTAAGACTGAGCATATTGTTACTTCGGGCATGATGGCTAAAAGCTTTTTAAGTACTAAAAGCATTAATGGGAAGGTGTTATACTTAGGTACAGAAAATTCATCTCAATACATTATAGAGGCGAATAAAGAAGCCGTTTCAATTTCTGATTATGATGACTCTTTAATACATGAAATCGGTGCAGTAGTATTTTTAGATGATGAAGGTTATCAATGGTCTACAGATATAAATAAGGCAGTAAATCTTTTGAGAAAAAGAACAATACCTGTAATCGTGGCGAATTCAGATAAATTATACCCCGTTGCAAAAAATGATGTATCCATCGCCACTGGAGCCATTGCCCAACTCGTAGAATCAATACTCAATAGAGACTTTATTCATTTCGGAAAGCCTGATGTTCAAATGTTTGCTTTTGCATTTGATAGTCTTATAAAAGAACATGGAGAACTAAATAAATCAAAGGTATTAATGGTTGGAGATACTCTTCATACAGATATCCTTGGGGGCACAAAATTTGGAGTGGACACCTTGCTCGTCCTTTCTGGAAATACAAGTGTAAAAAATGCTGAGTCAATGATACAATCTACAGGTGTAGCACCTGACTATATTGCTGAGAGTATAGCACATTAGCAACTTAAAATATTGATATCACTTCAATTTTGGCTTTCAAAAACATAAGGCACATTCAAATCAAGTCTTCCTTTTTCAGCAATTTGTTTCACGGCATCATCTATTGTAAGTGCGTATGAGAAAGGGCCATTTTCTGTAAGAAGTTCATTTTTTTTGAGAATGTCACGAATAGGACCTTTAACATCTACAAAATGAATGGAAACGTTCCTTTTTTTAAGATCTTCTTGAAGTTCTCTAAGCATATGTACTGAACTAGAGTCAATTCCACTAATCGCACTGGCATCCAAAATGAGGTAGCGCGCACCTTTTTTATCTGCTAACTTGGCATATATCGTTTCTTTAATAAAATTCAAATTGGCAAAATAGAGTCTAGCATCAATCCTCAGAATTATGGTATCATTTCTATCTATTAAATCATCAAACCTTTTCACGTTTCGATATTGAGTACTGTCAGGAATCTGACCTAGTTCCGCAATATGAGGGAATGAAGAGCGATAGACCACCATTATTAAAGAAAGAAGTACCCCTGTACCAATCCCTTCTTCGATACCCATAAATAAAGTAGCTAATGCTGTGGCAATAAAAAGTCCGAAATCTGTTTTGTCAGTCCTCCAAAGATGTCTCGCTTCTTTAAAATCAATTAGCCCATAAATAGCAACCATAATGATCGCTGCAAGGATAGCTTTAGGCAAGTAATAAAAATAGGGCGTGAAAAATAACAATACCACAATCACTAAAAGTGCACTTATAATGGAAGCCATCCCACTTTTTGCTCCGGACTGATCATTCACTGCTGACCTGGATAATCCACCAGTCACTGGAAAAGCTTTAAACATAGACCCTAAAATATTGGCCATACCTAATGCTATCAGCTCATTATTGGCTACGATGATATAATTCTTATGCCTTTTCTGTATTGCTTTCGCTACTGCAATAGATTGCATAAAACCAATAAATGCAATGGTAAAAGCGATAGGTAACAAAGAAACCATTGAGCCTTGATCAATATGTGGAATGCTAATTAGAGGTAGTCCCGATGGGATATCTCCAACTATTTCTACTCCTGAATTTACAAGTCTTAAAGCCCAGACTATTAGAATTGATAATGCTACTATTATGAGAGGGCCAGGAAGCTTCTTTACAAATCTATTGATCAAAATTAGAATACTAATTCCAGAAATTCCAATTAAAAAGGTGATCCAATTAGTTTCTGAAAACCGCGTAAATGCCTCAGTTAAAACTTCATGAAACATTCCCCTCGAAAGAGAAATACCCAACAGGTATTTTAACTGATTAATAGCTATAATAATGGCTACTGCAGATGTAAATCCTGCTATCACTGGATGAGAAAGAAAATTTACAATAAAACCCATTCTCAACACTCCCATTAATAGTTGAATACTTCCAATCATCAGAGCTAATAGAAGAGCCAACTGTATATATTCTGTTGTGCCTTGAGAGGCTATTCCCCCGACACCACTCGCAATAAGAATCGCCACCATTGCTCCCGGGCCAACAGACAGCTGTCTAGAAGTACCTAAAAATGCATAAACAATAAGTGGGATTGTGGCAGCATAGAGACCATATATAGGAGGTAAACCTGCTAACATAGCGTAGGCCATTCCCTGAGGGATTAGCATCACCCCAACAGTAAGTCCTGCTGCCAAATCACCTTTAAAACTATCTTTTGAATAGTCGGTAATCCAAGTTAATATTGGAAAGTATTTTTTGATCCCTTAAATTTTTGACAATTCTAATAATTTCAATTTTTACCACTCTGTATAATTAAGTATTTTAACTCGATTTCTTCCTTGCTTTATCATGCCTTCTTTTTCCAATTTTTTCATCAATCTAGATATCACAACTCGACTTGAATTCAGGTCACTAGCTATTTCATAATGAGTAATGTTTAACTCATCGGATTTACTAACCCAAACTTTGTCCTTTAAGTACCGCTTCAACCGGTCATCCATATTATGGAAAGCTAAATTATCGACAGCTTTGAGGAGTTCCATAACCCTTGTATTATAACTGTCCAATACAAATACCCTCCACTTTTTATACGTTGTCATCCAAGTATCCATCTGCTCCACAGGAATAAATAGAAGCTCTGTAGATTCTTCTGTAACTGCCCTAATTGCTGATTTAGCGCTGCTCGTACAGCAGTTAAGGGTAATCGCACATGTATCTCCTAATTCTAGATAATAAAGCAATAATTCATGCCCCTCTTCATCTTCTGTCATAATTTTCACAGATCCTGAAACGATGAGAGGAATATGAGTTACCTGCTGATTAATGTCCATGATTACTTGTCCTCCTTCAAATTTCTTCAAAGTCCCTAAATGACAAATTTCATTGATCAATTCTGGTTCGAAAAGGAATTCAAATTTTTCATGGAGTTTTGTGTAACACTTTATATCAAAAGGAATGAATGGCTTAGTATTATTCATGAAATAAAGTTAAGATCTTATTCTCATCGAATGATTTGTTAAAGAAAAAGTTTAGTGACATAAGTTACCTAAGTGGCACGACTCACTCTTAAAGATTCAAATATCACGGTGGATAGAATTACTCCACCTCCAATAATTGTGTTGGTTCCTGGTACTTCTCCAAGAAAAAAATAAGCCAATAGAATGCCATAGATTGGGATAATTGACCCCAGTAAACTTGCAGTAGTGATACTGAAATGCTTAAAACTTCTTACAAATAAAGTATGTCCAGCCGCTGTTGTAATTATCCCTAAAAAAACAACTGCTTTCCATTGAAGAAAAACATTATTATTTTCAAAAATGAAAATAACGGGTGATAACATTATCGCTCCAAAAATCAATTGAATCAAAATCAGATGGGATCCATTATGACTTAGTGCTAAGTCTCTAGAATAGATATTTCGCATAGCAAAACAAAAAGCAGAAAACAACCCGACAACAACTCCTTTAAAATTCCCATCAGAGAAATCAATAGTTGGTGACATGATCACTATACCTACAATGACAATTGCTCCAAGAACTAGATGTAATTTTTCAAATTTCAATTTTAGAAAAATAGGTTCCAAAATGGTAGTCATTGCAGGATAAGTGTAAAGCGTAATAAATGCAATGGCAACACTTGAAAGATGTAAAGAATAAAAGTAAGTCACCCAGTGTAAAATGAGAAGAGTAGATGATATCAGATATTGCTTTCCATCCTGTTTCAAATTTACTTTTAGAGAAATATCTGTCCACGTACAATAAAGCCAAAGGAAAAACAGCCCAACTAGACATCTCCACCAAATAGTCACAGGAGGAGCCATGGTAATATATTTTCCCATTATTCCAGAGGTACTGATAAATAGTAAGCCTAAGTTTAACTCAAGAAGGTTTTTATTTCTATTGATAACTCATCCCTATTTTGACAAATGCTAGTTAAAACTGTCTAGTCTTTTAAAATAAGAATAGGTAATTCTAAATTCTTGTACTCTTTATTATATTCTGCTATTGGTCCGAAGATGATAATATCCATTTCTGATTTAGATGTTGCCCATTCTTTCATAAGATCACTCTTTCTTTGCTTCATCCCTTCTGTAAGCCTTGGGTCATGCCCACTTGACCTGGATGCAAGATCTGCTAACTCTGCATTTAGACGATTTGGAAAATTAATCACATCTTGAAAAGTCTTTTGATCTCTTTGGACTAAACTACTTTCCCAACTACTCATCTTCTCTAAAAGTTCTTCTCCTATTGCATGTAAGTCAGAGGCTCCATCATTATCCTCTATTATCGATTGTCTTTGTTTCAGTTGTTTTTTTATAGAAATAAATGATTTTACCGACGAAGTAACTTCCCTAAAAGTTAGATGCAAGTCATCGATAAAATTTTCTCTTTCCTCAAAAGATTCAGCATCAACTTTAAGTTTTGGATCCTGAAGGACAGTTATCTTGGCCTCTGACAATTGATCTCCAAACTTGAGTTTGGCTGTATAATTTCCTGGAGATACAGGTACTCCATCAAAACTGCCAAGCATAAAGACATCATTTATAAATGGAAGTGACTCTTTAGTCAAGTCCCAATTGATTCTATTAATTCCTTTTTTCGTAGTAAGCAGTTTTTCTGGACTTGGAGATCCTGGAAACTTTTTTATTCCTTTCACTTTTTTACTGGAATAATCCTTTACTAATTCTTCACGATCATTATAGATCTCAAGTACGATCTCTCCTGAATCAATATCCATTGGTAACTGATAATCTATCATTACTCCCCCCTTATGATTTTCACCCATTCCACTGGTTCTATATGATCTAGATGGTAATGCATAGGTAGGTTTAGGATTATAAAGCGCAATTTCATTCGACTTCTTACCTGAACTGGCTTGAATAGCACTTAAATCATCTAGAATCCAAAATGACCTTCCACTTGTGGCCACGATCATATCATTATCTCTGAATGTAAAATCTGTAATAGGACATGTAGGAAGATTCAATTGCAATAGTTGCCACCTTAATCCTCCATTAAATGAAACATACAGTCCATTTTCGGTACCTGCATAAAGCAGATTTGGCACTTTTGGATCTTCTCTTACTACTCTTACAAATACATCATTTGGAATTCCATTAGTGATTTTTGTCCATGACTGACCATAATTATTAGTCTTATAAATCATAGGACGCATATCATTAAACTTGTATCTGGTTACTGCGATATATGCTGTGCCATTGTTATGTGAAGAAATATCAATAGCATTAATTAAGGATTCAGGTAAACCTCGAGGAGTTATATCGGTCCAATCCTCTCCCTCATTGCGTGTAATGTATACCTTACCACAATCACTCCCGGTATACATAGTTCCATTTTCCTGGTGAGAATAAGCGATATAACTGAGTGTATTATATACTTCTCCTCCTGCACCTTCTATCGTATATGGAGTCCCACCAACTACATGTTTAGACTTATCATTTCTTGTCAAATCAGGACTTATTTCGGTCCACGATGACCCTTCGTCCGTTGTTTTAAGGACCTTATTCCCTCCATGATAAATGATTGAAGGATTCCAAGGGTTGGCAACAATAGGAGCATTCCAATTGAAACGATATTTCATTTCTGAAGGATTCCAACCTAACACTGCTGTAGGATATGCTATAATATCTCTACTTTCTCTTGTGGCATGATCAAAAACAGAAATATTACCCTGATAACAGCCTCCATAAACCAACTTCGGATCTTTAGGATCAAAAGCTAAAAATGCACTTTCACATCCAGATACTGGATACCAATCTTTCCAACCTAATCCACCACCATTAGTTCTGCTCGCTGTTGAGATTGTAGAATTATCTTGCTGGCCTCCATATACTCTATAAGGTACTTGTGCATCAGTAATAACTCTATAAAACTGTATAGTCATTTGATTTTGCTGACTACTCCAAGTCTGTCCACCATTAAAAGTAACACAAGCTCCTCCATCATTAGAGAGAATGATATTTTGATTATTATTTGGATTAATCCATAGGTGATGCTGATCTCCATGAGGGTTCTTTACCGATTTAAAACTTTTGCCCCCATCGATTGACTTTAGCATTGGAGCGTTCAACACATATACTGTATTTTCATTTATGGGGTCAGCAAAAATTTCAATGTAATACCATGATCTTGCTATGGTAATACGATCTTTTGTAGTCTGATTCCAAGTCTCACCTGCATCGTCAGAACGATACACTCCAGCTTTTTCTCCTTCTGCTTCGATATTAGCATAAACTACATTAGAATTGGCTCTAGATACATCGATTGAAACTTTTCCTAATTCTTCAGGTAGCCCTTCTTCCAATTGTTCCCAAGACTCACCTCCATCTGTAGATTTATACAACCCTGAACCAGGGCCTCCACTTCTGACCTGCCATGGTGTTCTTCTATGATCCCACATTCCAGCATAAAGAATCCGAGGATTATGTGCATCCATACTTAAATCAGCACAGCCAGTATTTTGATCTATATAAAATATTTTTTTCCAAGTCTTTCCTCCGTCAAGAGTTTTATATATACCCCGATCTGCTGAAGGTCCATGAAGTGCTCCTTGCACTGCTACAAAAACTATATCTGGATTTTGTGGATGAATTCTGATCTCCGCAATATGACGAGACAGAGGCAATCCAATATGACTCCACGTTTTTCCTGCATCAGTACTTTTGTACATACCATCGCCATGTGAGGTCATTACCCCTCTAACTGGATGTTCTCCCATTCCTACATATACTACATTTGGATCAGAGGGGGCTACTTCAACAGATCCAACAGAGCCCATTTTAAAAAATTCATCAGAAATGTTATTCCAAGAGACTCCGGCATCAGTGGTTTTCCAAAGCCCACCTCCAGTACTTCCCATGTAATATGTCTGAGGATCTCCTATTACTCCGCATGAAGCAACAGACCGTCCACCTCGAGTAGGGCCGATATTTCTAAATTCTAATCCTTGATAAAATTCTTTTAAATCTTGAGCTTCTGAAAAAACTAATGTGAATACGAATAGAAATGATAGTATTGAGCGCATTTTCTGTTTTTGTTTTGTAGGACGAAAGTTAATGAACTACAATTCAAAACAAATAAAAATGATGGAGAATATTAAAAGTGATTAGAAAAGATAGTATTTGAAACAATCTCATCGATCCTCTTATCTCTAATTGACCTGAAGAATATCAATTATTTGAACCATTAATGTGAAGGCTATCTGCAGATTATTGAAATTGATAATTGAAAAATACGACCCTAATAAATATGGAAAAGTAGTTTTTATATTTTACCAAAACTTCACAATAAAAACTCATCCAAGGCACTCAATGCAGTATCTATTCCCGATGCTTTTTTTCCTCCCGCTGTAGCAAAAAAGGATTGGCCTCCCCCGCCGCCTTGAATATGAGTAGATATAGATTTAATAATCTTACCAGCATCTAATTTGTCCGTTACTAAATCTTGACTTATTGTAAGCATCAAATTCGCTTTTTCGCCATTGTCTAATCCAAATAGAATAACAGCACTACCCTTTTGCTTCTCGAGGTTGTAAGCAATAGTTTTTGCAGATTTTACATCGACTCCTATTAATTTTTTAACAAGAACATTTACCCCATTTCTAATTTCAAAATTATTTAGTAATTCTTTTTGAAGGTCACCGGCACTTGCTGATTTAAGTTCTTCTATTTCTTTGCTCAAAGATTTATTCTGATCTATCAATTCTGAGACATTTCGCAATGGGTTTGTCGGATTTTTAAAGAGGGACTTAATTTCATCTAAAACAGATATCTGATCATTAATAAACGCTTCAGCTCCATTAGAAGTCAAAGCTTCTATCCTCCTCACTCCTGCTGCTATAGCTGATTCTGATCTAATTTTAAATAGTCCAATAGACCCTGTAGATCTGACATGGCATCCTCCACACAACTCCACTGAATATGTCGAATCAAAAGTGATCATTCTTACAAAATCACCGTATTTCTCGCCAAAGAGCATCATAGCACCAGACTTTTTAGCCTCTTCAATCGGCATATTTCGAGATTCATCTAGAGCTATATTTTCCCTTATTTTTACATTCACTATTCTCTCAATAGATTTTATATCGGATTCTGATATTTTTTCAAAATGCGAAAAGTCAAATCTTAGGTACTTTTCATTCACCAATGATCCTTTCTGCGCCACATGATCTCCAAGAACTTGTCGAAGTGCGGCATGGAGCAAATGAGTAGCAGTATGATTGTTTTCTACAAGTGATCTTCGAGTAGCTGCCACAGAAGCAATACAGCTACTATCAAATGAATTTGGCAATTCATTTACATAATGAATAATCAGTTCATTCTCTTTCTGAGTATCATAAACCTTAATAATCTGATCACCACATTTAATTTCTCCAATATCTCCTACTTGTCCACCGCTCTCCCCATAAAAAGGCGTATTATCTAAAACCAGATGATACTGATCTTTTCCTTTTGTGGATACGGTCCTATATTTAATTATATGTGATGAAGAACTCTCTAGATTATCATATCCAATAAACTGAACTTGCCCTTTATTCACTTCTATCCAATCTCCTGACTCTTTTTTGGCATCAGCTCTGGATCTTTCTTTCTGTTCAGCAAGTGCGTTCTCGAATTGAGGCTCATTTACAGATAAGCCGTTCTCAGATGCAATGAGCCTAGTCAAATCAATTGGGAACCCATAGGTATCATACAATTCAAATGCTGCATTTCCATTGATCTCTTCGCCTTTTTGCACTAATACATCTAACCTTTTCAGTCCACCAGCTAAAGTTCTAAGAAAGGATTTCTCTTCTTCAAGAACAATCTTTGCAATAAAATCCTTTTGAGCATCTAATTCGGGGAAAACACTTTTAAAATATGAAGCTAGTCCTGGCACCAAAGTATGGAGTAAAGGATCCTTTCTTTCTAAAAAAGTATAATAATATCTGACCGCCCTTCTTAGAATTCTACGAATTACATATCCTGCACCAGTATTGCTAGGAAGTTCTCCATCAGCAATAGTAAAACTCACTGCTCGAATATGATCAACTAATACTCGAAATGCGATGTCTGATTTGTTATCTATTGAATAATCTGCAGTATATTTTATTCCTAATTCTTTCTCAAGGTGATTGATAAATTGCATAAAAATATCAGTGGCATAATTAGATTGTTTTTGTTGAAGAGCCATACACAATCTCTCAAATCCCATCCCTGTATCCACATGCTTCTCTGGTAGGTTTTCTAAACTTCCATCTGCTTTTCTGTTAAACTGAATAAATACAAGGTTCCAAATCTCTACTACCAATGGATGGTCGGCATTAACCAATTCTTTACCAGGAATTTTTGCGATATCCTCTCTAGATCTCAGATCTACATGAATTTCTGAACATGGTCCACATGGCCCTTGCTCACCCATTTCCCAAAAATTATCTTTTCTATCAAAATATAAAATTCGATCTTCAGATACATATTTTTTCCAAAATCCTGCAGCTTCATTATCTCTTTCTAAGCCTTCTTTATCATCACCTTCAAAAACAGAAACATAAAGTCTGTCCTTAGGTAGTCCATAAACATCTGTAAGTAATTCCCATGCCCAAGAAATAGCCTCCTCTTTAAAATAGTCACCAATGCTCCAATTACCTAACATCTCAAACATGGTGTGGTGATAAGAATCAATTCCTACTTCTTCCAAATCATTATGCTTACCACTTACTCTAAGACACTTCTGACTGTCTGCTAGTCTTTTTACATCTGGGGTTTGGTTTCCAAGAAAATAATCCTTGAATTGATTCATTCCTGCATTTGTAAACATCAGTGTCGGGTCCTGTTTATTTACAATTGGTGCAGAAGGTACAATCTTGTGACCTTTAGACTCAAAAAAACTAAAAAATGTATTTCTTATTTCTGTCGAGTTCATCTGTAACTAATTAAGTCGTTAATTCTAGAACTATATAATTTACCAACAAATTTCAGCAATCATTGGGAAAATATAAAATGCTGATATTAAGTATATTATATAGAAGATTTTAAAATATATTATTTTTTAAAATTTGGCAAAAAAATTGCTCTTGAAACGAATATAAATGTTAAATTTGTCCAGCATCCGAAACCACCTCCCATTTTAAAGGATGCAAATATAGTATATACCGATTACTGAGAAGATGAAAAAACTGAAGTACGTATTTAATGAGCACACTCTGCAATATGAGCAGGTTGAGATTACATTAAAAGAAAGAGTTGCGAAGAGTTTCGGAATTATTGCCTCCTTAATTTTTACATCATTAATAATATCTCTTACCCTTTCCCATTTTTTCCCCACAGTGAAAGAAAAGTCATTGGACAAGGAAATTGTTCAAATGCAATATCAGCTCTCTCAATTATCAGATGAGTACCAAGATTTACATTCGGAAATTGATGTCCTTCAAGATAAAGATGCCAATATTCACAGAGTAATTTTTGGTTTAGATCCTGTTGATGATGCAGTGTGGGAAGGAGGTACAGGTGGAAGGGAGAATATCATTCAATTAGTCAATACCAAGTCTGCTAATGAAGTATTATCGGAACTTGTTGAAAAGGCTGAAAGACTCAAAAGAAAAATAAACATTCAGAAAAAATCTCTGGATACGATCATGTCACTTTCGATCAAGCATGAAGAAAGACTAGCATCTATACCTTCTATCAAACCCGTACAAGAAGAAAAACTAAAAAGAAGAATAAGGTATCTTTCAGGATTTGGTTGGAGAATTCATCCAGTTCATAAAGTCAAAAAATTTCACAAAGGAATAGATTTTACAGCACCAAGAGGAACTCCTATCCAATCTACTGGAAACGGAGTAGTGGTAAGAGTTCAAAATAAACGTACTGGATACGGTAACAATATAGTAATAGACCATGGTCATGGTTTTGAGACTTTATATGGACATCTTCAAGATGTAGAAGTAACAAAAGGCCAAAGAGTCAAAAAAGGTCAAAGAATAGGCACTATTGGAAGTTCAGGAACGTCTACGGCTCCGCATCTTCACTATGAAGTAAGACTAAAAGATCAAGCTGTTAATCCGATTGATTATGTTTTGGATGGACTTACACCTGAGGAATATCAAATTTTGGTGTCGAGAGCTGCACAAGAGAATCAATCATTTGACTAAAAGTATTCCTGTCCTGGATTTACTTTTAAATGTCTAATAAAAACACTAACTGAGTCTTTTCCCTATATATTTAATAGATGAGATTTGATTACTTAGGAATTTTCGGAAGTTTAATTAGTTCCAAACCGTCTAAGAAGACAAAGAATGCAAGAACAAGTTGTCCTAATTGTAATCATTCTCAAGAGGTTGAATTTCACTTTTGCCCAAATTGTGGTCAAAATGCGCGTGAAAGTAAAATCACATTCTTTTCGCTGATTGGTGAGATCTTTACCAGTGTTTTTAATCTAGATGCTTCACTTTATAGATCTTTCTTTTGGTTACCTATTCCAGCATATCTCAGTAAAAGGTATGTGAAAGGAGAAAGGAAACAATACCTCAATCCTGTAAGGTTTTTCTTTTTCTCTATGCTTCTATTCTTTGCTCTGCTTGTAGGCTTTATGGATTTTAGCATTTTCCAAGAAACAAATCAACAACAGTTGGTCAAGATTGAAAAATCTGAAATGTTGAAATCATTTGAAGATGAGATTTTAAAAGATCAATATTCAAACGTAGATAGTCTGGTCTTTGACTCACTACGGTCGATTTTATTCAAAGGTGTAATATTGCCTGAACTAGACACTGTTTTTAAAGGCCCTTTAGATGAAGATAGTATTAGTATCATTATGTTCAACACTGGAGCTAAACTTCTCCGTAAGGACCTATTCACCAAGTCTATTGATGACATTATCAAAGAACAAAATGAAGAATCTTGGTTTAATAGACTGATAATGAGGCAGATGATAAGAGTGAGTCGTGATTTTAAAGGAGCATTATCATTTTTTGCTGGTAATGGCATATGGGTATTCGTCGCTGGGATTTTCTTTTTATCTTTTGTAATGAAATTTCTGTACATCAGAAAAAAGAATTTTCTTATTGAACATTCCATTCTCCTGTTTCATACTCATGCTTTCGCTTTTGTGGTAGGTGTCATAGCCATGATTCTAATCAAAGTATTTAAGGATTTAGATCCTATCGTGTTCATTTCATCAGGATTTCTGATTTCTGTCCTTTATGTGGTTATAAGCATAAAAAGTTATTATGGTCAAGGATGGTTCAAAACACTTTTGAAATTTATAATCATTACCATCTTTTACAGCATTATTATGGTGATGCTCATGGGAATAGTACTTTTACTCAGTATTATATTTTTCAACTGATTCTATTCATTAAATAAAGTTTAGTGGTCCAATATCAAACTGTTGTTGGCTTGGAGGTTCATATTCAAATGAATACTTACTCCAAAGCATTTTGTGGAGATGCATTGTCCTTTGGAGCTGAGCCTAACACTCATGTTAGCACAATTTCTCTAGCTCATCCTGGCACTCTTCCAAAGCCTAATAAAGAGCATATAAAAAAAGGTATCAAACTTGCACTTTCTTTAAATTCCGAAGTCAATAAAGTCAATGCTTTCGATAGAAAGCATTATTACTATGCCGATTCTCCAAAGGCTTATCAAATCACTCAAGATAGATTACCAATCTGTGTAGGTGGAGCATTAGAAATAGAATTAGCCGATGGGAGTAAAAAAAATGTCAGAATCCATCATATGCATATGGAAGAAGATGCTGGCAAAACTATTCATGATATTGACACTCAATATTCCATGGTCGATCTCAATAGAGCTGGAACTCCCCTTTTAGAACTAGTTACAGAACCTGATCTTAATAGCGGTGACGAAGTGCTCGCTTTCATTGCTCAGCTACAACAATTGGTGAGATATCTAGGAATTTCTGATGGCGACATGGAAAAAGGGTCGTTAAGATGTGATGTAAATATCTCTGTCAATCCAGTCGGATCTAAAATTCTGGGCGAAAGATGTGAAGTCAAAAATGTAAATTCTAAAAAGAATGCCAAAGCAGCTGTTCTTTTTGAAACTCAAAGGCAGATCGCTTTAAAAGAGAAAGGAGTAACCTTCAATAAACAAACCCTTCATTTTGATCCGGAATCAGGCAGAACATCGCCTATGCGAGACAAAGAAGATGCTGATGACTATCGTTATTTCCCTGACCCTGATTTACCTCCAATAAGGATTAGGCAAAGTGAAATTGATGAAATCCAAGAGCACTTACCAGCTCTTCCATGGGAAGTAAAAAAGAAAATGAAGGAACAGGTTAAGTTGAATGAATACGATTCCACCATCCTTTCTTCTGATAAAAAAATAGCAGATTACTTTTTTAATTTGCTAGAACAGAAAGCTAATCCTAAACTTTTAGCCAATCTGATAATAAATAAGATATTACCTCATTTGAATGGAAAGGAAATGAGCTCAATAGAAATTGAGGAAGATCTAATAATTTCTTTTCTAAGTTTGATTGAAATTGGAAAGGTTAGTCCTTCCACCGCATACCAAAAATTATGGCCTGCTTTAATCGACAACCCAAGCAAACCACCTCTAGATTTAGCTCAGTCATTAGGAATCCTTCAAATTAAAGACGATGGTATTATTTCCAAAATAATTGAAGAAGTTATATCTGAAAACAGTGTACAAGCCGAAGAATACCGAAAAGGAAAGAAAAAAGTGTTCGGATTTCTTATAGGTCAAGCAATGAGAAAATCAAAAGGTTCTGCGGCTCCAGACGCTGTAAAAAAAGCATTGATGGATGCTCTTCACAATTAACTCTAGGCAAGATTTATCTGATTATAAGAATAGATGCTCAGTACATTCTTTTAAATCTTCTTTATCATTTGTACTGATAATAACCGTACTGCCTTTTTGCCACTTAATCAATAAATCATGATACCATTTCTTAGCTTCAAGGTCTAAATAAGAAGTTGGTTCGTCTAGAAGAATAATTTCACTTTGGGTAAGAATCGCCATAGCTAAAGAAAGCCTTTGTTTCATTCCAGATGAGAAATACTTGATTAATTGATCCTCTTTGTAAGGATACTTCATTACTTCCAAGAAACTAGAGTAATCCATACCCTCACGCATTGATCTGAAAGTATTGTGGAAAGAAAACAATTCTTTTATTGATAAATCTTCCAATGGAAAAATATATGGAGCAGCAAAAGAAATCTGAAATGGAAGGTCTTCAGATTCAGTGATTTTCTGATTGCCTTTGTAGTATTCTCTTTTCCCTAGAGTTGGCGACAATTTGGTGGATAGTATTTGCATCAATGTACTCTTCCCACTTCCATTTCGGCCTTGTATGCTATGAATAACTCCAGAATTGAACTCATGCGAAATCTTTTTGAGTATCCACTGAGTTGTGTATCGCTTTGATATGTTTTCTAGGACTATCTTCATTGTTCTGAGGATGTCATTAGTCCTCGAATCACTCCTCTTTCAGAACCATTGACAAAATCAAGAATTAGAGTTCTTTCTGCTGAAATAGGAAGTTGATTGAGAATTTTGCTAATGCTCTTAGTAATGTTTGATCCATTTACGAACATTTCCCTATAGATATCTTGAATTTTAGTGATTTGTGACTCTTCATAACCGCGTCTCCTTAGACCAATGGTATTTACTCCAATATAGCTCAGTGGTTCTCTTGATGCTCTTACAAAAGGAGGAACATCCTTTCTGACTAGACACCCGCCTCCTATCATAGCATGAGCTCCTATCCTGACAAATTGCTGGACAGCTGTAATCCCACCTATCACAACATGATCTGCTATCTCCACATGTCCAGCTAAAGTAACAGCATTACTTAAAATCACATTCTTTCCAACCACACAATCATGAGCTACATGTACATATGCCATGATTAATGCATTATCATCTACTACTGTTTTATACAAATATTTGGTTCCTCTATTTAGTGTACAGTACTCTCTTATGGTGACATTATTTCCAATTTCGAGTGTGGTGTATTCTCCGTCATATTTGAGATCCTGGGGAATGGCACCGAGTGCAGCTCCTGAAAATATTTTACATCCAGAACCGATCCGAGTTCCTGGATAAATGGAAACATTAGGACCTATCCATGAGTTATCTCCTATTTGTACATCTTCATAAATGGTGCAAAAAGGTGAAATCGTGACATTTTGGCCCAGCTCTGCCTTTTCTGATATCACACTATGAGATGAGATACTCATCTAGTCTGGCCTTTTAACTATTTGGGCGGTTAGCTCTCCCTCTGAAACTATGCTATCACCAACATATACAGTTCCCTGCATGTGCACAATTCCTCTTCTTACAGGTGATAATAGTTCCATTTTCAAAATCAATGTATCTCCTGGCAAGACCATTTTTTTGAATTTTACACTATCCATTTTCAGAAAGTAGGTATCCCATTTTTTAGGGTCTTCTACGGTATTTAAAGCAAGTATTCCTCCTGTCTGAGCAAGGGCTTCCATTTGAAGAACTCCTGGGAAAACGGGATTGTCAGGAAAATGGCCAGTAAATAACTGCTCATTCATCGTGACATTTTTAACTCCAACAACATGAGTATCACTTAACTCTGTTACCTTATCTACAAGTAAAAACGGATACCTATGTGGTAGAAAACCTTTTACTTCTTCTGCATTATAAACAGGTTGAGCATTTGGATCATAACTAGGTTTACCTTTTAATTTTTTCTGTTTGACAAATACCTCTCTTAATTTTTTAGCAAACTCAACATTAGCTTTATGGCCAGGTTTCTTTGCAATAATTCTTCCTTGAATTGGTGCTCCTGCTAATCTCAAATCTCCAATAAGATCAAGGACTTTATGTTTAGCCATTTCATCAGGATCGATCTCTGACTGACCTTTTTTAATATCAGACATTTTTTGTTGAATATCTGTCTTTCCTAAACTTTTCAGTACCCCCTCTAGTTCTTGTTCGTCAAAGTCTTCATCCAATAGGACTACCGCATTGTCTATATCTCCACCTTTTATGAGATCCTGCTCAGCAAGCCCCTTGAGATCTTCAGCAAACACAAATGTCCTTGCAGATGCAATCTCACTAAAGTTATCTGTACTTTTATACGAAGCCATCTGGTGCCCAATAACCTGAGATGGGTAATCAATCCAAGCCTCTACTTCGAATGTATCTGATGGAAATGCGATGAGTTCAGCTCCACTTTCTTCATCCTTATAGGATATAACTTCATCTATTTTGACAAATGATGATTCAGATTCCTGATCTACAAGTCCAGTTTCCAATATTCTATCCGTAAATAACTTAGCACTACCATCCAAAATGGGAATTTCTGCACCATCTACTTGTACTAATACATTTGAAACATTTAATCCAGCCAATGCAGATAGAATATGCTCTATGGTCATAATTTCTACATCGCCACTTTTGATATTTGTTCCTCTTATGGTAGAAGAAACGTACTTGACATCAGCAGGAATTATCTTTTCAACCTCCAAGTCTGTTCTAGAAAATTTAATGCCATAGCCTACCTCTTGAGGAACTAAAGTCATTTGGGATTTCTGTCCAGAATGGAGACCTATACCTTCCCAACTAAGTGTTTCTTTAATTGTTTGTTGTGTCATACTTCAGAAGTAATCCTCAAAGGTATAGATTCTCCTTTTAAGATAGGAAAGATTCCCAATTACTCTGATTATTTATCTCGTTTTTCTAAATCTGAGATCCTTTTTAGGATCTGTGGGAGTCTTTTAAAAATGGCATAAGACTTCAAATATGAAGTGTAAGGAATGGTTGGATATCCATACCACTTCTTTCTTTTTTCTTTGATAGAAGATGCCACTCCTGATTTAGCTTGAATTTGGCTATATGGAGCAATTTTAATATGTCCAGATATTCCGACTTGGCCGCCAAGCATGCTCCCTTCCCCAATTTCAGAGCTACCTGCTACTCCAGATTGAGCTGCAATCACTGCATTTTTCCCAATGATTACGTTATGCCCAATTTGGATAAGATTGTCCAATTTTACTCCACGCCTGATAATAGTAGATCCTAGAGTAGCCCTGTCTATTGTAGTACCACTTCCAATCTCTACATTATCTTCTATTACAACATTTCCTATTTGAGGAATCTTATGATATTCATTTCCTTTTGGAGAAAATCCAAATCCATCACAACCAATGACAGCATTTGAATGAATGGTAACATTATTACCAATAATGGAATTTGATAATACTCGAACACCTGGGTGAATGACGACATTCTCGCCTATCATTGCGTCTTCCCCTATAAAGACTTGATCTTTTATTGATGTTTTTGCACCAATTGTTACCCCTTTGCTGACAACTGAAAACTTTCCAACTCCTACATTTAGAGCAATCTTAGCTGAATCATCTACTGATGAAAGTTCGTCGATAAAGTGAAATTCTTCCTTTGATTTCGAATATTTATCAAGCAATTCTGAGAATTTCCCATAAACATCATCAACATAAATCAAGGTATTATCAGATTTCTGGCTGGGTGTAAATCCTTCTTCTACAAGAATAGTTCTTGAGTATCCTGAATACAAATACTTCTCATACTTAGGATTGGCCAAAAAACATAAAGAATTTGTTGAAGGCAGTTCAATCTTTCCTATGCTATTGACATTCCTATTTCCATCACCCTCTAACCTACCATCCGTCAACACAGCAATGTCTGAAGCACTTTGGGAAACAATTTTCATAATTTAAAAATAGTCATAAGTAAGCATTTGTCTATTTTAAATCGTTGAATCACTAGATACTCAAAAAACTATGGATGAACTACTCGGCTAATTGAGAATTAATTCCATAATTATCTTCACGCTTCAAAATAACTTTCCTAATATTGGCCTTTTTATCGAAAAACTATGAAAAAAAACGTCATCATCGTGTTTCTGGTATTTTGTATTTCCCAATTCTCATTTGGGCAAGAAACCATAAATACCCAATCAGCATCATTTCAAGCCAATTCAATAGCACAAATTATATCTCAATTAGAGAATCTTTATGATGTGCAGATTTATTTTGAAGAGAACAAAGAATTTGAAAGAGTCATCTCCTTCTCGTATGAAGATAAAGGAATAGACGAAGTTATAGATAGATTGCTAAAAGAGACTACCTATACCTTCGTGGACTATAGAGGCTATGCCAAAGTAATCATGCCAAGAACACTTATAGATCAGAATTTTTCATCAGAATTCTATCAAGCATTACAATCTAATTTAGGGAAAGAAAATGGAAGTAATAATATTGTCATAGGAACCATGTCTCAACTAGGTGCGGATGGAATAGCCAATATTACTGGGATAGTCAGAGACATACAAACCAATGATCCTATCATAGGTGCAAGTGTTCAATTTGTAGATGCTGGGTCAGGAACTATTACAAATATTGATGGAACCTTTGAATTGGCTGTAAATGCTGGAAAACATGAATTACTCATCAGTTCACTAGGCTTTGCTGATTTTTATAAAGAGGTCAATGTTCTTAGTAGCGGCGTTTTTGACGTATCTCTTGATAAAGGAGCAGTACAATTAGAAGAAGTAACAGTAAGAGCTAGGGCCGCAGATGCTAGAATATCTGGTGCACAGATTGGTGTGGAAACGATTGATATTAAAACTATAGAGAAACTGCCAAGTTTTCTAGGTGAAGTAGATCTTTTAAAAAGTTTTTTATTACAGCCAGGCGTCAGTTCAATAGGAGAAGGAGCATCTGGATTTAATGTAAGAGGAGGTAACGTAGACCAGAATTTGATTCTACAGGATCAAGTTGAGATATTTAATTCATCTCATGCTCTAGGTTTTTTTAGCACATTTAATACAGATCTCATCCAAAAAGTGGAATTATATAAAGCTAATATTCCTGCGAAGTACGGAGGAAGGCTAGTCTCTGTTATGAATGTAGAGATGAAAGATGGAGATTTTGAGAGATTTAAAGTAAATGGAGGTGTAGGGCCAGTATCTAGTAGAATTGCAATACAAGGGCCAATTATAAAAGATAAGGTTTCATTTATAGGTGGCTTCAGGTCTGCATATACAGATTGGGTTTTAAATTCTATAAAAAACTTGGAAGTAAAAAATAGTGAATCCTTCTTCTATGATGCAAATGCAAAAATTACAATCAAACCTAATGAAAATCACACCTTAAGCATTTCTGGTTATCAGTCTTATGATGACTTTGTTTATAACCAAGAATTTGGATTTGAATACAAATCTCAATTTGGAGAATTTAATTATAAAGCGATTTTATCCGATAAAATATTCTCTGATTTCAGTATTGTCGGAAGCAAATATGAAAGCGACCAAAACATATTTTCGGGAGAAAGATCCAGAACAATCGGTAATAACATTGATTATGTCAAAGCTGTAGAGAATATCAAAATCGTACCCAATGAAGAAGTAGAGTTGAATGTTGGTGCTGTTTCTACTCAATATTTTGTAGATCCAGGAACACAACAGCCACTAGGTGACGATTCTAATGTTCAAGACAAAATTTTGGATCAACAAAAAGGAAGAGAAACAGCTGTGTATGGAGATGCTACTATTAATTTAGGAGAAGCATTTACTCTTATAGGTGGTGCAAGGTTTATATTTTACCAATTCCTAGGTCCTCACAATGAATTTCAATATCTGAATCCAGATGCACCTAGGCAAGACGAAACAACTGGATCAGAACTTAAAGAAGGGTCAGTTGCAACTTACTCCAATATAGAACCAAGAGTTTCTGCAAGGCTTAAGCTTTCTGAAAATTCAGCATTAAAGGCTGGTTATAGTAGAACATCGCAATACATCAATCAAATTTTCAATGGAGATACCCCTACTCCCACTAGCCTTTGGCAATTGAGCACTCAATATATTAAGCCATTAAAATCACATAATGCATCTATAGGAGTCTTCAAAAATTTAAGAGATAATGCATGGGAAACAAGCTTAGAATTTTATGCTCGTAAAATTGACCAACAATATGATTATGTCGATTTCGCTCAAATTCAACTTAATGATCAATTAGAGACTGATCTAAGATTTGGAGAAGGAAGAGCATACGGAGCTGAAGTAAGTATTAAGAAAAATAAAGGGGTAATAAATGGTTGGTTGAGCTATACTTATGGACGATCAGAAAGAAAAATTGAAGGAATAAACAAGAACAGATGGTATCTCACCAATTTTGACAAAACACATGACGTATCGTTTATCTTTAATTATGAGCCCAATCAGAGGAACACTTTAACTGCAAACTTCAATTATAGCACAGGTAGACCCACAACACCACCATTAGGCACATTCACTACAAACACTCAGGTATTAATACCCATTTTTGCAAATAGAAATTCACAACGTATTCCCGATTATATGAGACTAGACCTTTCTTATACATTAGGAAAAGGTTACAGAACAGACCAAAAGTTTAGGACTAGTTGGACACTTTCGCTGTATAACGTATTGGGCAGAAAGAATGCATTCTCTGTCTTCTATACACGAGCCGCGTTTGAAAAAGTAGACGCCAATAAACTGTCGGTATTGGGCGGTGTCTTTCCATCACTTACTGTCAATTTTGAATTATTATGAAAAAGGTAAAAGAATTGAAAATCACGATTTGGATTGGAATTTTTATGCTATTGCTACCGCTCTCTTGTGTAGAAAAGATAGAGCTCGATCCTCCTACTGACCTTACAGAAGCAATAGTGATTCAAGGAAGAGCTGTGCTTGGTGAGAATAGTAGAATCGAAATAAAGACCACTCGATTGTTCGATTTTAGTAGTGAATCTAAGCTAGCACTCAATGTAAAAGAAGCAATCGTCAGGGATGAGGAAGGAAACTCTATGGAATTAATCCCTCTATTTCAAGGAGTGTTTAATACACCTCTAGACGAAAACAGTCCAATACAACTGAAAGTTGGAGGAAGATATTCTATGGAAATTACAACTCTTGATAATAGAACCTATCTATCTAGCTTTGACTTGCTCACAGATAACAGCCCCCCTCGAGGCATATCTTTTGGGCCTGCAGAACAATTGCTTCCTAATGCTAATGGAAACTTGGAAATAGTATCTCAATTAGAAACGTTTATTGACACTGATATAAAGGAAAGCTCTGAAGGAGTACTTTGGGAAATAGATAGAACTTACAAGTTAACAGATTCTCCAGTGGATGGACCAGTAAAGACTTGCTACCTTACAAGTGCTTTCAGTTTAGAAACAATTCCTGTTTTCACGGACAGTGATGGCGTGACTACATCATTGAACAAACATTCTCTAGGCACACAAAACATAGATTATAGATTTGCCGAAGGTATGTATATCACAGTAAAGCAATATTCCTTAAGTTCAGGTGGAAAAGACTATTGGAAAGCAGTTTCCTCATTAGCTAAAAAAGAAGGTGATCTATTTGACGAACCTATTGGGCTCATTCCAACTAATTTTGAGAATATCAATGATCCTGATGACGAAGTTTTTGGTTACTTCTTTGTTACGAAAGAAGAGAGTATTAGGTTGAGAGTACCGGATAATTTAATCGGAGAAGTAGTACTTCCTTGTCCTCCAGCAAATCCGCCAATGGGAATGAGAGCCTGTAACCTTGGTATATGTTGTGATTGTTTAGAAGGACCAAACGCCACTTTAGAAAGACCATTATTCTGGATAGATTAAAAGATTATAAGATGCGCAAAATAATATTTAGTCAAATCATCTTCTTTTTTTTCACATGTACGATTGGCTTTGGTCAAGATGTAGTGGTTCATACTGACAAGCCCTACTATGTGACAGGGGAAATGATCTGGTACAAGATTTATTTACCGACTGCTTTTTCAGAAGTAGAAACCACTTTTAAAATGGTGGTCACTGACCCATCAGGCAAAAACATAAACAGCTACTTCCATCAATTAGCAGGGGATGATATTATTGGAAGATATGCCATTCCTTTTGGGAGTTCAACTGGACATTACACTTGGTCTCTAGCTTTATTAGACAGGTCGAGCATGAAAGAAAAAGTATTGACTAGTTTTTCAGTTCCAATATATAATGATTTAGAAAAAGTCGAAATAAACGGAGTCTCTGTTAGCTCAAGTGGCACAAATAATACCAATCAAATCAATTTGAGATTTGACAAGAATGAATATGCTCCAGGGGAAGTTGTAAGATTAGGTTTGACTAGTCAACAAAATATAGTGGATTACTCTATCTCTGTAGTTGATGAAGGTTTAGTAGGTAATAAATTTAACAATCTTTACACGCAAACTAGATCTTCTCAAATCAATAATCTGGCCTCTGCTTCCTTAGACAAAGGTCTTTATATTCAAGGAGAAGCTAAAGACGACAGCGGTAACGGAAAAAGAATGAATCAATTAGGGATGTATGACGGTGCTATCAATCAAATGCATCTAGCTAGAACCGATGATAATGGAAAATTCACAATTACCATTCCCGAAATTGAAGGAGCAAGAGCTTATCAATTCGCGGGATATGTTTCAAATGAAGCTGATAATTTGGACATCAACTTAACTTCTAACATTTCTATTTCAAACAATGACCCGGTAGTAATAAATGATCAGGTTAAGAACTACATAGAAAACAGCATTACAAGAAAAAAAATCCATCAATTCTACAGTGTATTGGAATATGAATTTGAAGAAGAACAAATCAAGACTAAGAAGGAAAATGTAAAACCTGATTTGTCCTATGATTTCACAGAATATGTACAGTTTAAAAATCTAGGGGAATTTTTTAATGAAATTATAAGTGCTCCTCTAAAGTTTGAAATAGATGGTGAAAATGTCGAGGCTTCTATGTACGATTCTGAGGGCTTTAA
>Ga0055584_100000629_pt1 | contig 33513 bp, 30 predicted proteins | sample OSDHelmetaG_FD_58716 | JGI IMG/M metagenome (GOLD analysis project Ga0055584, IMG submission 58716) | Pelagic marine sediment microbial communities from the LTER site Helgoland, North Sea, for post-phytoplankton bloom and carbon turnover... | ecosystem: Environmental > Aquatic > Marine >... | reverse complement strand
ATCATGTAGCCCAGGAACACCAGTCCGATGATCAGTACCGGTCTTAGATTTCCCATCTTTTCCTATCCTTCAAGCCGGCTTTCCAGCCGAGACCAATGGCTCTGAAGAGAGCGGGAGAGTACCTGGTTACTCAACGTTGCCGCTTCAAGACGAGGCAGTACCACGATGTCCATTGGAGTATCCCGGTCTGAAAAATAGCGCCTGAAGCTTTCTCTGATCACCCTTTTGATCCTATTCCTGCCCACAGCCTTTTTGTCAATTTGCGTTGAAACGGCCATTCCAAGGCGGGGTTCGGACTGTTCTCCAAGCCTCGCGAAAACTTTGAAGCAGGCATCTGAAGATACCAGGGGTTTCCTGAAAACCCTTTTAAATTCAAGGGGCTTAGTTAGTTTCTGCTTGCGGGTAAATACCGCCCGTGACATGGCTGATTGCCTACAGCGGCCTGTTGTTTATGATGCGCTGAACGTCTATCCGTTGTTACGCAGAAAGACGCTTCCGGCCCTTGGCGCGACGGGCTTTTATGATAGCCTGCCCTGCTCGGGTGGACATTCTGGCACGAAAACCGTGTCGACGAGCGCGCTTGAGGCGGCTTGGCTGAAAAGTACGCTTCATTTCAGTAATCCTTAAGTTTGTTGGTGTTCCCGGCAACAAATAGCCGACAAAAGAGAGGAATTATAACTTTTCTGGTCAACTCGAACAAGACTCTTATGCGGGCTATTTATTCTGATGGTCAAGTTATCCACAGCGCGTTAGACTTAACGGCTCGGGGTCGCTTAGCTTGCTCAACGGCCAATTATAAAAAATGTTTTATTAATCCCGGAATGCCCCAAACACACTGGCAAACCTGCTTGAATCACCTGGAGCGCGAGCTTCCGGCTGAAGATTTCAATACCTGGATACGTCCCTTGCAAATCAAGTCGTCCCGGGGCCGCACCGTATTGCTCGCACCGAATGAATACGTGCGGGATTATATTTCGCTGAATCACCTTGAACGCATCCGGGATATTTTTGAACACCTGGGCGCATCCCGAGACATGGTGATCGTTGAAGTTAACCGTCAAAACGCCGTGGTCAAACCCGAAATCCGGAAATCGGTGCCGCTAAAAAGCATTAATACAGGCCTGGACCACCGCTATCGGTTCAAGAATTTCGTACAGGGAAAATCCAATGAACTGGCTTATGCTGCGGCTCAGCAGGTCGCTAAAAAGCCTGGCTCAGCTTATAACCCCCTGGTCATTTACGGCAGCACCGGTCTGGGTAAAACCCACCTGCTCCACGCGGCAGGTAACCTGCTACACAAGCGAAGCCCAGACTCAAAGGTCATTTATCTCGGTTCAGAGCAATTTGTCAGTGAAATGATCAGCGCTTTGAGGGGCGACCGGATCGAGGCATTCAAACAGCATTATCGAACCGCAGACGCCCTGCTTCTGGACGATGTCCAGTTTTTTGCCGGTAAAGATCGCACCCAAGAAGAATTCTTTCATACTTTCAATGCGTTATTGGATAGCCAGCAGCAAATAATACTGACCTGTGACCGCTATCCCAAAGAAGTAGACGGAATCGAAGCTCGTTTACGCTCCCGGTTTGGCTGGGGCTTGACCGTTTCCATTGAACCGCCGGATTTTGAAACCCGGGTAGCCATCCTGATGAACAAGGCACAGGAAAAAGACTTTTTCCTCGAAGAATCAGTTGCATATCTGGTCGCTCGCCGGGTACGTTCCCATGTTCGTGATCTCGAGGGTGCGCTTAACACCCTGTTCGCCAATGCTCGGTTTACCGGCAGGCCCATTACCGAAAGTTTCGCCCAGGAGGTTCTCCGGGAACTCTTCCATGTGCATGACCGGCTGATAACCATTGAAAACATCCAAAAGGCGGTTGCGGAATATTACAAACTCAGGGTTTCCGATCTACTGTCCCGTCGGCGCCCGCGCACGATTGCTCGTCCGCGGCAGGTAGCTATGGCGCTTTGCAAGGAATTGACCGAGCACAGCCTGCCGGAAATCGGAGACGCTTTTGGCGGCAGGGACCATACCACCGTATTGCATGCCTGTCGTAAAATTGACGAGCTTTGCGATACGGACGGGCGGATACGGGAGGACAAAGCCAAGCTGGTAAGGTCATTGACCGCCTGACCAGTTTCGATGCATAACACTGTGATTAAAAAACACTAAAGGCTGTGGATAAGTAAGGGATAAAATAAGGCGCTAAGTTATCCACAAACTGTAAACAGGAAAACAGTCTTGCTATGCTCCATTACAGGAAGAGCAATTTACTGAATTTTAAAGATAAAAATAGCTTATTGACTTATCCACCAGGCTTATTACTAATACAGTTTATTTAAATATATTTATATAAATAATCATTAACAGGAATGCGGTTATGAAATTCAGCATACAACAGGAAGCCCTGCTTCAGCCTATCAGCCAGGTCGTCGGGGTCGTCGAGCGTCGACAGACTTTGCCAGTACTGGCGAACTTTCTCGTTTCTGCCCAAGGTAATCGACTGTCCATTACCGGCACCGATATGGAAGTGGAGCTGATCGCCGCAGTAAACGCAGACATTCAATCGGAAGGGGAAATCACCGTTCCCGCCAGGAAGCTGGTAGATATCGTTCGAAAGTTACCCGAGGGTGTCAATATCACCGCAGTGCTGGAAGGTGACAAACTGTTGATTTCTTCCGGCCGAGGGCGTTATACGCTGGCCACTTTGCCAGCTACCGAGTTTCCAGCTACCGATCAGGTGGAAACCCTAGAAAACGTTAAAATACAAGAAGTTGAGTTAAAAAAACTTCTTGATAAAACGTCTTTTTCCATGGCCAATCAGGATGTTCGATATTATCTGAATGGACTGCTTTTCGAATTTCATGATGGCTCACTAACCACGGTTGCTACCGATGGCCACCGCCTGGCTGTGTGCGACATGGATAGTAAAATTGGCGTCGCCCAGGACCGCCAGATGATCGTTCCAAGGAAGGGGGTGCTTGAGTTATCCAGAATGCTCTCGGACAGTGATGACCTGGTCGAACTGGCCTTGGGTAAAAATCACATTCGCCTGGTCAAAGGCAACATGATTTTTACGTCAAAGCTGATCGATGGGCGCTTTCCGGATTACCAGGCCGTAATTCCGAAAGGAACGGACAGGCACATCACGTTGGACCGGCAGAGTTTTATGTTGGCCCTGCAACGCGCTTCAATTCTGTCCAATGAAAAATACAAGGGCGTCAGACTGGAAGCTTCGGTTGATTCCGTCAAGATAGTTGCCCATAACCCGCAACACGAGGAAGCCGTTGAGGAGCTTGAAGCAGAACTGAACTTTGATCACGTAGCCATAGGTTTCAACGTCACTTACCTGTTGGATGCCTTGAATGCCATTGAAGGTAACTCGGTAGTGATGGCGCTAAAGGATGCGAATAGCAGTTGTCTGATTTCCAGCGAAGCGGGTGGAAAAGACAAGCATGTGGTGATGCCCCTTAAACTTTAAGTCGGAACAGGCTTAGACTCCAAGTAATTGCAAATAAACAAATTACAGATAAGTAACCTCCGAAATCTTCAACAGGTCGTTATTGAGCCTCATACGGAGCTCAATGTACTATACGGCGGCAATGGTGCAGGCAAAACCAGCGTTCTGGAGTCCATTGTTATACTCTCGCGGGGCCGTTCATTCAGAACAACCCAGGCTTCAGATTTGCTGGGACCTTTGCAGAAAACGTTCCAGGTTTTCGCCGAAATCTCGGGTAATCATTCCAGAACCTCTCGCATTGGTATTGAACGGTCCGGTAAACACTGGAGAGCACGAAAGGATGGGCAGGATCTTTCACAATTGAGTCAACTGACCCGCGCGCTGCCGGTTATTGTGATGGAACCCAATAGTCATTTGCTTGTGAGTGGCGCACCAGAAGGACGGAGAAGGTTTCTGGATTGGGGTATGTTTCACGTGGAACAAGAGTTTCTCAATATCTGGAGCGGCTTTTCAAAGATACTAAAGCAACGTAACGCCGCGTTAAGAAAAAACCACACTGAAGTGATTGATAGTATTGATGATGTATTTTGTGAATTGGGAAATCGACTGGATCATTTGAGAGCCGTTCATTGTCAGCAAGTGGAAAAAAAGCTGAAGACTCTGTTAAGCGAATTAAGCCCCAGGCTTGAACAGGTGGGCGTTGAATACAATAAGGGTTGGTCAGCGGATAGCCTGGAACAGTCCCTGGCCCTGGGTAGAGAGAAAGATCTTTTTAAGGGTGCGACCGGTTCAGGCCCACATCGCGCGGATTTATCATTTATATACAGAGGTGCGTCCGCTCGAGCGGTCATGAGCAGGGGAGAACAGAAAGTTCTGGCTGCGGCGCTGCTTTTATCACAAGCACAAATTCTCGATGAGCTTGAACAAGCCCCAATTGTTTTACTGGACGATCTGACCTCAGAGTTTGATCGGGAACATTTCAACAACGTGCTGCAGCGAGCGATGCAAATGACGGGCCAGGTTTGGATATCCGGTACCGACGCACCCAGGATGGAACATAACCACAAGTTGTTTCACGTGGAACATGGGGGGGTATCAGAAGTGCTATAATGTGAACTTGAAAAAGAGGGGTTTAAGACCCACATTGTATATTCGGCAAAAAGTTTTTGTCCTGCATAAAGATTCATATTTTCAAAAAGATACAAAACCCGCTGGAGGGTTGCTAAGCGCATGAGTAAGACACAATACGATTCGTCAAATATCAAGGTATTGAAAGGACTTGATGCTGTCAGAAAACGCCCGGGAATGTATATCGGCGACACAGATGACGGGACAGGTCTTCATCACATGGTGTTTGAAGTCGTCGATAATTCCATTGACGAAGCGCTAGCAGGACACTGTGATGCGATCAAGGTCACCATTCATGAAGACGATGCGCTAAGTGTCCAGGACAACGGTCGCGGTATTCCTGTTGATCTGCATGAAGAAGAAGGTGTTTCTGCAGCGGAAGTGATTATGACCGTGCTTCATGCCGGCGGAAAATTTGATGATAACTCGTACAAGGTGTCTGGGGGGCTTCATGGGGTAGGTGTGTCCGTGGTCAACGCCCTGTCGGAATTGCTGGAACTCAGAATAAAACGCGATGGCCATATCTGGCGGCAAACGTATCACATGGGTGTGCCAGAAAGTGATTTGGCGAAAACTGGAAGTAGCGAAGACACCGGCACAAAAATCTACTTCAAACCCAGTCATGAGGTCTTTACTGACGCCGTTTTTCACTATGACATACTCGCCAAGCGATTGAGAGAATTGAGTTTTCTTAATTCAGGAGTGCGAATTGAGTTATTGGATGAACGCAGCGGCAGAACTGATGTTTTTGAATATAAGGGCGGCATCAAGTCTTTCGTTGAACACTTGGGTAAGAACAAGAACCCGTTGCATCAAACGGTCATGCATGTGGCCGACGAGGCCAATGACATTACTGTTGAGGTCGCCATGCAGTGGACTGACGCTTACCAGGAAACGGTGTTCTGTTTCACCAACAACATTCCCCAGAAAGACGGCGGCGCGCACCTGGCGGGTTTTCGCGCAGCTTTGACCCGAACCATCAACAACTACATCGAAGAATCAGGCATCGCAAAGAAAGACAAGGTTTCAACCACGGGTGATGATGCTCGGGAAGGGTTGATTGCGGTGTTGTCAGTCAAGGTGCCAGACCCTAAATTTTCATCGCAGACGAAAGATAAATTGGTTTCGTCTGAGGTAAAACCGGTCGTTGAATCGCTCATCGGCTCTAATCTCCGGGATTTCCTGCTCGAAAATCCGGCAGAGGCAAAAACCATAACAGCCAAGGTTGTAGATGCAGCCCGCGCTCGGGAAGCGGCCCGTAAAGCTCGCGAGATGACCCGTCGCAAAGGCGTGTTGGATATCGCCGGCCTACCCGGTAAGTTAGCGGATTGTCAGGAAAAAGACCCGGCACTGTCAGAAATTTTCCTGGTAGAGGGTGATTCTGCCGGCGGCTCAGCCAAGCAAGGCAGGAACCGCAAATACCAGGCAATTCTGCCTTTAAAGGGTAAGATTCTTAATGTAGAAAAAGCCCGGTTTGACAAGATGTTGCAATCAGCGGAGGTTGGTACGCTGATCACGGCGCTCGGCTGTGGAATAGGGCGGGATGAGTTCGATGTGGATAAACTCCGCTACCATCGAATTATCATCATGACGGATGCCGATGTTGATGGATCACACATTCGCACGTTGCTGCTGACCTTTTTCTATCGCCAGATGCCGGAATTGATTGAGCGTGGTTACATCTATATCGGTCAACCGCCGCTTTACAAGATAAAGCAGGGAAAGCAGGAGCATTATCTCAAGGATGATACTGAACTGAATGATTACCTGATGGCCAGGGCGCTGGACGATGCCAGCCTGATCTTCGACCCTGCCGCGCCACCGCTGAAAGGAGAGGCGCTGGAACAGCTAATGCGGGATTACCTTGCTGTGCGCTTGACCAATGAACGACTGTCGCGTCGCTATGATCCCTTGCTATTAGAGCAACTAATTGATAGTAAAGTTTTTTCTAATGAATGGGACAGCGATCAAAAGGCTGATTGGTGCGAGCGAATCGAACAGCGCATGGCAGCTAAAAGCCCCCCCAGCGTGAGATACGGTCTTAAAGTGACCATGGGTGAGGAGGGAGATGTGCTCACCTTCAGCAAGATGACTCACGGTGTCACGGAAGAAAAAATTATCAAGCCTCATTTCTTCAAAGGTGCGGAGTATCGATTGATTGGGAAGCTTGCCGATACTCTGCACGGTCTCGTTCAGGAAGGGGCAACCGTGGTGCGCGGCAAGTCCAGTCAGGAAATCGTGTCTTTCCAGCAGGCCTATGAGTGGTTGATGAACGAAAGCCGAAAAGGTCGAAGTATCCAGCGCTTCAAGGGTTTGGGTGAAATGAACCCTGAACAACTTTGGGATACCACCGTGAATCCGGAAACGCGCAGGCTATTGCAGGTCACTATCGAGGACGCAGTCGCGGCCGATCAGATTTTCACCACCCTGATGGGTGATGAAGTCGAGCCCCGGCGGGAATTCATCGAGAGCAATGCGCTGGATGTGACCAACCTGGATGTATAAGCGCTAGGCTAAAACAGACAGGTCTGCAATACGGTCAAAAAGCGCTTTTAAATGCGACAGTAACGATAGCCGGTTCAATCTCTGGTCGTCGTCTTTATCCATCACCATGACGGCTTCGAAAAAAGCGTCAACCGGCTCTTTCAGTGTCGCCAGTTGTTTCAGGCTGTCACCGTAATCGCCTTTTTTCAGCAGGCGCTTCACGATATCATCGAGCCTGTTAATTTCTGCGAAAAGAACTCTTTCTTCGTCGAAAACAAATAGTTTTTCGTCTATTTCCTCCGAAACAACTTCGTTTGTTTTTCTAAGAATGTTGCCAATTCTTTTGTTTGCTGCTGCCAGGCTGACCGCTTCGGGCTGCCCCATGAATTTGGCCAGTGCGTTCAAGCGCCGGTCGAGGTCCGGCAGGCTGTCCCAGTCAGAAGCCAGCGCGGCGGAAATCAATTCCGCTCCATGCCCCTGGTCCCGGTAGTAACCACGCAGCCGATCGACGATAAACTCTCGGACATCGAGTAAAAGTTCTGGTTTCACTTCCTGTTGTGTCGCCAGTTCGTTCGCCGCCATGGCAAGCAGGCGATCCAGAGGAATCTCCAGTTGGGCTTCGATCAGGATCCGCAGCAGCCCCAGAGCGGATCTTCTGAGGGCGAAGGGGTCTTTGTTTCCACTGGGCCGCAAACCTGCTACGAATATTCCTACCAGTGTGTCAACCCGGTCGGCCAGGCTGACGATTCTGCCTTCCTGTGATCGGGGAATCTGGTCGCCTGCAAACCTGGGCGAATAATGCTCTCCAATGGCACTGGAAACCTCCGCAGGCTCCCCTGAAAAGGCGGCATAATACTGTCCCATGGTCCCCTGGAGCTCCGGAAATTCACCGACCATCAGCGTCATCAGGTCACACTTGGCGAGCAGGGCTGCGCGCGAAGCGTGGCTTGAGCTCGCAGAAATAAAATCGGCTATCTTCGCCGAAAGCTTGAACATTCTTCGCGATTTGTCTCCAACAGTTCCTATATCCTTTTGGAAAACAACCCGATCCAGAAGCGGAATAAGGCTCTCCAGAGACTGCTTCCTGTCCTGCTCCAGGAAAAAGCGCGCGTCGGCCAGTCTAGGTCTGATGACTCGCTCATAACCGGATCTGACGGATTCCGTGTGAGCGCTTTCAATGTTCGAAATTGCAATGAACCGATGAGTCACCCGGCCCGGATTATGGCTATCCATGACCGGAAAGAATTTCTGGTGGTCCTGCATGCTGGCGATCAACGCTTCGTGGGGTACTTCCAGGAACTCCTTTTCGAAAGAACAGCTGACGGCAACCGGCCACTCCACCAGGTTATTTACTTCGTTGAGAAGATCAGGATCAATGTGCACATTGGAGTCTGCCTGTACCAGACTGTTCTGGATACGTGATTTCCGCTGGTCCTGATCTGCGATGACAAAGGCGTCCTGCAGCACTTGTAAATAGGCGCTGCTGTCCGGTATCTCATGAGGTCCTGGTGAATGAACCCGGTGTCCTCGGGTCTGGCGGCCGGCATTTTGCCCAAGTAATCGCCCTTCCAGCAACTGATCCCCATGCAGGACGATCAGCCAGTGCACCGGACGAACGAAACTGAAATCATGATCAGCCCAGCGCATCGGCCTGGGAACCGGCAATTGCTTGATGGCTTGTTCCAGAATCGGGTAAATGAGCTCCGAAAGCGGTTGGCCAGGCTGTTGTATGCGGGTATAAAGCCATTGACCCTTGTCAGTTTCCAGGGTTTCCAGCTCGCTCACGTCTTTGCCAACGGAGCGAGCAAAGCCAAGAGCCGCACCAGTGGGTTTTCCTTCATCATCAAAAGCAGCCTGCAGCGCCGGCCCCCGGCGTTCCTGGTCAAGGTCCGGTTGTGATGGAAAAACACCGGACAAAAGCAACGCCAGACGCCGGGGTGTCGAAAAGGAACGGCTGTTGCCGGCTTCAAACCGGATGTTGTTTTTTTCCAGCCCTGCTTTGACGCTGTTGAACAGCGCGTCCCTGATGGAGTCCAGGGCCTTGGGGGGCAATTCCTCGCAGCCCAGTTCTATCAGCAAGTCCGCGGATTTGGTATCGCTTCGGAGTGCTTCAGTCATTGTGCGCCTCCCCTGAGTAACGGGTTTTCAGTGCGGGGAACCCGAGTGCTTCGCGACTGGCGAAATAGGTTTCCGCCACCTTTCTGGCCAGGTCACGGACACGCAGAATGTAACGCTGGCGCTCCGTTACCGAGATCGCGCGCCGGGCATCGAGCAGGTTGAATGTATGTGACGCTTTCAGTACCTGCTCATAAGCCGGCAGAGGAAGCCCCAGCTCGACCAGCTTCCTCGCCTCAGCCTCGCAGGTGTCAAACCAGCCAAACAGCGCTTCGATATTCGCCTGTTCGAAGTTGTACTTTGATTGTTCCACCTCGTTCTGGTGAAACACTTCACCGTACGTTACCGGATCACCGCCAACATCGGTCCAGATGAGATCGTAGACACTGTCCACGCCTTGCAGATACATTGCCAGCCTCTCTGCACCGTAAGTGATTTCGCCCATGACGGGCTTGCATTCCAGGCCGCCGGCTTGCTGGAAATAGGTAAATTGCGTGACCTCCATGCCGTTGAGCCAGACTTCCCAGCCCAGGCCCCATGCGCCCAGGGTGGGGGATTCCCAATTGTCTTCCACGAACCGTATGTCGTGGACCGCGGGATCGATGCCCACCGCCTTCAAAGAGCCGAGATAAAGCTCCTGGAAGTCTTCAGGCGACGGCTTCATAACCACCTGGTACTGGTAATAGTGCTGCAAGCGGTTCGGATTCTCGCCGTAACGTCCATCGGTGGGCCGGCGGCTTGGTTGCACGTAGGCTGCACGCCAGGGTTCCGGACCAATGGAACGAAGGAATGTGGCCGGGTGGAAAGTACCGGCGCCGACTTCGAGGTCCAGGGGCTGGACCAGTACACAACCCTGCTGAGACCAGTAGGTCTCCAGGGCCTGGATGAATTCCTGAAAAGTCATGATGGGTTTTTGCCTGGCTCCGTCGAGCAGAACTCAAACCGCTTAGTATAGTCCCAGTGAGCCTTTGACAGAAGGCGTTCGTGATTGCGCCAGTCTACAAACCGGAAGCGGTCCGATATTAAGAAGGCTCAGCGCTTTCCACGATAAACACTACACCGTCAACCCCGCAAACCCTGACCCGTGTACCGGCTGGCAGATCGGGGCCCTTTACCCGCCAGGTGGAATCGTCTACCTCGACCTTTCCAACGCCGTTTTCAATCGGATGGTCCAGCGTAAAAACCCGCCCCGTGTACTGCTGGCCCCGTTGATTGAGAAGCGGTTGATCGGAGGAGGGAGGATGGACCTCACGGTATTTTCTCCAGGCCAATACGGCCACGACGGACAATAGACCAAACAACACCAGCTGCGCTTCGACCGGAATATCCGGGAATACCAGCAACAGGAAGCCCACGGCTGCAGCGGAAAATGCCAGCCACAGGAAGAAGAATACGGGAGAAGTGAGTTCAAGGATCAACAACATGCCGGCGAGGATCCACCAATGCCAGAAAACGATATGTGTCAGCCAATCCATCTAGCGGTCTCCCGGCCGGTCTTCGGTTTTAAAAGCCTCACGCGCAACCTCGGTCATTCCGGCCAGGCTGGACAATATACCGGTCGCTTCCATCGGCAGCAGCAGGGTCTTGGTATTCGGGCCGGTCGCAAAAGCACTCAGCGCTTCGACATATTTCTGGGCTACGAAGTAGTTGACGGCCTGAATGTTGCCAGAGGCGATGGCTTCTGAAACCATGGTGGTTGCCTTACCCTCGGCCTCGGCCAGTCGTTCACGGGCTTCGGCGTCCCTGAACGCGGCCTCTTTGCGGCCTTCGGCCTGCAGAATTGCTGCCTGTTTCAAGCCTTCGGCTTCCAGGATTTCAGCCTGGCGGGTGCCTTCGGCCTCCAGTATGGTGGCGCGTTTTTCCCGTTCAGCTTTCATTTGCCGGGCCATGGAATCCACCAGGTCCATGGGTGGGCTGATGTCCTTGATTTCTATGCGCGTGACTTTAACGCCCCAAGGCGTGGTTGCTTCATCTACAACATTCAGCAAGCGGGCGTTGATGTCATCACGCTTGGAAAGGGCATCATCCAGGTCCATTGAGCCCAAAACCGTACGAATGTTGGTCATTGTCAGGTTGAGAATCGCGTGTTCAAGGCGAAATACCTCGTAGGCTGCTTTGGCGGCATCGAGTACCTGGAAAAACACCACACCGTCGACGGTCATCACCGCATTGTCCTTGGAAATCACTTCCTGGGAAGGGACGTCCAGCACCCGCTCCATCATGTTGACCTTGTGCCCCACGCGATTCACAAAGGGCATGATGAAATGAAATCCAGGCCTCAATGTGGTGCGGTATTTGCCGAACCGCTCCAGGGTATATTCATAACCCTGGTGCACAATGATCACGGCGGTGCGAACAACGGTGACGCCCAAAGCGGCAGCAATTACCGCCCAGATGAATACGCTGTCAAACATTTTGGCCTCTCCGGTTAGCGACTGATTTCCCTGAACCCCTTGAGCCACTTTGCGGTTACAGGAACTATCTCCCAGTGAAACCTTAACAAAACGCCCCATTGCCGTAATGCGCCAAAAGTCACGGCATGCGAGAATCATCGCCAGTGAGCAGCGGCGCCGGAGAGCCGGACATGAACCGAAAAGACAGGCTTTATCAATCGGAAATCACCGCTCCGGAAGATTTTGTGTTCGACGACCGCGTGGTCAGGGTGTTTCCTGACATGATCAACCGGTCCGTGCCTGGTTACAGCCTGATCGTGCCAATGATCGGGGTGCTGGCGCGGCGTTACGCCCAGGCTGACTCCAGGCTCTATGATCTCGGTTGCTCCCTTGGCGCGGTTTCCCTGGCGATGCAGGCGGCTGTGCATAAGCCCGGTGTTGAAATCGTCGCCGTTGACAGCTCAATGGAAATGATCCGCCAATTACAGCAGAACCTGGCGGAAGACAGCGACGCGGGGGCCGGCGCCATTCTCGCCCGGCAAGGCGACATCCTTGAAACACCGATTGAAAATGCATCGGTGGTCGTGCTGAATTTTACTCTGCAGTTTATCGAGATGGAAAAACGACAGGAACTGATGAACAGGATTGCCACCGGACTGAATCCCGGCGGGATCCTCGTGTTGTCAGAAAAAATTCGCTTTGATAGTGAGCGTGAACAGGAACTCCAGACCCTGTGGCATCACGATTTCAAAAAAACCCAGGGCTACTCGGATCTGGAAATCGCCCGGAAAAGGGATGCCCTGGAGAACGTACTCCGACCGGATAGCGCGGGACAACATATGGATCGATTGAAGACAGCCGGTTTCGGTCAGGTTTACCAGTGGTACCAGGGTTTCAATTTTGTGTCATTGGTGGCGTTCAGGAAAGACGGTGTCAACCTATAGCGCCCTGGCCGATCGCTGGCCGGAAAACGCCTGGTTACAGAACGTTTGTGCGAAAGCGGAGACCCGGCTGCGCGAACACCCGCATGGTGACCTGGCACGCTGGCGAGAGACGCTGCAAGAATTGCCGCGAGTGGATCCCCGGGCGGATCTTGATCAGCCTGCTCCGCGGCTGGGCGAGCTGTGTGCCCGTCCGGATCAGCTGAAGAAAAGCCTGATGGGACTGCATCCCTGGCGAAAAGGGCCCTTGCTGTTGGGCGGGGTGGAAATAGATACGGAATGGCGATCCGACTGGAAGTGGGAGCGCGTGGCACCGCATATTGAGCTGCAGGGACAGCGGGTTCTGGACATTGGTTCGGGTAATGGTTATTTCGGCCTTCGGATGTTGGGCGCCGGAGCCGAACTGGTTATTGGAATCGACCCGACTTTGCTTTTTGTCATGCAGTACCTGGCCTGCAGTCATTTCTCGGGTGATATTGGAAACTATGTCTTGCCGCTGGGCGTGGAAGAGCTGCCGGCGGGGCCAGCCGGGCTGGATACCGTTTTTTCGATGGGCGTTCTTTACCACCGCAAAGACCCGGCGGAACACCTGCTTCACATTCGCTCGCTGTTAAAAGACGGCGGCACCCTGGTGCTGGAAACCCTGGTGCTGCCGAAGGGCAGGGAGGAGAGCCTGCTGACCCCCGAGAACCGCTACGCCCGCATGCGAAATGTCTGGGCCATACCCGGAACAGGGCGCCTGTTGGACTGGGTTGAGGGGGCCGGGTTTACCAAGCCCAGGGTGGTGGATGTCACGCCAACCACCACCCTGGAGCAAAGAGCCACCGACTGGATGACCTTTGAATCCCTGGCAGAGGCGCTGGATCCGTCAGACCCGTCGAGAACGGTTGAAGGATTGCCGGCGCCTGTCCGGGCCATTGTCATAGCCGGCGGTTAACCGTCCGTTTCAAATTCAGAGCAATCCGGGCGATTTCCGCCGCGGCCAGCATGCCGTTCGGTCGCCCTGGTCTTACGCTCTTCTTTCAGCAACAGGAATTGCTCCTGCTGATCCGCTGTGAGAATCGCGAGGACGTCTTCTTCAGCCGCAGCTCTCTGGGCGCAGATCTCGGGGCCCAGCAAGGCCATGGACTGCTCATGCAAAGCTTTTTTCTCTGCCGCGTGTTGCTGCAGAATCACCAGCAATTCAACGGACTGCTCATCTGAGAGATCGAGAGACTCGCTCATACGGGCCAAAACATCCTCCACGCTGGGGCGGGACTGTTTCCAGTCGCGCCCGCCCTGTTGTTTGTCAGCCAGCGCAGAGCCGGCAGCAAGCAGACCAGAGGCGGTCAGAACGAGAACAGCATTTTTCAGAAAGGTATTCATCACTTACTCCTTTTGGTTGTTCAGTGCCAAGTCTGAGATGCAATGTGGAAGTAAATGTGGAGAAAAAAAGAAGTTTTAGGCGATGACTTGAATGCGCTGCCGCTTGCGGTGCAGGATGTGATTAATGAAGACTTTTTTTTCAAAAATACTCGTTGCCCAGGTCATAGCGGTCGTTCTGGCGCTGTTGGTGATTACCATGATTACGCGGATCAGTCTGGACCGGGGAGTCAGGAACTTTCTGAAAGCCCAGGAAGACAGTGTCCTGGAAGTCGCCGCACCGGTTTTGGCGGATGTTTATGCAACTCAAAACAGCTGGAGCGCGGTTCTTGACAACCCGGAGAACTGGCAACGGGTCTGGCGCAGCACGCGGGGACAAGCGGATAGACACCCCGAACGTGGACCGCGGCAGCGGCCGCCGCGGGGCCGAAACGATCGTCCTCCGCCTGAGCCGCGTGGAATATCTGCTGACCTGCAAGTGCTGCGCTGGATGCGTCCCTCTGATCGCGGCATGCTCAGGGAGCGGCTATTTTTACTCGATGCTGAGCTCAGCAGAGTGGCTGGCCCGAAAATCGAATCAGTGGAAGGCCTGGACCTGAAATCCGTCGAGGTAGAAGAGGCGGTGGTGGGCTGGATCGGATTTTCACCGATGGGTAATGTATTGCCGCCCGAAGCAGAACGGTTTTTTCGCGGCCAGATCAGGATTTCCATGATCGCATTGGCAATCGCGCTGTTGGTAGCCACGGCGCTGGCTTTGCTGCTGGCACGCAACCTCAGTCGCCCGGTGAAATCACTGGACAGCACGGTCAGGCGTCTCAGCGAAGGAGACTACGAGGCGAGGGCAACACTTTTTTCTCTGGATGAGACCGGCCGCCTGGCTGAACACATCAACCTGTTGGCGGCGTCACTCGAGCAGAACCGCACAGCCCGGCGTCGATGGATGGCTGATATCGCGCATGAACTGCGAACGCCTGTTGCCATTCTGAAAGGTGAGATCGAGGCGCTTTCAGACGGGGTCAGACAGGCAGATGACCGGTTGACCGCGTCACTGCAGGAGGAAATTGATCAGCTGTCTGCATTGATCGATGACTTGCAGACACTGGCCCTGTCTGATGCCGGCGCATTGAATATCCAGAAGGAGAAGGTCCGCCTGGATATGCTGATACATCAGTGTGCCGAGTCTTATGGCGAACGGATGGCTCAGAAGAACATTGATCTGGTGCTGGCGGTCACCGAGCTGGAGATTTCAGCTGACCCGCAGCGGTTGCGGCAGTTGCTCCTTAATCTGCTCGAAAATTGCAGCCGTTACGTCGATGAGGGCGGCACGGTTACCCTGGATCTGAGCGTAAAACAGGACCGTTGCCAACTGTTGATCGACGACACCGGGCCCGGCCTGAGTGAATCGCAGAGAAAACGGCTCTTTGAACGGTTTTATCGAGTAGATGAAAGTCGCCGCAGGTCCGCTGGCGGCACAGGTCTTGGGTTGTCTATCTGCAGAAACATAGTTGAGGCCCATGGTGGCCGCATTCTTGCTGAGAAAGCGTGCGCAGGCGGGCTAAGAATCCGAATTGATTTACCGATTTGAGAGTTGGCGATGACGGCCCGAGAAAAAAAAATTCTGATTGTCGAGGATGAACCCAAAATTGCCTCACTGCTGGCCGATTACCTGCAGTCGCAGGGCTCATTTCACACCCATGCTGTCCACCGTGGCGATCTGGCCATGGATGCTTTTGGTAAATTTGCCCCAGACCTGGTGCTGCTGGACCTGATGTTGCCGGGTATGGATGGCATTGAAGTCTGTAAGCAGTTACGGGCGGTCAGCGAAGTGCCGATCATCATGGTGACGGCAAGGGTCGAGGAAATCGATCGCCTGCTTGGACTGGAGTTGGGTGCCGATGATTATATCTGTAAGCCGTTTTCACCGAGGGAGGTCGTGGCTCGTGTAAAAGCGGTTCTCAGGCGCTGTGCGCCGGAACACACCGGGGAGCAACGGCTTGCGCTCGTCATAAACGAAGAAAAATTCAGCGCCAGTTTGAATGGGCAGGAGTTACGGCTGACGCCGGTTGAATTTTCATTGCTGAAAACATTGAGCGGTCAGGCCGGTAGGGTATTTTCCCGTAATCAACTGATGAACGGCATGTACCGGGATTACCGGGTAGTCAGCGACCGGGCGGTAGACACGCACGTGAAGAATCTTCGAAGAAAATTGTCAGCGGTACATGGTTCAGATGACCTGATCAAATCCGTCTATGGGCTCGGTTACCGTTTTGAGGGCTGATTTCCTGCACAACGCAGAGCAGGTTAACCGAAGCAAAGACCGCAGCCTGCTCTCATACTGTATTCATCATGCGAAAGAGCCGGCAATTTGCCCTGAGTCTTATTCTGATCCTTGCCTGCGCTTCCGTGGCGCTGGCTGACAGCTTTCGCTGCGGCCGCAAGCTTATCAGGACCGGTGATTCCAGCGGTGAACTCATTCGGCTATGTGGTGAGCCGTACCACAAGGACAGAGGGCGTGCCCGGCTGGACATCGATGGGATCAACAGGAACGTGAGCATCGAGCGCTGGCATTACAAGAAAAGCAGCCGTAGCCTGGAGCATATTATTGTCGTTCACCAGGGAATCGTGCAACAGGTGATCGTAGGCGGTCGGTAATATAATACTACTCAGAACTAAATGCCGTGCGGTGGATCAAACCACTCGAGAGACACGCTTGATAGAACCTCCTCCCATGGAAACTCGGGGCCTGGATCGAGCTTACGAAAAACGCGTCTGGCCGGCTGGTCCGAAGCTACGACGGTTTCGGTATCCAGACTCGCGTGACCGCTGATTTTCGTTAAACAGCTATAGTCCTCTGCCAGTCGATTTAATAGTGAGATCAAGGCTTTAATTTGTGCGGCGGGATAAGGTTCTTTCATGAGCTGGTTACGGGAATCGAACCAGTCCGGAAACCTGCCGGTATTCACAAGCTCGATGCCTATGCTTCGTTCATTATAATTACGGACATGGTGAGCGACCCGGTCCAGTGGGACCCATTGCTCAACATTGCCATTTCGTTCTATGTAGAAGTGTCCAGAGTTGCCGGTTCCGGAATCGGGATAATGAATGTGCTGGCCATATTCCCTCGCGGTAGCGAGATCCGGCAGTTCGGTGCAGTGAATGACAACCAGGTCAATGGCGTCTGTTGGCCGCGAGACCAGGCGGTGGGCATAGGGTAGCAGATTTTCATTTATGAGTTGTGCAGGGTGCAAAGCGAGTACTCAGTGCCGGGTCGAAAGACGAAGTTCACGGTTGAGGCCCGGGACAGGGGCCAGCGGTGTCACCATGGTCGAGATGAACAAAGCTGTCTGCATTGGAAACCGTCAGCGTTTTTGTACCATCATGACAAACCATTAGCTGGCCAGACCGGCGGTCCTGGATTGAATCGGTCTTGCAGCCGACCAGGAACAGGACACACACCAGCAGAAGAATCCAACTCGGCACTTTATCAGCCTTCCTGCAGCAGCTTTCTCAGGTCAATAATGGCCGCATTGGCCCTGGCAATATAGTTGGCCATCACCAGGGAGTGATTGGCAAACAGTCCAAACTGGTCTCCGTTCAGAACCATCGGGCTGCGCAATGGGTTTTGGGTGGATTCAAGTTCCCGGATGATTTGCCTGAAACTGACCGTCGCATTTTTCTTGCTCAGGACATCCTGGAAATCAACCTCCATGGCATGCAGAAAATGAACCAGGGCCCAGGCGCTGCCCCGGGATTCGTAGAAAATATCGTCAATCTGTGTCCAGGGTGTCTTTACCAGCACGATGTCCGGGCTTTCGGTTGACTGGCGGGCTTCTGTATCACCGGAAAGGTCTGTATTCAAACGAGCCTGGCCCACACTGGCGGATAATCGTTGCGAGAGTGACCCGAGGCGCTTTTCAACGATCGCCAGCCAGTCAACCAGGTTATCGGCGCGGGCGTAAAACTGGGCGTCTGGTGAGTTTGGTGAGGACAGGCGTGTCAGGTATTTTTCCAGTGCCTCGTTGGCCTTGCGGTATCTTCCCTCGGTGTCCGGCGGAAACCAGCGTTCATTGTCGTAGTGAAAGAGAGGGTCCGCCTCCGAAAGGTCAATATCCTCGGTCGACTGGGTCTGGGAGCGGCTGAAATCATTGCGCATGGCTCTGGCCAGGTCACGGACCTGGGTGAGCACCCCAAATTCCCAGTTGGGCACATTGTCCAGGAAAACCCAGGGGGGAAGAATGTCATTCGACATGTACCCGCCACGCTTGTTCAACATGACGTCAACGGTCTCAATCAACGTCGCCGTCGTCGTGTAGCCGGTTACGACCTTGTGATGGTGTTCCTGGGCATGCAACGTCGCGGTTGCCATCGGGTTGAAAGCGGGGGGCTCATGATTCAGGAAAAACATCATCACGAGGCACAGCAATACCAGGCTAGCCGGTATGCTGATCCACAATGCGCGAGCGCGCAGGCTTATCTGCTTGATCATTGTTCAAACATACCAGAAAAGCAGGGGCTTTCGCTGTGCCTTTAGTCAGGAATTACCGGGTAATGGCAGTAAGGAGTCGTAAATCAGAGCCTGCAGGCTGGAAAATTCCTCTGCGTTGGGGCCGATAATCGCCGCAGAGCCGCTTTGTAATTCCACAAGAACCGCTTCAACATCGTCGAATGCCAGTGTCTGGCGGTCCTTAACTTCGGTATCGGGCATGTAAAAAACCGTCACTGGCCCGCTGCCGGTATTCAGGATCATGTGGACGCCTTTACCGTCAGGAGTGGGGCAATACTTGATCACACCCACGATATCTGCAAGCGCGGGACTCGCCTGGATGTCCAGTTCAGCCAGGATGTTCTGGACGTCGGCCGTCGACACCTCATCTGTGCGCGTAAGGAGAGAAACACCGTCGTGACGATAATGATCAACCAGGTAGTCTTCGACTGAGTCCCAGCCCGGGTTCATTTTCCAAACAATGCCAGCGGCGCCCACCGCGACAAAAAGACTGGCGGCCAGCGCGAACTTGAGCAGCCGGCTTCTGCGTGGGCTGGCGGCAGGTTGCTGACTGATCAATAACAGTTCTTCCACCAGTCCTGCAGGCTCGGGCAAGGCTACTGCGCGCTCCAGCTTTTCTTCGAAAAGAGCAGCATCAAGGGCTTCCTGCTCAAATTCAGGGGAAGACTGACAGGCACGACGGAACTCCGGATCCTCGTTTCGAGGATCTGCTCCCAGTAATCGCTTGAACTCAGAAAAGTTCATGGACATTGCCAGTTACTCCATCTTTACGCAGTTGAGACTTAAGCTGTTCACGGGCTCTGAACAACTGGGTCATAACGGCGCTTTTGCTGACATCCAGTGCCTCGGATATCTCCTGGCAGCTGTAACCGAGCACCACCTGCATCAACAGGGGTTCCCGGTATTTGGGCGCCAATTTCATGATGCCCTGGCGCAACAGCCGCATTTCCGTCTGTTCTTCAGGTTCCAGTTCGCTGTCTTCCGGAACAACGACTGAATCCACATCGGTGAATTTGGGCACTTTGCGCTCAAAAGTGCGGGCATACTCGCGACGCAAAATCGTGATCAACCAACTTTTAACCGCTTTGTTATCTTTCAACTTATCCAGGGCTTTCCACGCTCGCAGAAAGGTTTCCTGGACCAGGTCTTTAGCCAATGCATCGTTGCCACAAATCCACATGGCATACCGATACAGATCGGTGCCATACGTTTGAGCCAGCTGGGTAAATGTCGCCTGACGGCCGGCTTCAGTGTTCATGACCGGAATTGTTGGGGAGATATTGCAAAATTTTAAACGTTTTCCTGTTAGCGATCGTCAGATGGGTTGAACCATAGCGTGCTCCCACGCGACGGCGCAACCATTTGCTCGTGACTAATGGCACTTAATTCCTGCGTCATGAATGAGCATTCTTTCGCTTGATGCTTTGTTTCCGAAGGCTTAGGCTTGCGTGTTGTAACAAAATAATCCAAGGCCGGGAGCCTGACAATGAATATGAATTTTGACCAAGCGCGCTTCAACATGGTGGAGCAGCAGATTCGACCCTGGGAAGTGCTGGACAGCAAGGTCCTGGCATTGCTGGAATCCATCCACCGTGAAGACTTTGTCCCGATGCGCTACCGCAAGCTTGCTTTCGCTGATATTGAAGTACCGTTGGCCTGCAACCAGGTCATGATGCGGCCGAAAATAGAAGCCCGCATGCTGCAGGCGCTGGACCTGAAAGAAGACGAAACTGTGCTGGAAATTGGCACTGGCAGCGGCTTCATAACGGCCTGCCTCTCCCGGCTTGCCAAGAGTGTTGTCAGTGTCGAATATTTCGAAGAGCTGCACAACGAGGCGTCCTTGAAACTCCAGGACCAGGGAATCAGCAATGTCGAACTGTTTGTGGGTGACGTGCTGTCGGGGTGGCAGCCTGAGCAGGCACATGACGTGGTAGTCGTGACCGGGTCAGTCCCGGTGATACCGGAGCAATTTAAAGGTTGGGTGAATCCCGGCGGTCGCATGTTCATCATAACCGGTGACTCGCCCGCGATGGATGCACGACTGTTAACCCGCCTGGGCGTGACCGAATGGTCAGACGAGAGTTTGCTGGAAACCGAATTACCCCGGTTGGTGAACGCAGAATTACCGCCGGAATTCGAATTCTAAGGTTTTGGAGTCAATTTATGTCGAATACACTAAAGCTACTTTGCCTGCTGTGTGCAGTAGCGCTTTTTTCCACATCGGCAGAAGCCGTGGACCTGGTCGGTGTTCATGACCTGGCGATAGACAATGATCCCAGGTTGCAGGCGGCTGAATTCCGTCGCGAGGCGACCGGTGAGCAACGATACATTGCGCGGGCTAATCTCCTGCCGCAGCTCGGCGCGTCCGGATCCTGGAACTGGGGTAACAGCGACACGGATATCCCGGGCCTGGATATTGATGACACCGACATCGACAACCGCAATTATGGTATCGATTTGCGTCAAAGCCTGTATCGACAGGCCAACTACGAGGCCCTGGACATTGCCCGTGGCCAGATCAGCCAGGCCGATGCGATCTATGCCCTGGCCTACCAGGATTTCCTGTTGCGGGTTTCTGAAAGTTACTTCCTGGTGCTGACCTATACCGATGGGGTGACGTTTGCCGAAGCTGAGGAAAAAGCCTTCCAGCGACAGTTCGAACAGGCGGAACAGCGGTTTGAAGTTGGCCTTACGGCCGTCACGGACGTGCACGAAGCTCGGGCCAGTTTCGATAATGCGCGGGCCCGCGCGATTGTCGCCCGTAATGACCTGGCAGACGCCAAGGAAGCCTTGCGGGAATTGACCGGGCAGTATTTCGAAACCTACGACGCCTTGCAGGAAGTGCTGCCACTGGTGGAGCCGGATCCGATCAATGCGGAAGAGTGGGTGGACATGGCTTTGCAGACCAACCCCTCGGTGCTGGCCAGCCGGGCCGCCGTCGAGGTTGCAGATTCCACCATGCGACTGGAGCGGTCGGGCTATTTTCCCACGCTGGACCTCACGGCATCTTACGACCAGTTCAAGAACAACAAGTACCAGTACAACGATATCATTGGCGGCGGCCAGTTGAATTCGACGCTGCAAGTGGATGACTGGCGGGTCGGGCTATTCCTCGATATTCCGATTTATCAGGGCGGCCGGGTTACCCATCGGACCCGCCAGGCTCGAAAGCTGCTGGATGCTACCGGCCAGGACCTGGACGATGTCCAGAGGGGCGTGATTCGTGAAGCCCAGAACTCTTACCGCGCGGTGATCGCGGGAATCCAGGAAGTACAGGCTTTCCAGCAGGCCAGTATTTCAGCCGAGAGTGCGCTTGAAGCCACCCAGGCCGGTTTCGAAGTGGGTACCCGTACCATCGTTGACGTGTTGATTGCCGAACAGAGGAAATACCAGGCGCAGCGGGACAATTCAGTCGCCCGGCATGCTTACATCATTCGCCATTTGCGGCTCAAGGCGATTGCCGGCTTATTGTCGGCTGAAGATTTGCGCGTCGTTAACCAGTTGCTCGAGTAATCACGCTTTCAATTACTTCCAGGGTGCGTTCGAGCGCACCCTGGCCGCTCTTCACCAACTCTATCCCGGCCCGGCCCATTCTATCGCGCAGTTCAGGCTCATTAAACAGGCGCCTGGTAGCCTGTTCCAGGTCGCTGCTGTCCTGAATCTGAAGCGCGGCGTGCCGATCGATCAGTTGCCGCGCAATATCCTGGAAATTGAACGTGTGCGGGCCGACGATCACCGGCTTGCCCAGCGCAGCCGGTTCCAGCACATTGTGGCCCCCAATGCGTTCCATGCTGCCGCCGACGAATGCGACATCACATGCTGCATAGAAAAGCATTAGCTCACCCATCGAATCGACGATAAAACACTGGGTGTCCCGGGGGCAGCTAATTCCTTCGCTGCGGAAAGAGACCTGTAAACCGGCCGAACGCGCCAGTTGCGCAGATCGGCCAAAACGCTCCGGGTGTCGTGGCACTATTACCAGCAGCGCGGCCGGAAATTCCGCAAGCATGGGCTTGAACGCCTTGAGTACGGCGGTTTCATCGCTTTCATGCGTACTGCCCGCCAGCAGGACCAGGCGATCCATTCCCCACGCCAGGCGTATGGGTTCAGCCTGCTCAAGCAGGCTGGAAGGGATATGAACATCAAACTTCAGGTTACCCGTAACGGTGATGGCTTCCGGATCAGCTCCAATGCCCACCAATCGTTCAGCGTCCCGCGCACTCTGAGCAGCGATGCGCGTCACCGATCTCAGGGTGGGACCGAAAAAGTGGCCGAGACGCCGGTATGCTCCGATCGAGGTCTCTGAAATTCGGGCGTTGGCCATGACAATGGGAACACCTTTGCGGGCGGCTTCAAAGTAGAGATTGGGCCAGATTTCCGTCTCCATGATGAGCAGCAGACCTGGTTGTGTCCGTTCGAAAAATCGACGAACAGAACCTGGAAGATCAAGGGGTACATAGACATGAAAGACTGAGTCCGAAAACAGGCTGCGCACCCGGTCAGATCCCGTTGGCGACAGGGTTGTGATGCTCAGAGGCAAGTCTGGAAAGCGATCCTGTAACTCCCTGATCAGCGGGCTTGCTGCATTCACCTCACCCAAGGATGCAGCATGCACCACGATTCCTCCTTTGCCTGGTCGAGTGTCGAACAAGCCAAAACGTTCGGCCCAGCGCTTCAGGTAATCACGGTTACGCAGTCCACGAAGCGCGAGATGCAGCAGCGCCAGGGGTGTTAACAGGTAGATGAAGAAGGAATAAAGCTTGCGCATCTGGGGCTCGAGTATATCATCGGGTTTTCAATTGTCGCCGGAGTCGGCCCAGATGAAAAATGTCATTCGGATTTTTTTCCTGTTGACGATTGCCGTCATAACGGCCGCGGTACTCAGATCGTTCATTTGAGATTTAGCGGTCATGGCGCAGCGCAGCACTCCAGAGACCCACCAGGAACCAGATCAGCGACGAAGTATACGTGCCATAGATCGCGAAATGTGAATTAAGCGGAAACAGGATCAGAATAACGGCGAGTGCAAATGGAAAAGCGTCCTGGCGTTCAGCCGGGCTGATGCGCCTGGCATGAATCCACAGGAAACCGATGGCAACAAACAGGCCGATCAGCCCGATGGTTCCGGTATCAGACATGATTTCCAGGACAAGATTGTGAGCGTGGGTTGCGCCCGATAGCCCGCCTGATTTCTGTATATGGATATCGTCAGGTTCCGCGTAAATCATGTACGCCCTGGGAAAAGCTCTCACGCCTACGCCATTGACGGGATGTTCGCGGTACATGACCAGGGCCGTCCGAAAGATGGGTATCCGCTCCATTGATGACGAATCGAGAGCCGATTCTGAACCGGAGGTAAAAGCCCGTGTCACGTTCAACCGTTCCTGGAACAACGGCGAGGAAAAATAGCTGATCGCCAGCACGATGACAGCCAGTGCCGGAATGGTGAACATGGTCCGTCGCAATTCCCGGTTTTCCCGCTTCAGCATCAGCAGCATATAGGTGACCAGCACCAGGGCCATGGTCAGCCATCCTGCCCGCATCCCGGCTATCATCACGGCACCGAGTAGCAAGGCGAAAGACAGAGCCCACGCCCAGGGGCGCCATTCGCGCCTTGCATGCTCGAGGACCAGTGGAGACAGCATGGCCAGGGTGGGGCCGAAAAACTGGTATTTCTTGACGAACAGTGCGTTGAGGCGGTCCGGGTGCATTGCGATGCCAAAAATATCGCGGCCGAAAAACAACTGAATGAAAGCATCCACTGCCCAGAACAACAACAACCAGGCGGTCCAGCGCAGGACCCGCTCTCTTGCCGAAGCGGTGTTAAGCAACAAGGTGATGGCCAGTGCCGCGGCGAGAAAGCGCAGGGCAGCGATACTGCTGGTCCAGCTTTTTTCGGGGTAGAAAGAATCGAAACTGGACAGCACCATCGGAATCCAGAAGCACAGGAAAACAGGTAGTACAAACGCGGAAGCCTTGCGGATTCGAGCCCGGTTGTCAGCTGAGCGAGCGAGAAAAATCAGAGACAGGGCAAAGATCGACAAGGGAACTTCGGGCAGGCGCCCAAAAGGCAGCAGTGCGACAAATGCAACAGCCAGCCAGCTGGGCCATTCCGATTGAAATTTTCTCAACATTAAAGTCATAGGTTTTCGATCGCTCGCAAGGATTGATACACGGCCATTGTTTTCTCCATGGACTCCCGCAGGCCAAAGGCTGACTGTTCAGCCACAACCGGTTTTTCTTCCAGAAACGACCGGCTGCGCTGCAACAGGGCTTTGCGATCCCCGGGGGCCACCGCTCCTTGGGGGAAAAGTGCCGACAGGGTTTCCTGCACACCGCCATGGTCCCAGCCGATCACCGGCCTTCCCAGGTGCAGCGCTTCCGGTACGGTTCGACCGAAAGCCTCCGGCGGATCACTGCACAGGCTGTAAACCAGTTCAGAAGCCGCCAGCCAGTCCCTGATGTCCAGGCGGGCACCGGTGAACGTGATCCGGTCCAGCACATCATAGCGCTCTGCCAGCCCTTCCAGTTCATCTCGATAACGGGATCCGGGTTTGGCCTTTCCCACGATGATTCCGTGAACGTCGACGTAATCAGCGGAGAGGCCTGCTATCAGCTCAATGAAGTCCACGTGGCCCTTGTAGCGGGAAAGCCGGCCTGGCAGGCAAAGCAGGCGTTTGCCTGCCAGTTCCGGAAAATCTTGCAGTATCTGGGCCCACCATTGCGCTGACGGACGGTGGCCGTAGGGAAACAACCGGTGGCTGACTCCACCATGCACCGTTATCACCCGGTCAGGATCAGTGGCCGGGTAATTATGCAGCGTATAGTCCCGGATATGGTCTGATACAGCGATGACACGATCGCCGCCGGCCATGACGGCGCTGTAACGGCTGACGGAATAATGCCCATGCATGCTGGTGATGTAAACGGGCCGCAGCGCCGGATCGAGGCGGGCAAGGGCAAGTTGGCAAATCCAGGCGGGCAGGCGCGAGTGGACGTGCAGAATATCCGGCTTCTCCCGGGCCAGCCAGTGCCTGAGCAGGGAAATGTACCGTAAAGTCCCCGGCCTTTTTCTGCCGATGGTCCAGTCCAGGTGTTTTGCTCCGCAGGCCCTGATCCGCCCACCGAGCGGGCCGTCGGCGGCAATCACCGTGACACGGTGACCTGCCGCTGCGGCAAATTCACTTAATTCAACAGCAACCAGCTCTGATCCGCCCAGGTTGAGCGAAACCAGTACCTGAACGATGTGCACCAGGGAGCGCCTGCGCTAATCCACCAGGCGGTAGCGGGCGCTGCAGTAAGGACAGACAGCGGTTCCGGTCTCCTCGATCGGCAGATAAACCCGTGGATGGGAATTCCACAGCTTCTGCTGGGGGGTCGGGCAGGATAACGGCAACTCCTGCCGGCTGACCTCATACTCCTCCCGGGCGTTCGCAGTTTCCAGGCTTGAGTCGGCGGCGTCAGTGGGATGTGTCACGATGCTTGCTCCCGGTTTTCTTGGTGATGCGTCGAATACATGGGCGTAGTTTACGGCAGAGTCCGCGAAGAATCTCCCACTTTACGTGCAAAAATGTCCGCAGCAGCCCGAGTGTCACAGGGCGTTGAATCCTCGTCCATTAGCAGTGAGGCCATCATGCGATGCTGACGCAATGTCCGAGCGGTCTGAGAAAGGGTTTTCTCTTCGTCTGCAGATAACCATCCAATGGCGGAGAGTTCATGCAACTGGGGCAGAGTGCCGGTGGTTTGCAGCAGACGGGGATAGAGGCGGGCATTTCCCAGCACGCCGAATTGAGCAATAAACTCCATATCAATCAAGCCGCCGGCCTGGTGCTTGGGGGAACCTGCCTGATGGTGCTCTGCATTCATTTTCTGTCTCATTTCAAACAGGTCCGAAGCCAGGTCTTGCTCACTTCGCTCACAGCACAATACTTCCTGTCGAATGCGGATGAACCGGGCTTCCAGTTCGTGACTTCCGGCAACAAAACGAGCTCGAGTCAGCGCCTGGAGCTCCCAGGTCCAGGCCTCTTTCAGCTGGTATTCGCGAAAGGCTTCGATGCTGCTGACCAGCGATCCGGCGCGCCCATTGGGGCGCAGACGGGTATCAACGTCGTACAGGCGGCCAGACGGGGTCAAGACGGTCAGAAAGCTCAACACCCGCTGAGCCAGGCGCGCAAAATACCGTTCTGGCGGCAGCGGTCGCGAACCATCGGACAGGTCATCAGCGGCAGCAAAAAGAAAGACGATATCCAGGTCTGAGTCATAGCCCAGCTCGAACGCCCCCAGCGACCCATAACCGATGATGGCGAGATGGTTAGCCTGCTTGTAAACACCGTGCCGAGCGACTATTTCACGCGAAGCAGTCTCCAGAACGCCTTCCAGCAGGGCAGCGGCGAGTTCCGTCAGCACTCGCTGGGCTTCCTCTGCGGCAAGGTTGGCATGGATCTGGCTGACCGCCACCCTGAGTTCAGTAGCCAGTTTCAGATAATTGAGACTTTCCAGCATGGTCTCGGTACCCTGGCTTGCATCCAGGATGCGGCGGACACTCTGTGACAGTTGCGCCTGGTTCGGAATCTGCCGTCCCAGGGACGGGTCTATCAGTTCGTCCAGCAGCGCCGGAAAGCGGATCACCTTGGTGGCTACCCATTCGCTCCTCTTGAACAGCTCCAGCATTCGGTCCAGCGCCAGCGGGTTTTGTTCCAGCAGGACCAGGTAAGCGCTTCTCCGGCATATGGCCAACACCAGGTCAAAGATCCGATTGAGCACTTCATTCCGCAGAGACTGCCGATCCAGCTTCTCCAGCAACACCGGCATGAACCGGTCCAGTCGAAGGTGGGCTCGCTGGCTCAGGGCGACCCTGCCCAGGCGCCGTACGAAGATGTTGAGTGGCTGGTGCCCGTTTTCCACGACGGTTTCGTCAATTTCCTGGCTGATGCCATTCAGCCTTCGCCACAGGTCCGCCCACTTCTGGTCTGCAGGGCGTTCCGGGCGGGCCGGGAAGATGTTTCCGAAGCGATTACTGACCCGGTCACGAGTCCGGGCCAGGCTTTTCTCCAGGGATTTCACGTCCTTTTCGTACATTGCGCATGCGATGCGAGCGCGATCTTCACCCTGCGGCACGCGATGTGTCTGCTGATCGCCCAGCGCCTGGATTCGATTTTCCAGAAACCTCAGGTAGGTATAGTCATGTCGAATCTCATTCACAACATTACTTTCCAGCAGGCCCAGCCGTTCTATTTCCCGCAATGCCCGGTCAAGCGACGGTGTTTGCAGGCTGGGTTCCCTGCCGCCCCGCAGCAATTGGAAACACTGGGCCAGGAATTCTATTTCCCGAATTCCTCCCGGGCCGCGTTTGATGTCGTCCAGCCGGTCTTTACGGCGGGCATCGTCCTGTACATTCGAGTGCATTTCCTGCAGGGCCTCGACGGAACTGTAATCGATGTATCTGCGGTAGACGAAAGGCCTGATGTCCGAAATAAAGCACGCACCGGTCTCCAGATCACCGGCCACGGGCCGGGCTTTGATCAATGCGTATCTTTCCCAGTCACGGCCCTCGCGTTGGTAGTACTGCTCCAGTGAAGCGAGGCTTGATGTCAGTGGCCCGGCGTTGCCAAAGGGCCTCAGGCGGGTGTCTACCCGAAAGCAGAAGCCGTCACCGGTCCGTTCAGAAAGGCTGGCAATCACCGCACGGGCCAGGCGCGTGAAGAACTGATCATTGGCCAGGCTGCGACGACCGTCACACTGGCCCGTTTGCCCATAGCAAAAAATAATATCGATATCCGAGGAAAGGTTCAGTTCGCCACCACCAAATTTCCCCAGGCCAATGACGAACAACCGTTGCGGACTGCCGTCTTCGCCCCGGGGGGTGCCGTACTGGTCTACCAATTGACGATGATGTTCTTCGATGGCTGTCTGCAGGCACAGCTCAGCCAGAGAGGTCAGGCTGGCAAACGTCTCGGCCAGTGGCGCCAGTCCGCACAGGTCACGCCAAACGATCCGAAGTATTTCCCGGTTTCGAAAGCGCCTGAGGCCGGCATCGAGTCCGTGTTCACGAGTGGCGGCGGAGAGGTGTGTGATATCGGGAGAGCCGGGCTCATCGAGGGCTTCGGACCAGGCCGGGAAACGATCCAGCAGGCCAGCGGCGAAATCGCTGCATCGCCGGACATGCTGCAAGCGGTCTTTCGCTGCGATCGTGACAGGCGGCAGGATATTCCAGCCCGAATGCTCTGGGGAGTTTGACATCCCCTTAGTATAAAAGACTTAGTCCCGGGTATCGGGCTCGGTTATCTGCGGCGGGTCTGCGCTGTCCTTGTCCGACGGGGATTTGATGTACAGGTCCCGCTGCGGAAACGGAATGGTGATGTGTTCTTTGCGAAAACGCTTGATCAATTCAACGCTTAGCTCATGGATCGTCAAACCGCGGTCTGCAGGCCGCCTGATCCAGCCCAGCAACTCCAGGTTGATTGAATTATCTCCGAATTCACGAATTCTGACGCGAGCTTCCGGCTGCTCCACAATTTTTTCATTGTCCGCGGCTATACTCAGCAGGGTGTCAATGACCTTGTCGATGTCACTGTCGTATGCCACGCCAACCGGCAGCCTGACCCGATGACGCACCCACGGGCCGCCACTTTCATTGATGATCTTGGCTGAACCTATGACCGCATTGGGGATGGAAACCTCCACGTCATCACGGGTCACCAGGCGGGTAGAGCGGATACCCAGGCTGGAAACGATCCCGCGCTCGCCGCTGTCGAGAACAATGTAATCCCCTATTTTGTAGGGTGCATCAGCCACGATCGACACACCCGAGATGAGGTTGGCGATGGTATCGCGCGCAGCAAAGCCCACCGCGATGCCGATGATACCGGCCGACGCGACCCAGGCCGTGGCGTCAATACCCCAGACAATGAAAAACAGGTAAATGAAGAGGCCCAAAAGCAGCAGCTTGATGCCCATTTCATAGAGCGGGACGGTGCGCGGCTGAAACAGGTGGAAACGGTCACGCTCCGCCTCCAGCGCCTGCAGGATCACGCTGGTGGCACGGAACCATGCGCGTCCCCAGAAGATCAGCAGCGCCGTTATGCAGAGCTTGATCAGAAACTGCTCGATGGCGCCGGGAAATTCGAGGGTCGCCAGGGCAACGACCAGGAAAAAGGTGAAAACGGTCTGATGAATGGGGTGCGTAAGGTAGTGGGCAATTTCGTAATCCAGCTCAGATTTAGTGCTTTTCCTGAACCGGTCCAACAGGGTATGAATAATGGATTTCAACAATCGGCCCAGCCCATAGCCGATTCCAATCAGAACGACCGCCAGTAGCAGGTGGTATTCCTGCATCAGCTGCCAGATTTCCCTGAAAGGCTCACTGAGGTACGGGGAGACATCGAAATCAACGATCCAGTCCGCAATAGATCCGGTTACACCATCTTCCGGGCGGCTGTCCACGGGCGCACCGCCATCGGACAATTCCTCGGCAACGAAGTGATTCAGGATTTTGCTCATGCCTTCATGTCCGATGTCATTTTCCTGATGGTTTCGGCTTCTACATAGATCCGGTTCACTTTGGGTACGGCGGTCTTGATGCTTGCTTCAATCCGGTCGATGGTTTCTTCGATCTGGTCGGAGGATAGATTATCCACGAAATGGACGTCGAGATTCACCAGCACTTCGTTCGGGCCGAAATACAGGCTCAGGGGGCGCTTATGCCGCACGACCCGGGGTTCTGCCGCCAGGATCCTGTCGATTTTGTCCATGTTCCTGCGACCCAGGCCTTCACCCACCAGTAGTGCCTTGCATTCGACGGCAAAAAACCAGGAGACGCTGACCAGCAGCAACCCGATGAAAAGCGATCCGAGTCCATCGAAATACACCCAGCCGGTTACCTGGCCCAGAAAAACCGACAACAATGCGATCAGCAGACCCACCAGTGCCGCGGTGTCTTCCACGACCACGGCAATGGTGGTGGAGTCCTTGCTTTCGATCAGCGCCCTGAAGAAGGGCTTGGTTCCGCGGCCCGCGTTGAATTGTTTCAGCGCAACTTTGAGCGCAGCCCCTTCAAATGCCATCGCAAGGATCAACACCACGTAATTCCAGTGCACATTCTCAAGCGGCTGGGGATGAATGAGGTGCTGGATACCCTCATAAATGGCGATTCCGCCGCCCAGCGCAAAAATGAGAATAGCGACGACAAAACTCCAGAAGAAAATCTCCTTACCGTAGCCGAACGGATGCTTGCGGTCAGGGGGCCTTTGGCTGAGGCGGATTCCTAACAGCAACAGAATTCCGTTGCCGGTATCAACCAGTGAATGAATTCCTTCGGACAGCATGGCTGAAGAGCCGGTAAAGAAAGCCGCTACAAACTTGCAGACCGCAATAGCGGAATTCGCCGCTATTGCACCATAAATGGCGATTTTAGAAGATCCGGCCATTCGGTATAGCCTTTTGCCAGGGAATCAGGCCAAGATGTTACCAGAAGTGGAACTGTGTCACGGGCGCCAGAGCAACCCGCGGAATATGGGACTTGGCCTTCTAGTACGCGCCCAGAACTCATAGAATACCGAGGTGTCAGAGAATTCCAAATCCATAAGCGACAAGGTTTCCTATCGGGACAGTCGTCGCGCGGCTGCCCGGATTCTGAGGCCAGGCAAAAAGCATGGCCTGCGCCGGTTCATCTCTTTCATCATTGTTGGCGCGCTGGTGCTGTATGTGTGGAACGCACTGACCGGGTCTTTTCCACCTGAGCAAAGAGCCGTGCTTTTTTTGTTCTTGCTGGCGGTAGGGTTGTGGATTACCGAGGCGGTGCCTGCGTTTGCTGTTGGCCTTTTGATCATGGGATACCTGGTCTTTGTGTTGGGTACGACCCTGATCCATCCGGAACCCTGGGATGTCAGTAAATACCTGAATACCTGGTCCAGCCCGGTCGTCTGGCTGATGCTGGGTGGGTTTTTCATGGCCGAAGGACTATCCCGAACAGGGCTGGATCGCCAGTTGTTTGCTCTGGCCATCCGCCCGGCCGGTTCGCGCCCTGGCAACGTCTTGCTGGCGGTCATGCTCACCAGCGCAGTCGCCTCGATGTTCATTTCCAATACGTCCACGACGGTGCTGATGATCGGCGCTGTGATTCCGCTGGTGCGGCAACTGGGCAACAGCGAGCCGTTCGCCAAGTCCCTGTTGATCGCGATTCCACTGGCGGCATCGGTGGGTGGCATGGGCACTATCATCGGCAGCGCACCCAACGCGATTGCTGCGGGCGTGGCGGCGGAATTCGGCCAGGGAATCAATTTTATCGAGTGGATGGTGCTCGGGGTGCCGGTAGCCATCGGGCTCGTGGTCATGGCCTGGTTTTTCCTGCTCAAGCTTTACCCGGCGTCGATGGATTCATTCAGCCTGGATTTCAGTCGTACGGAAGAGCCTGAGCTACCTGACAAACGGGACCGTGTCATTGTAGCGGTGCTCTCCGTCACGACCGTCGTCATGTGGATGACGACACCGCTGCACGGCATTCACGTGGCGGCCATTTCATTGATTCCAATCGTGGGCCTGACGATGACCCAGGTACTGGGCGCTGCCGATGTGCGCGGTCTGCCCTGGGATACCCTGATGCTGGTCGCCGGGGGATTGTCTTTGGGCGCAGCGGTGGTCGATACAGGCCTGGCTGACCGAATGGCAGCTTCGCTGCAGTTTCTCACCGTATTTGACCTGGATGTGCTGGTGTTCGGCGCACTGGCGCTGGTCACCGTGACCCTGTCCAATTTCATGAGTAACACGGCAACCGTTTCTCTGGTGTTGCCGGTTTCTGTTGCGTTGATGCCGGGCAGGGAGCTGGAAACCTGCCTGATCATCGGCCTGAGCGGCTCCTGCGCGCTGCTGCTGCCGGTTTCCACGCCGCCCAATGCCGTGGCCTACAGCACCGGTGAAATTCAAACCCGGGATTTGAGGCCCGGAGGTATTCTGATTGGTTTACTGGGCCCGGTCGTGATCATCGCCTGGGTGTTGTTGATCAGCGCATTGCTGCGCTGATGCTGGCGGTGCTTCAACGATAGCTAGCCGTAGCGGCCTTCGATGTAGTCGGAAGTTTCTTTGTGCTGCGGGGTCACAAACATCTGCCCGGTTTCGGTATGTTCCACCACCTTGCCCATCAGCATGAAAATGCACTCTTCGCTGGCGCGGCGGGCCTGGGCCATGTTGTGGGTGACGATCAGGATGGTGTACTGGCCGCGCAGTTCCCAGATCAGCTCTTCCACGGCCTCGGTACCTTTCGGATCCAGCGCGGAGCAGGGTTCGTCCATCAGCAGCAGGCCGGGTTTGACCGGCAGCAGGCGCGCAATGCAGAGTTTTTGCTGTTCTTCGAGGGAAAGGGCAGTAGCCTTCTGGTCCAGCTTGTCCTTGACCTTGTCCCACAGCAGTACGGTTTTCAGCGCGTCTTCGACGATGTCGTCGTTTTCACTTTTTGAGGTCTTGCGCCCGGCATTGTGAATTCGGTGCCCAAACAGTACGTTTTCCCGGATGGAAATCGGCAAGGGATTGGGGCGTTGAAACACCATTCCAATCTGTTTGCGAACCTGGATCAGCTCCACGTCCGGGTCATAGATGTTCTCACCCATGACATCGATGCTGCCGGTGATCCGGACATAACCGAGACGTTCGTTGATCCGGTTGACGCTGCGCAAAAAGGTGCTTTTGCCACAACCGGACGGGCCGATCATAGAGGTGATGATGCCTTGCTTGATGTCCAGGTCAATATCGAACAGGGCCTGGAACGTGCCGTACCAGAGATTCAGTTTTTGCGTTCTGATGGCCAGGCTGGAGCCCTGGTCTGTCGCCGGTTGATTCATCAGCCGAACCTCCCTTCAACATAGTCACGCGTTCTCTGGTCCTGGACTTCACCTGTGAACAGGTCTTCGGTGACCCCGACTTCAACGCAACGTCCGCCCAGGAAAAAAGCCGTTCGGTCGGCAAGCCGGCGAGCCTGTTGCACCAGGTTGGTCACCAGGATAATGGTGACCTCGCTGCGCAGTTCTTTCAGTACATCTTCAATCCGCATCGTGGTAACCGGGTCCACGGCGATGGAAAATTCATCCAGCATCAGCATTTCAGGATCCTGGGAAAGCGCCCTGGCAATCGTCAGGCG
>Ga0055584_100000628_pt1 | contig 33521 bp, 28 predicted proteins | sample OSDHelmetaG_FD_58716 | JGI IMG/M metagenome (GOLD analysis project Ga0055584, IMG submission 58716) | Pelagic marine sediment microbial communities from the LTER site Helgoland, North Sea, for post-phytoplankton bloom and carbon turnover... | ecosystem: Environmental > Aquatic > Marine >... | reverse complement strand
CCCACTAATCTTCCATCTTCAATCTTTCCGCACTACCCCCCTAGCCCCTAAATATCCTCACTCAAGCCCTTCACCATCTCCCCCCAATTGGTCAGGATGTCCCTTTGGGTTTCATAGTCATCGCCGTAGGGACCGCACACAATGATCAAATCCGAACGCTTGGTCTCTTCGTTCTGGAGGACCAGGAATTTCTCTACGTACTGTGCATCGTCCGACTCGGCGTCGATTTGGACGTACTTGCTGCCCCACAGGTCCCCGGCATAGGCTGAGGTGATAATGCCCGCCTTGGCATATTTGAAATTGACTTTTGACTTCCCGATCTCATCGTTTTGATCAAAATGTTCCGGGTCATAAATGGCTTGGAGAGGTTTGTAATAGGCCGCATTGGTCATCACCGTAAATACGTCTTCTTGAGGGGCATCGATGTTCAATCGCAGGGTCACGAACCGCGCGGTCGAAAGCTCGTCAATCTCGCTGTTGGAGAGAAACTTGACTTCATTGAGTCGGGCGCTTCCATTGCCCCCGTTCAGATAGCGGAAGCCGACGATGGCATCGTTTGAAATGTTCAAGGCCTGGATCACAATGACGATCTCGGCCTTTCCCGAGGACTCGCAATAATACCGCGCCAGCTTGGGCAGCTCCATATCCAATGGCTTTGCGTTGGGATACTTTTCAAGGTCAACATGGATCAAGGAAGTTCCGTTCTGGGTTTCTTCTTGGGTGGCCATTCTTCCGTTCACCACGGGCACGTCTTTCCAGTCTGCAATGTCCACCGCCGGAAAACCATTCAGATTATCCGGACAGTACCACCCGCCGTATCGGTGGGGCTCTGACGGTTCATTGCTCACTTCTTCTGCAGGTTCTACAGCCGAATTTCCTTCCTCTATAGGCGTAGATTGAGAACAAGACACGAGGGAATGGAGGCACAAGATGCACAGTGGGACAAGGATTTTACGCTGCATGAGATGGGTTGTTATTGTGAATTTAAGTGAATGTACTCTGTCGGGCTTCAAGCGATGTTTAATGGAGTGTGAATTTGTGTAAAAGTTGCTGCTGCGAAGATTTACACTTGAGGGAGACCCAGAATAAGGGGGGATTGTAGAAGATCTTGTAAGCCTCTTGGCAGCAAGGGATTCGGGACCTGCCAGAGGCAGGCAGGCTGGGGACTGGTTGATCAGAGGATTAGACGATTAGATGATCAGACCATTAGTGCATTTGTCCATCAGCTCATTAGTACATTGAATTTGCAGTTGCAGTACCTCAAATTTAGAAGAACCACTAATCTTCAATCTTCAATCTTTCCGCACTACCCCCCCTAGCTCCTAGCGCCTAGCTCCTAGCCCCTCACCAAAAAGCCCTATTCCGGTACCGGAAACCCGCGATCCCGCATCAAAGCATCGATTGTAGCATCACGCCCCCTGAACAAACGGTAGGCGTCTGCCGGATCGATGGCGTTGCGGGGTGCGAAGAGGTATTGGACGGCCTTGTCTGCCAGGGCCTTGTCGTAGAAGCCGTCTGGTGCTTCTGCGAAGGCTTCGGAGGCGTCTGCCGTGAGGACGTCTGCCCACATGTAGCCGTAGTAGGCCGTGGCGTAGCCTTCGCCGGAGAAGACGTGGCTGAAGTGAGGTGTTCTGTGACGCATCGGCAACTCCTTGGGCATGTTCATCTCCTCCAAGGTTTCGCGCTCAAAGGCGTCAACGTCAATGTCGGTTGGATCTGCTAAGTGGAGCTTCATGTCCATGATGGCAGAGGCTAAATACTCAGTGGTACTGAATCCCTGGTTGAAGGTAGAAGCCTTCTTGATCTTGGCGATCAACGCTGCTGGCATTGGCTCGCCCGTTTCGCTGTGTACCAAGAAATTCTCGATCACCGCATCGGTAGACAACCAGCGCTCCAACAATTGGGATTGGAACTCGGTGTAATCGCGCACACCGCTGTTGAGCGTTGGGTACTTCACGTTGGAAGCAAAGAAGTGCAGCGCGTGGCCAAATTCGTGGAAAAAGGTGGTGGCATCGTCCCAAGAGACGAGCAGTGCCTCGCCCGGTGCTGGCTCAATGAAGTTTGAATTGTTGGTTGCCAGTACGTTCTTCTTGCCGTCAAAGGTGGTGTAGCTGCGGTAGGTGTTGGCCCATGCTCCGGAACGCTTTCCAGGCCTTGCGTATGGATCGAGGTACCACAAGCCCACGTTCTCTCCGGTGTTTTTGTTGGTCACTTCCCACACGCGTACAGCTTCTTGGTACACCGGCACGGTTCCCTCTGCTAGAGGTGTAAACTCAAAGTCAAAGAGACGACCTGCAACATAGTGCATCGCTTCGGTCAGCTTGTCCATTTGCAAGTATTGCTTCACTTCATCCGAATTGAGGTCGTACTTGGCTACCCTTACTTTCTCCGCGTAAAATCGGTAATCCCATGGCTCAATGATAATGCCTGCTCCTTCTTCATCTGCCAAGGCTTGCATGTCTGATACCTCTTGGGCAACGCGTGCGGTGGATGCCTTCCAAACGGCTTCCATCAGGTTCATGGCGTTCTCTGGCGTCTTGGCCATGCGGTCTTGAAGCCTCCACTCTGCGTAGTTGCCATAACCCATCAAGGCGACCCGCTCTTTTCTCAAGCGAAGGATCTCCGCGATGATGGCGTTGTTGTCGTACTCGTCGCCGTTGTCTCCACGTGAGTAAAAGTTTGACCATACTTGCTGGCGCAATGCGCGCTCTGTAGAGTAGGTCAAGAAAGGATCCATGGAAGAGCGTGTGTTGGTGATGGCGTACATGCCTTCCTTGCCATTGTCTGCAGCCATCTTAGCGGCAGACTTGATGAAACCTTCAGACAGGCCTCCTAATTGGTCTTCGGTGAGGTAGGTGAGGTAGTTCTCCTCGTCGTGCAATACGTTGTTAGAGAAGTCGGTATAAAGGCTTGAAAGCTCTTTATTGATGGCTGCGTAGCGCTCCATTTTGGCTGCGTCCAATTCAGCGCCGCTCATTTCAAAGCTTTTGTACGTCAAGTCGAGCACGCGCTGCTGATCGGCTGGTAGAGGGTTTTCTTGGGAAGCGTCATACACTGCCTTGATGCGCTGGAAGAGAGCTGTGTTTTGCGTAATCTTTGAACGATACTCTGACAACAAAGGAGCTAGTTCGCTTTCTACTTCCCTGAACTCTGGGCTCGACATGTTGCCGCTGAAAGTTCCGTAGTAGGTATAGGCTAATTCCAATGCAGATCCTGCGCGCTCCATCTCTTCGATGGTGTTTTCAAAAGTGGCGGGGTCCTCGCTGTTCGCAATGGAGTCAATCTCTTGGAGGTGCATCTCCATTCCCGTAATCATGGCATCCTTTACGTCGGCCACATTCATTTTATCAAAGGCGGGAACACCACCGTACGGTCCTGTCCATTCCTGGAGCAGTGGATTGTCATTCATGGGAGCAGTATCAGTCGTTTCTTGGGCTTCTTGATTGCAAGAAGTCACCGTGATGGACAGCATAAGAGATGCTGCCGTGTTGAGGAGGATTCTTTTCATAGGTCGTGAAAGTAAGGTTTGCAGAGTATTTGCCCAACCGTAGAAGGGACAGATAGCTCAAATTGCCGTTGAATGCTCAAGCACCCAAGTCGCCAAGCTTCTCTTTGATCTGATCCATCAGGGTCATGCGCTCAAAAGAAACCGCTCCGGCCAAGGCATCCGCTGCTTCCAGCAGGCGAAGCGCCAATTGCAATCGGGGCACGGACATCTCCCCAGTCGCCTCCATCTGCGCCGATTCGCGCAAGTAACTCGCCAGCAGTTCCGTATGCTCGCTCGTGAAGTTTCTATCGCGTAGAAAGGCGTGCAAGGCTTCCGAATCCAACCCAAAGAGGTCGTTCACGTTGAGGTCTATCTGCGCTTGCAACTCCCGGTCCGCCACCTCAATGTCCGGCGGGCCACCCCCTTGGGCTTTCCGTTTGAAGAAGTGAGCCACCACCTGAGCCAAGGCTTTTCCGACCCGTTCGATTTCGTCTTTTAGAATGTCGCGGTGCTGCATAGTGTTGGGGTCAAAGATGGGGTATTTGGGGTGAGGGGCTAGGCGCTATGGGGTTAGGAGCTAGGGGCTAGGGGTTAGGGTTCTCGGCTTTCAGCCGATGGGGACTTCAATTTCAACTGCAATTGCAATTTGCTAATGAGCCTTTCACTTTTCACTTTTAGTTTTTCACCTTCCACTTTTCACTTTTCACCTTCCACTTTTCACCTTTCACTTTTCACTTTTCACTTTTCACTTTTCACTAACTCCTAGCGCCTTCCTACCAAACCTCAACCTCATCCACAAATACAAACCCCTCCCCACCATGGCCTTGATGCCACGCTGGGAGTGTCCCGAAATTGTAGGCTTTGACTTTGAGGAAGGAGGCTTGGATTGGAGCGGAGAGCGTTGCGGTGAAATCCTTTACTTGTACCTCGTAGTCCTCGGCTTTGACGGTGTTGTCTATCGCAGCCACCAACTCGAAATCTACTCCATTGTTGGAGGTATAGAACTCCACCTTGGTCGGCATAAGGATCCAGCTGCGGGTGTCTTGCAAAAATCCGGCGGAAAGGCTTTTAAATCGATGGGGTCCAGCCAGATCGATCACGCATTCAAAGTCTTGGTCTTGGTAGCCTTGCCAATAGCCCTTGCGCCAATTCTCATCGCCTCGGATGCCGTCTATGAGTCCTTCTACCCCTCCTGCCGAATACTGGGGGTTGAACGCACAGTTGAGTTGTACCTCCCATTCGGGGTGCGGGTTCTTGTAGTACCGCGCCTTTACCGGACTGCTGGTCCATTGCTTATCCCCGACCCATTTGCTCGACTGCGCAACGATCGTGCGGCTTTCATGGATCCAAAAGGCGGTGTCGGTCCTGCTTTCGGATAACGTACTGTCTTCGTCCATGAAAGCGTAGGATGCCACTTGCCCCTCAGTGGTATTGATCGAGATGCGCATGCTGTCGTCAAACGACAACGCCTCGGCAGAAATAACGGGAGCTTGGAGATACGTATTGGCGGTTGCGTCTGCCACGGCAAGAGGTTTCGCATTTTGCTCCTGCAGCAAGGTTGCGTGATCCACAAACAGTCCGTCCTTCAGTGCGTTGGTGATGCTTTCTTGGGTGAAGGTGTGTCCATTCTCTAAGTGGACAGTGTAAGCATCGAGGTAAGGCGCTACCAAGGCGTATTCTGCGCGACCTGGGGTAACGGCATAAATGCCCATGGCCGACATTACGTACCAGGCGCTCATCTGACCACAGTCCTCGTTGCCGATCAATCCGTCGGGCTGGGTGGAATAAAAGTCCTTCAAGATCTGGTGTACCCGCCGCTTGGTCTTTTCGGGTCGTTGAATGTAGTTATAGAGGTAGGCCATGTGGTGGCTGGGTTCATTCCCGTGGGCGTATTGACCAATAAGTCCAGTAATATCGGCCTGGGTCCGTCCTGTGGTTTGCTCAGAAACGCTGAACAGTTCATCCAACTTGCGTTCAAAGGCATCCTCCCCTCCCATCGATGCAATCATACCTGGCACATCTTGCGGCACGAAGAAGGAGTATTGCCATGCATTGCCTTCGGTGAAGTGGTTGTTCACCTCGCGCGGTTCAAAGGGCGTCAGCCAACCTCCGTTGCTTCGCGGTCGCATCAACTTGGTAGCAGGGTCTAAGAGGTTTCTCCACGCGTTGGATCGCTCTAGGTATCGGGTAGCCACTTCTTCTTCACCGAGGTGGTTCGCCACTTGGGCAATGCACCAATCGTCATAAGCGTACTCTAAGGTTTTGGAGACGCTTTCATGCTCATCGTCGATGGAGAGGAAGCCTTGCTTTCTGTATGCTGGTAGTCCGAGGTGGTTCCAGGTGGCGCTCTTTTGCATGGCCTCCAAGGCAAGCTCTTGATCAAAATCGTCGATACCCTTGGCGAGTGCATCTGCCATGACGGATACCGAGTGATAACCGATCATGCAATCGGTTTCATTGCTGCACAGTTCCCACACGGGAAGTCGACCGCCTTGCTGATACATCGCCAAAAAGGTCTGGATGAAATCGCGTGTGCGGCCTTGTTCAATGATGGTAAAGAGCGGGTGCAAAGCCCGGAAGGTATCCCAGAGCGAAAAGACCGTATAGTAGACAAAGCCTTCTGCTTTGTGGATGGCATTGTCCATTCCTCGGTAGCGTCCATCCACGTCCATGGCAAAGTTGGGGTGGATCATGGTGTGGTAGAGCGCCGTGTAAAAGGTCCCTACCTTCTCTTGGTCATCGTCCTGCACTTCGATCTTTCCGAGTTGATTGTTCCACGCCTGCTTGGCTGCGGAGCGGGTGGCGTCAAAGTCCCATCCAGGAAGTTCTGCTTCTAGGTTTCGCTGTGCACCTTCTTCATCGGTAAAGGAGATGCCCACCTTGGCCATCACCGAGACCACTGCGCCGAAGCGAAAAATGACCTTGGTAGAATCATCGTTAAACACGGGGTCAAAGGCATGGTCGAAGACGATGTAGGCATAGGCGTGTTGATCTCGCGCCCAAGCATTGCTCCTGCGTCCGACGGCCACGGTGTGCTCATCTAAGATTTGGATGTGACCCTCGGTCAATGGGTCACGATGCGTCAGGTCAAGGATGATGCTATTGGTGCTTTTTGGAAAGGCATAGCGATGGAATCCGGCGCGCGTGGTGGCGGTGAGTTCGGCTTTAATACCACTGCTCAGAGCGACTTCGTAATAACCTGGTTCCGCCTTTTCATCAGCGTGGGAAAACCCAGCTGCGTATTCAGACTGTTCAAAAGAGGGTTCACCCACTTGCGGCATCAAAAGGATGTCTCCGTAGTCGCTCACACCCGTTCCACTCAAATGCGTATGCGAAAAGCCGTAGAGGACGCTGTCGCTGTAATGGTAGCCACTGCAACCTTCCCAACTCCCGTCAATGCGCGTATCCGGAGAAAGCTGCACCATACCAAAAGGCAGTGTAGCGCCAGGGAAGGTATGCCCGTTGAAATCGGTCCCGACGAAAGGGTTGACATAATCTGCAGGAGAAGAAGCGGGCGTGCAGGCTTGCACGAGAAGGCCCAATGCAAGCAGGAAGGGAAGGGATGTGCTTTTCATAGTGTCGGGTCGAAAAATAAGGATTCGTTTTACTCTACGTAGTCACGGCAAAGGAGAAGCCACCCTAGTGATGTCACTTCGAGTGATCGCACGCGAATTAAACTCGCTAAAACCAACCTTGCGCGATCGTATCGAGAAGCTTTATATCACCCGCCGCGCCAAGACCACAAAGTGCATCTCCGTTTCTCCGCTCCCCTTTGCGTAGGTAACTTCAAAGGTCTTGAACACTTCAAATGAAGCCTTTTCAAGGTCTTCCATCACACGTTCTTTCGGATGGTAGTGGAAGTAGGAACGATCACCAGTAGACCCCGTTACAAAACCGGAATCCTTAGGGTCACCAGGAACGAAACTCAGGTAGCATACTCCTCCCTTTTGGAGCAGGCGACCACAGGCTGAAATCATTTGGGTGCAATCCGCGGCGGTGAGGTAAGGAATGATGAACCCGCAGACGATCGCGTCGAAGGATTCACGCATGGCTCCAATGTCCCGGGCATCCATTACGCGCGTTTCGGCGCTTGGAACGTTGAGGTTGACCCGCTCAATCATGCTCGGGGAAACATCTGTTGCGGTTATCTGAAGGGTCGGAAGTTTCTTCTGTAAGTATTGGGTGATGTTGCCAGGCCCACATCCTATTTCGAGCAGCCTACCTTCTTCCACTTCTACGGCATCGCAAAACGCATCGTAGCTCTCGTGGTAGATGTTCAAGTCCATGAACATTTGCTCATAGCGCTCGGCGAGCTTATCCCAAGTTGCTATGGTATCTTTGTAGGGGTCCATGCTACACAGGGTACTTAAAAGTCAATCACCGTCTGGATCCAATACAAACCAGAATCTACCTCGAATTGGGTCTCGATGTGGTAATAGCGCTTCTCTACCAGGCCAACGTGCTTGGCTTAACGTTCCTCTGAAAAGCGCTTGGTGATGAAATTGTCGGTATCGTTCAACTGGATCACCCGAAGGGAGCTGTCAAAGCTGTAATCACCCACTTGCACGGAACGATGCACTGCTTCAAATTGGTAGTCAACTTGGTCCGCTGAAGTGAAGGCATTGGCATCCCAATCTTCGCCTTCATTTGGTGGGTACACCATCACTACTTCGCGCTGGTTGTTTTCGACCTTTTCGGTTCGAACGCCATCGGTTACTACATAAAAGGAAGTCCTGAAAACAAATGCGCTGGTATCGTCCTTTTGCACAGACCGATCGAATCGATACGCTGTGCGCCCCTCCAAATCGGTGAAGGTTTCCACGCACTCTTCGCGCATTAGAAAGGAGAAGGTATCCACCGTAGCGGTGAATTCATTGTACACCACGGAGTCTACTCTGTACTCGATGTTGTTTCCGATGACCAGCGGATAGTAAGCGTACCCAAAATCGATTTTCGGTTGGTCTTTGTCGTTGCCACAGGCGAACAGGCCGAGTGACAAGGCGACAAGCCCAAGGTGTCGAACGATCTTACCCACCGGCTTCCATCTTTTTATGGAAGGAAATGGGCATCTCGCTGGAGCGAGCGATGAAGCCTCCTCCAATAACGTCGTTGCCATCGTAGAAAACAGCGCTTTGCCCAGGAGCAATCGCACTGACTGAATGGACAAAGTCTACGCGCAACCTACCATCTTCTTCGTTGAAGACATGGCTCAAAGCGCCTTTGTCCTTGTAGCGGATTTTGGTGATGGCCTCCATGCCATCTTCAATGGCCGAAAGCTTTTGAATGTTTTGATTTCTGACGTACATCGAGTGCCCCATCAGGTTCTCTTCCCTGCCCAGGTGCACGGTATTGGTATCGGGATCGATCCTCGTTACGAACATCGGTTCGCCGAATGCTTTTCCGAGCCCCTTTCGCTGGCCAATGGTGTAGTAAGGATAGCCGCGGTGCTCGCCCAGGTCTTCGCCCGATGGCCCCAAGAATCGCCCTCCTTTGAGACGCTCTTCTAGCCCTTCTACCCTGCGGTTGAGGAATCCGCGGTAATCATTGTCGGGAACAAAGCAAATCTCGTAGCTCTCGCTTTTCTTAGCCAAGGATTCGTAACCTTGGTCCAATGCCATTTGTCGGATCTCTGGTTTAGTGAAACCGCCCAAAGGAAAGCGCGTTCGCGCCAAAGCTTCCTGCGATAAACCCCAAAGCACGTAGCTCTGATCCTTGTTTTCATCCAAGCCTTTAGAAATGATGTAACGGCCGTTCTCTTCGCGTCGGTTTGCGTAGTGTCCGGTGGCGATGAATTCGCAGTCGAGCTGGTCCGCTCGGCGAAGCAATGCATCCCATTTAATGTGGGTATTGCATTGAATACACGGATTTGGCGTGCGTCCGGCCAGGTATTCTTCCACAAAATTGTCGATGATGTGATCACCAAACTCCTCGCGTATATCGAGGATCATGTGGTGAAATCCCTTCTCCACCGCCAACGCGCGTGCATCGTTGATGTCGTCCAAACTGCAACAGCCTGTAGTCTTGCGATTGCCACCAGACGTAGCGTAATCCCATGTCTTCATGGTCACACCGATGACCTCATACCCCTCATCGTGCAGCATCAACGCGGCGACCGAACTGTCGATTCCACCGCTCATCGCTACCAATATTCTTCCTTTCTTGCTCATGTCTCTTTCTCTCTCAACGAAGTTGAGTCTGCAAAGTTCGAATTAAAATGCGAACGCCGTCCTTCTTGGTCAGATTCCGCGCTTCGCCAGCTTTGACCGCTACCCCATCCACTTTCTCTACTTTTATTTTACAATCCAACGGTTATGGCACTAAAGTATACCTGCGAAATCACGATCAACAAACCGCGCGAAGAGGTGGTCAGACTGATGGACGACCCGTCCAATATGAAGCATTGGCAACCGGGATTTATAAGCCTAGATCATCTATCCGGAACACCTGGTGAAAAGGATGCGAAGAGCTTACTCAAGTACAAAATGGGCAAGCGCGATATGGAGATGACCGAAACGATTGCCGAGCGAAGTCTCCCTGACACCTTCAGCGCGATTTACGAAGCCAAGAACGTATGGAACCAACAGGTCAATCGCTTTACTGAAGTGGATGCAAACACGACCAAGTGGGTGTCTGAAAGTGAGCTTAAAATGAGTGGGCCGATGAAACTGATGGCTTGGCTGATGCCGGGAATGTTCAAGAAGCAATCACAGCAATACCTCGCACATTTCAAGGCGTTTGCTGAGGAAGGAAAATCGTTGGCTAAGTAAGGGGGTCTACCTTGGGGCTCCGCGCTCGTAAAATTGGCGCTGCAATTCCTCTTCTGGAATGACTTCTTCTTCCTTGAGCTCGACGTCAAGTTTCTCTTTCTTGTAGCCTTCTTCGATCTGCTCTTTGATCATTTCACCATCCTCGTACAGCTGCTGGATCATGATGCGGCCGTCGTCGTCGTACTCAATCCACAACCCGTCCTTAACCGCCGCTGCATACTTTCCTTCGCGGTAAATCGAGCCGTCGTCGTAGTACTGCTTGAAGTCGCCATCGTAGGTATTGTCTCTATAGGTTCCCTCTCGCAAGACTTTGCCCGAAGTAGTGTACTCCTTGAACGGACCGTTCTTCAATCCATCTACATACGGCGTTTCAGCCGCCAGCTTTCCGTTGAGGTGGTGGACCTGTACGATGCCTTCCAGCTTTCCATGACTGTAGGGTTCTATCGAACTTAGGATGGCTTGGTTGTCATAGAAACGCCACTCGCCGTGCTTCTGCTCCGCTTGGTACATCCCTTCGCCCATGATCGTTCCATTTTTGTGGAAGAACTTGGCGTCTTTATGGCCTTTTTCTCGGGTTTCTACTTCTGAACTTTTCTCTCCGGTTTCATAGTAGTAGAAAAAGGTGCCGACCGGTTCTCCATGTTCAAATTGACCACGATATCGGACAAAGTCAGACTCTGGGTACTTCACTTCCCATTCGCCGTGCTTCTTTCCATCGGCGTCTAGCGCGTTCGGCGCATCGCCTTGGGCATGTACCTGAAACGCCAGTATTAGGGCACAAAACAACAGTAGGATTCTTCTCATCACGGACAAATGTATGTGCAGTAACGAACAATTTGGCAAGATTATTTAGAACTTATCCTCTCCACAAAGTGAAATAAACTGGGCGTGCTAAAATGCTCGGGGTCGGAGTGTCCAATCCGCACGCATTGCATGCCTAAGCGATGACCAAACTCCATGTCTGACACAGAATCGCCCACCATGACCGAACGGCTGAAGTCGATTTCAGGAAATTTTTCACGGGCTTCGAAGGCCATCCCCGTATTTGGTTTTCTACAGGGCGGATTGTCCTTTGCCAAACCAGTGCAATACTGAACGGCATCGATTCTCCCACCGTGATTGAATACTTCGGCCAACATGAATTGATGAATCCCTAACAATTCATTCTCGCTCATCAGGCCTTTTCCAACGCCTTGTTGGTTGGTCACGACCACGATGGTTCCAAAGGTGTTGGCGCAGATCTCTAAGGATTTCAAAACTTCTGGCAAGAACTCAAATTCATCGATATGCTTTACGTAGTCGTTCTCGAGCTTGCGGTTGATCACCCCATCGCGGTCTAAGAACAGCGTCCAAGAAGCGTCGATCTGTTGTATCCAATCGTCTGCCATTAAGCGAACATTTGGGCTTCGATCTCTTCACAGATCACATGACCGATGGTGATGTGCAATTCTTGAATGCGCGCAGTGTCCGCAGAAGGAACGTGGATCGCCACATCTGCCAGTGAGGCCATGGCTCCGTCTGTACTACCCAGGAAGGCTACGGTGATCATGCCCAGATCTTTTGCCTTTTGCATGGCCCTGACCACGTTTTTGGAGTTGCCACTGGTCGATAGTCCTACCAATACATCTCCCTTCCGACCCATGGCTTCGCACATGCGTGCATAGACCTCATCGTATCCATAGTCGTTGGCCACTGCGGTCACGTAGCTAGAATTGACGTGTAAAGCCTCCGAGAAAAGCGGCTTTCGATCTTTCTTAAAGCGCCCGCTCAATTCAGCGGAGATGTGTTGTGCGTCTGCGGCGCTTCCGCCGTTACCACAAAAGAGCACCTTACCATCTGCCTGGAATGTCTTGACCATCGCGGCAGCAGCTTGTGCAATTTGTGCTTGCAATTCATTGTCGGCGAGCATCTGCTCGCGGAGTCGAATGGACTCTTCCAGGGCGGACTTCATTCGGTTCATGGCGTAAAAGATTCTTGGTAAAATGTATTAAAGTGGCCGACAAAGGCATCCCAGGAGAAGCGTTTCTTCTCCACCTTTATTGCATCCGTGTACGCATTTTGGTCTTGTGTGAGAAAGAAATCGATTTGCTTGGCGATGTCTGCTGGATCCGTGGTCGAGAACAAACCCGTCCTTCCTTCCACGATGATCTCATCCAATCCACCCACCCGCGTAATCAACGCCGGACGATCAAAGTGGAGGGCCATCTGCGTGATGCCGCTTTGCGTAGCCGTGCGGTAGGTTTGTGTAACCAGGTCGGCCGCAGAAAAGTACAATCCGATGTCCTCGCTGGGGATGAATTCCGTTTTGAGCACCACGCGGTCTTCCATCTTGTGTCGCTCGATGATCGTGAAGTACTCGTCCATGCTGCCGTAGCTTTCACCTGCCACAATAAGCTGCACTCCTTTTGAAGCCAAACGTTCATCGCCCAAGGCCTCGAGTAAAAGATCCAGGCCTTTGTACTTGCGGATAAAGCCGAAAAACAAAAGGTAAATGCCCTTCGCATCGAGTTGCAGTCGTTCCCTTGCCACTTGCTTGTCTATTGGCGCCGGCAATTGGTCATTGATGGGATGCGGGAAGTAGGTGGATGGCAACTTGCTCAAGGCGTTCAAGTCTTTGAGGACGGAGCTGGACAGAGCCATAAAACCATTGCATCCTCCCATGAAATACCATGTAAAAAGGGCATCCATGAAGCGCTTTTCATGCGGGATGACGTTGTCGGTAAGGCCGATGATCTTGATGCGTTTCGGCAGCAATCGAGCGATGCTTCCAAAGCATGGCGCCAAGAAGGGGAGCCAGTATCGAATGATGACGACATCGGGGTTGAGTCCCTTGATCTTGCGTGCAGCGGCAATCCAGTTGAAAGGATTGAAGCTGTGGATCCATCTTCGGATGTCTAGTCCCGCAGGAGCCGGGTCAGTGCTGTATTGTGTCTTTCCAGGAAAGAGCAGGTCTGGGTATTGAACCGTGAAGGTGACGAGGGTAACCTCATTGCCATCGCGCTGAAAAGCGCGCGCCATCGCTTCGTTGGTATCTGCGATGCCACCTCTGAACGGGTGGGCGGGTCCTATGATGACGATCCTTTGTTTTGACACGGTTGGCTCTACTTCCAAAGCGACAGGTCAATATTCGTGAATTCACGCGCCAATTCCTCGTTGAACGCGGTAAATCTTGGCTTGAGCTCTTCGATCATCCGCTTATCGTGGTCCGATACTTTGGGCATGGCCGTAGAATTAAACTTCAGGTAGAGGGGGATGATCACGCTCTCTTGCAACCATTGCGGAACCAAGGGTTGCAATTGCAAGCCGAGCCGGTGCAGTTTCGTACTCCGCATTTTGCGGGTCTCATTGCGCTTCATGAAATCGAAGGAATCGTAAAACTGTTCGTCGAGTCCGAGGAAGCGCGCGAGCTGCTTCATTTGACCTGCCTTATCATTGAAGAGCTGCTCGAGTTGCATCACGTGCACACGTTCTTTTCCAAATGCTTCCACCCATTGCCGAACGTAACGGATGTATTCTCCACGCATCAATGGATCCCCATCGGTGCCCTCGGTTTCTTGGAGGTAGGTCGGATAGTCCTTATCCAATGTAATGTTCCCCAGGCGGTACTTGTTGAAACGGAATTGGGAATGCGCGCGTTGAGAAGGTTCTCTTAGGATGAGGACCACTTTGGGTTTCGGATCAAAAGCTGAAAGATGCTTCAAGGCATTCTGCTGATACAGATAGATCGGGGTTGCCTCCATGATGACCTTGGCATCCGCGGGGCAATGGTCGAAATAGCGTCCATAGTTGGCCAAGCCATGGTCAATCACATTGGCATCTGCATTGAAACGCGGATACACCTTATCGTCGAAGTAATGGGTCTCCTTGGTTTTGGAGGCACACACGTCAGGATGCGAAGACAACCACCAGTAAATGGAGCTCGATCCGCTCTTAGGAGCGCCTGCAATGATGGTATTCGGGAGAATCATAGGCGAGTGCAAAGGTAGAACCATGAGTTAAGCCGCCGCCAAAATGTATCATATTTGAGGCTAGATAAGCAACACTCCTATTGCAGAATGGAAGGACAAGAAGCAGTCAAAGTGGAAACCAATGGTCAATGCGATCATTGTTACAAGCGCATAGAAACGGAACGACTTTCTGAAGGCTATTTGTGGAAGGATGCGCTCAACAACCTGTTCAACCTGGAACGCGGGCTTTTTTTCACCTTCTATTGGTTGCTTCGATCCCCTGAAAAAGTGATCCACACATTCGTGGATGGAAATCGGCATCGCTACATGAACCCGTTTCGATTTCTGCTGTTTGCCGCCACATTCATCGTGCTCAGCGAAGCCATTCTGGAAAACACCACGAGTTACACGCTATTTAGCCTTGAGGGATCTGACGATGCTTCTTCGAAGGTGATCGGAGACTTCATGAAGAACTACATGAACGTCATCATTCTCTTTTCTGTTCCTTTCTACACCATCGGATCTTGGATCTTTTTCCGCAAACCCAAGTGGAATCTCGCAGAACACTTGGTGGTCAATGCGTACGCCATCTCCATGATCGTGCTCCTCTCTTCCATTGTTTCACTCATCGCCTATCCATTCGGTAATACGGTGGCGAGTGGCGTAGAACGAATCAGTCAATTGTTGAACTTCTTTTTGGCCTATGTATACATCGAAACGTGGTCTTACAAGTGGTGGAAGGGATTGCTCAAAATGATGCTGTCCTTCGCTCTTTCAAGCATATTGGCAGGAGCATTCATTTTTAGTTTGTTTTACTTGTTAGATGTCCTAAATCCTTGACATGTTCTTCCTCTTTTCCAAAATAGTCAGCTTTCTTTTTATGCCACTTTCTTGGGTGATGATCTTGCTGGTGGTCAGCTTCATCTGGAGAAAGCGTGCGCGAAAACTTCGGATCGCATCGGTCGTGGTGCTCTTTGTTTTTGGCAATGGCTTCCTTCTCCATGAGGTAAACCTGCTTTGGGAGGTCCCTGTTACGTCAGATGAAAAGGTAGGCCAACATCAGGTAGGCGTGGTCTTGGGTGGTTACGCGTATTACTCCCCCGAAAACGACCGCGTCATCTTCAGAAACAGCACCGACAGGTTGATGCAAGGCTTGCGCCTGCTAGAGGAGGGCATGGTGAACCACCTCATTCTCTCTGGAGGCTCAGGATACGTGACGCAGCCAGAGATGAGGGAAAGCTTGTACGTCGGTCAATTTTTGCAAGACTTGAACATCCCAAAATTGGACGTGACCTTAGAAAGCGAATCCAGAAATACGCGAGAGAATGCCATGTACACGGCAGCCATCCTTCAAGAGAAAGGCTGGGACAAGCAGCGCATCGTGCTGATCACTTCGGCCTATCATATGCGTCGAGCCAAGGCATGTTTTGAGAAACAAGGCATTGAGGTAGTGGTTTTTCCAGCCGATCCTACCACAGGTGAACGCATGTTTTACCTCGACCATTTATTGCTTCCAAGTGCCGAGACCTTTGCCCAATGGAATGTGCTGATCCACGAGTGGGTTGGGTTCATCAGCTACAAAGTCATGGGCTATGCTTGAGCAAAAACGGACAACGGAAATCGCTCCATTTACGTCTATGAAACACCGCTAACTCGCTAACCGCTGCATGCTACGCAAACTGTACTTACTACTTGTTTTGATCGCCTCGTCCACCGCTGTGGTGCGTGCGCAATATTGGATGCAGCGCGGCGGAAGTTTGAACGTTGATGAAGGGCTCGACGTGGTGGTGGACGACGACGGAAATTCCTATGCCACTGGCTATTTTAGTGGAACGGCGGACTTCGGAAACACGAACCTGAGTTCTTCGGGGTCTACGGACATCTTCGTGGCAAAATTGGATGAGGACGGCGAATACCTATGGGCCGTAAAAGCAGGCGGCAGTAGCACGGATCGAGGCCTTTCGATTGCGCTGGATGATTCCAACAACGTGGTAATCACCGGATTTTTCAATGGCACGGCGAGCTTTGGGAGCACTTCCTTAACGGCAGCGGGACAGCAAGATATATTCATTGCAAAGTACTCTACCGGCGGTTCCTTGCAGTGGGCAACGCGTGCCGGTGGTACCGATTCAGACATCGGAAGCGGCATTGCGGTGGATAATTCCAACAACATTGTGGTCTCAGGAGAATTCAAGGGCTCTTCCACCTTTGGCACCACCACTTTGACCAGTCAGAACGCGTCAACCGACGTATTCATTACCAAGTTGAACCCAGGTGGATCCTTCGCTTGGACGCAACAAGGGTCAGGCGATCAGACGGACCGCGGCATTGACGTAGGGTGCGATGGTTCCGGTAACATTTACACTGTTGGATCCTTCAGCGACACCTTTAGTTTTGACGTGGTGCACAACAACCAAATGTTTAACGCGGTGTACGTGGCCAAGTTCAACAGTGCTGGCGTGGAACAGTGGTTCAAGATCATTGGAGGTGGCGTCTCGGTGTTTGCTTACGCAATGGATGTTCGCACCAATGGCGATGTCTTCATCGGAGGAGACTTTTCGGGCAATCTGATCTTTTACAATTCGAGCAACACGACCCTCACGAACACCTACGACAACGGCATTTTCGTGGCCAAGTACAACAGCAGCGGATCTACCATTTGGGCCAAACGAAGCGGATCCAACAGCGCCATTTCTTGCCGAGGAGTAGCAGCTGATGGCAGTGGCAATGTATATGCGGTCGGGCATTTCGAATGCAGCTTTGATGAGTATTCAGATGAATACGGCGAGGGCGTTTTTAGAAACATAGGATTCGGCGACATCTTCCTGACCAAGTTCAACAGCAATGGAAACTTCGGGTGGAGTCGGCACATCGGCGGCGCAAAGGCCGATTACGGTCATGGCGTGGATGTTGGCCCTAACGGAAAACCCCACTTTGCAGGTAGCTTTCAGAGTAATTTGGTGGTACCCACTTCGGGAAATTTTCTCAGCAGCAACCTCAGCAATTGGAACGAGTCCGATTGCACAGGAAACAATGGCTACTGCAACGATGCCAACTACGGTAGCTTTTACCGCGTGCCGGCAAATGGAAATTCTGACGTCGTGGTGGCCAACTGCTTCGACCCGAACCGCGCACCGCTCGACTATTTTCTTCGTCCTGAATCCGGTTGCGTGAAGGACGTGATCCATGCGTGCATCAACGAAGGGTGTCCGGATACAGTAGCGGCGTGTTCCAACGTCATCCTCAGCGCTGAGACGAAGACCTGCCCTGGCATTGGCCCTGCATACAACTATTCGTGGCAAGGAGGTCAGAATATTGCTCAAGCCTATTACAATACTCCCGGATACAAATGGCTACGCGTAAAAACGAAAGATCAATGCTACGTGGATACGGATACGGTTTGGGTGCATATTCTTCCATCACCTGTCAAACCTTATGTGGACGATGATGTGGTTGTGAATACGCCGACACCGTTTCCCGTCAAAGTGGACGTTTGCGTACCTGACACGATTCAGCTCACTGGAAGCAACATCGTCACCGACAGCTTTCGATGGGAAGGCCCTGGACTTCCGAGCAACGGAGTAGCCGACTCGATCATTGACGCAACCGAGACGGGCCTCTACACCTTTTTTGTTGTAGACGAAAATGGTTGCGAAAATTCAACACAAATTCAGCTTGAATTCTTCGACCCCTTGGATTCATTTTTATTGAGAGCTTGGATTGAAGACACCATTTACATCTGCGATAACGAGGACGTCGTCATCCAGCTGTACGACAGCATTGGAAACCCCAATCACCAGACGATCTGCTTTACAGATTCGCAACCTTATGTGGTCACTACCTGGACTTATTCCCCGAGCACCTGGGTCACCACAGAAGACTGCATGACCTTTTTGAATGTGACGCCACAGGATACAGGTTGGTTCTATTTTGAAGCGACAGTGGTTCGGTACATTCCGTGCGACTCAGATACGTTTACGGTTATGGATTCGGTCTACATCGTTCCCATTCCAGCTCCTGAACCACCACCCAATACGGTCACAATGGTGGGCAGTGCGTACTTCTGTCCGGGCAGTACATGCTTGCAATACGGTACGGGAGGCGGTGGCCCTGGCACCTTTTCTTGGACGGGACCCTTCGTGAATGGCATGGATACCGATTCAGTGTGGATTGGTGTGCCCGGAACGTATACGGTCTACTCCACTGTGTATGACACGAACCAGTATGGCTGCGTTGATAGTACACTTGCCTCAGACGTAAAGTACATTTCAGAAAAACCGCAGCCGGTGATTACGGCCTCTTCGCTGCTGATCTGCCCCAACGATACCGTGTGGCTTACGGTCACCAACTCGGGAGCATTTGAAGGCTTTTTTTGGGAAGGTCCCAACGGTCCCATTCCCGGAGACAGCAATGCCATCATCGCCACCGAAACGGGCACGTACTACTGCAATGTCAATGACTCGGACAGTTGCGACCTCACCAGCAATTCGATCATTCTCAGTCAATATTCTACTCCCTCTTTGGAGGCCGGTGGCGACGTAGTCATCTGCGATGGCGACAGCCTGACGTTGACCGTGGTTTCCAACGCCGGCAGTGAGATTGAATGGCTGCCTCCGCTCAGCGGAAATGGCTTGACCCAGGTGGTAACCCAGCCAGGCGTATACACGTGTAAGATCACTTCTTGCGGCATCGAAACCTACGCCAGCATCGAGGTCTTTCCTTCCTATGTTGAATCAGACATTACCTATAATGGCGTATTGTGCTTAGACAGTTTCATGGTGCTCTATGGAACAGACAGCATGTACACCTACGCCTGGAGCAGCAGCAACAGCGGAGCAGACAGCATCGTCATTTCGCAACCCGGAACTTATATCCTCACTACTACAGACTCCAACGGATGCCAAAAAGTTTCCGATCCGGTGACGATCACCATTGACCAGGAGCCTACGGCCATTTCAATTGATGGCTATCCGGTGCTGTGCGAATTCGATACCATGACCTTGTACGGCAACAGCAACATGGTGCGCTACCATTGGTCTACAGGCGACGCGACCCAGAACATCCTGATCAATGACAACGGCACGTACACCTTGTGGGCCAAGGACTCCAATGGATGTAGAGGGTTGTCAGAACCTATTGAAATCACTACTCCTGACACCATTGCCAAATACGATGTGGAAGGCGAACTCGCGTTTTGCGAAGGCGATTCGGTCATGTTTCGAGCACGTAAAAAGGGCATGGCCGAATACGTCTGGTTGCCGGATTCGACGTTCGGCAGGACCATCTTTTTTGACACCACGGGTACCTATTGGTTGCACACCACCGACACCTTCGGCTGTCATGCTTGGAGCGATACCGTGCAGGTATACATGCAGCCCAACGAGATTGAAAAACCGATTACCAAGGACACACTCGTGTGCGAAACGAGGCATGCTGCCTTGTATGTGGAGCACAACATCGGCACGCTGAGATGGTCTGAACGTCCTTATGGCCGTGTTTTCCATGAAGGCCCTTTCTACCTCACAGACCAACTGATCGAACCTGTGACGTATTACGTTTGGTCTGACTTTGAATTGTGCCGAGGCGATACGGCGAAGGTTCATGTAGATACCAAAGACTGTTTCAATGCATTGGTTCCAAACGTGTTCACGCCCAATGGGGATGGAGACAACGACCGGTTCATGATTTTACTCGAAGAGATCACCTGTTTCCACATCTACATCTACAATCGATGGGGTGTATTGCTGCACGAAGGGCATTCGGTGAACGAAGGCTGGGATGGCAACGTTCAATCCTCTGGCAAGCCGGCTTCTGAAGGGACGTATTATTACATGGTAGAATACTGCCGACACGATGCCTCTCGGGAAACTGCGAAAGGCTTTGTTACCTTGTTGCGCGAATGATATTGTAGCATTCGACTAAAGCCTTCATACATGAAAATCCTGATTGTACATGCGCATCCAGAACCACGATCTTTTTGCGCAGCTTTGAAAGACACCGCTGTGGCTTTTTTTGAAAAGAATGGGCATGAAGTGGTTGTTTCTGACCTCTATCAAATGGGGTTCAACCCCGTTGGTGGTACGCAAGACTTTACGGAGTTGAAAGATCAGGACTATTTCAAGTACCAAGCGGAGCAGGTCAATGCTTACCAACAGGACTACTTCTCACCTGAACTCAAGTTGGAAATGGAAAAGGTCCACTCGAGTGACGTCATCATTTTCAACTTCCCCCTTTGGTGGTTTGGCTTACCGGCCATATTAAAAGGCTGGGTAGACCGGGTCTTTGCCATGGGTTTCATTTACGGTGCTGGAAAAGGCGTGTACGATAACGGCGCCTACCCTAACAAGAAAGCCTTTGTTACTATGACCACAGGAGGACCGCAACCCGCCTACGGCGATCAGGGCAAGAACGGCGAATTCGATACCATCCTCTTCCCTATTCAACACGGCATGCTTTACTTCACTGGAATGACGGTGTTGCCTCCCTTTATCTCCTTTGGTCCTGCTCGGAAGAGCGACCAAGAAAGGGGTGAAGATCTGGCTCGATATAAGACGTACTTGAGTCAATTAGACCAACACGAACCCATTTATAAAGCATCCCGATGAGAATACAGGCCAAATGATCTTCCCTCAGAGTATCAAGTGGATGAGTTAGAGGTGGAAATAAAATACACCGTACTGAACGAGCGGGGCAGTGCGGCAGGGTTGCAGATGCCTTCCGTCGAGTAGAACTGCACAAGACCGACCTCCCTTAGAACTCCAGCTTTATCCCATTTTTCAGCGTAAACACCACGTTCGGTACTTCTACCGGTGGTTTAGAATCGTAGGTGAGATCCAAGGTACTAACGTAGCGCAACCAACGCAGGATACCCAACTCAATCGTCGTGCCTGTAGTGAGTCGAAAATCGCTAAAATCAGCCAGGTTCGGCTGGTAGTAGTTGATGGTCTGAAATTCAAATTTCTTCCTGGCGAAGAAGAAGAAGAGGTAGCTGCTCTGGCGAACATTACGCTCGACGATGTCAGTGGTTAATTCCTCGTATTCAAACATCGGGAGGCTTCCCATCCATAGCTTCAGAGAATCTGTTTGGTAGAGACTAAACCTCAATCCAGCGCCGATCAGGTGGCGGTATTGGATCAATTGAACCGAGTTGTATTGCACCTGGTTGAAGGCCTCAAAGGCGAGTCGCCGCTTCTGCCCAAACTCGAAGTTATACCGCAAATGATTGTACCCCCGATCTACGAGGTTGGTTCCATTTGCAGCAACGCGGTCTGCATCAGCGAGGAGGAGTACCCGATGCCGCCCTTTGAGGAATTGCACATTCGTGCGTGCTCCCAGCGTAAGCACCGTTTTGGTGTTTTGAGTCAGGTCAAAATTGAGGTCGACCGTACCGTGCCACCCCTCTTGATCCAGTTGATTGCGTTTTCCCTCAACGTTCACGATTTGCGCCACCAAGGGTACCGATAGCAACTCAAAGCAAAGAATCAAAACAATCCGCATCGTTTACGCTCCCATGGACGACAACTTATCCTTGATGCTCGCAATGCGCGAGGCAGCGTCGTCTCGTTTCTTTTGTTCGGATGCAACCACCGCTTCAGGCGCGTTGTTCACGAAGCGTTCGTTAGATAGTTTCTTCATCACGCTGTTCAAGAATCCTTCTTGGTAAGTCAATTCCTCTTTCAACTTATCGATCTCTGCTGACGCGTCGATCAAGCCTTCCAATGGAACTGAAAATTCTAAGGTGCCAACAATAAAGGATGCCCCTGGGCCTTCTGCATCATCGCCAAAGGCGAGCTCCACATTGGCCAGCTTAGTCACTACATCTGAATAGGCAGTATACCCACCTTTCTCTCCTTTCTGAATCAGTTTGAGGCTTTCGCGCGGTGACAGGTTCTTTTGGGCTCGAATGGATCGGACCTCTGTGATGACCTGCTTCGCCTCTTCAAACGCCTCAAGGGACTTAGCATCAAAGGATTCTGCCTTCGGCCAAGAAGCGACGATGACACAATCGCCATCGGGCCGTTCGCGTAGGCTTTGGTAGACTTCTTCTGTAATGAAAGGCATCATTGGGTGCAGCAACACCATCAACGCTTCGAAGATGGCCACCGTAGCCTCCATCGTGGTTCGATCTATTGGTTCACCGTAGGCGGGCTTGATCGACTCGAGGTACCACGAGCAGAACTCGTCCCATACCAGCTTATAGAGGCTCATCGCGGCATCGTTCAAGCGGTACTTTCCGAAATGATCATCGATGGATGCAATCTCTGCAGCGATGCGTTGTTTCATCCATGCAATGGCCTTAGCGTTCACCGGGTCTTGTTCCTTGTCGCTCACTTCCCATCCTTTGATGAGGCGAAGCGCATTCCAAATCTTATTGGTAAAATTCCTTCCTTGTTCGCAGATCGCATCGTCAAACGGAATGTCGTTTCCAGCTGGAGCTGTCATCAACAATCCAAGGCGAACGCCATCGGCGCTGTACTTCTCAATCAGCTCGATGGGATCGGGTGAATTGCCAAGGGACTTCGACATTTTCCTTCCCAGCTTATCACGGATGATGCCCGTGAAGTAAACGTTCTCAAACGGACGCTTTCCTTCAAACTCATAGCCCGCCATGATCATACGCGCCACCCAGAAGAAGATGATGTCTGGTCCGGTAACCAAGTCGTTGGTTGGATAGTAATAATCCAATTCATCGCGCTTGTAGAAACCGTCGAAAACGCTGATCGGCCATAGCCACGAGCTGAACCATGTGTCCATCACGTCTTCGTCTTGCTTGAGTTGGTCTGCCGTTACGCTCGGGTTTACTGTCTTTGCCTTTTCCAAGGCCTCTTCGGCATTCTTGGCGACCACAAACTCGTGCTCTCCTTCGCCGTAATACCACGCAGGAATCCGATGGCCCCACCACAATTGGCGACTGATGCACCAATCCTTGATGTTGTTCATCCAGTGGCGATACGTGTTGTTGAACTTGGCGGGGTGAAACTTCACTTCCCCTTCGTCCACTGCCTTCAGCGCAGGTTCGGCTAATGGCTTCATTTTCACAAACCACTGCAAAGAGAGGCGTGGTTCGATGATGGAATTCGTCCGCTCGCTACGTCCGATCTTGTTCTCGTAGCTTTCAACCTTCACCAAAGCACCTGCCTCTTTTAGCATGGGCTCAATCTTCTTACGCGCCGCAAATCGATCTTCGCCTATCAGAATCTGAGCAGCATCGCTGAGCGTTCCGTTGGCATTCAGCATATCTACCGTTTCTAATCCGTGCTTTTGACCGAGTTCGTAGTCGTTTACGTCATGCGCAGGCGTCACCTTTAAGCAACCCGTTCCGAATTCACGGTCTACGTAGTCGTCCAAGATGATTGGAATCGCGCGCCCAATCAGTGGGACCAAAGCCTTCTTTCCATGAAGGTGGGCATAGCGCTCATCTTCCGGATGGATGCAGATGGCGGTATCGCCCAAAATGGTCTCTGGACGGGTGGTAGCGATGGTTACGTAGTCATCGCTTCCCTCGATTTGATAACGGACGTGGAAGAGTTTGGATTGCTCTTCGGTGTAAATCACTTCCTCGTCAGAAACCGCCGTCAAGGCCTCAGGGTCCCAGTTTACCATGCGGTATCCGCGGTAGATCAGGTCCTTCTCATAGAGGTGCATGAAGGTGTCGATGACGCTTTCGTAGTACTTCTCGTCCATCGTGAAGCGCGTTCGGTTCCAGTCGCAACTGGCGCCGAGTTTCTTCAATTGCTCCAAGATGACCCCTCCGTATTCTTCCTTCCAATCCCAAGCATGGCCTAGGAACTCATCGCGGGTTAGGTCTGACTTCTTGATTCCTTTTTCGCGGAGGCGCTTAACCACCTTGGCTTCTGTGGCGATAGACGCATGATCCATTCCAGGTACCCAGCAGGCGTTCTTCCCTTGGAGTCGTGCCCTTCGGATGAGGATGTCTTGGATCGTATTGTTGAGCATGTGGCCCATGTGCAAGACCCCGGTGACATTGGGAGGAGGAATAACGATCGTAAACGGCTCCTTATCCGGATCGGGTGATGACCCGAAGAATCCCTTGTCCATCCAGTGGCTGTGCCACTTTCCTTCTACCTCTAACGGGTTGTATTTGCTCGAAAGTTCGCTCATGATTCTGCTCAAAAATTACGAATTGGCAAAGGTAGGATTTCAGCCTGAGGGCGTTCTATGAAATCGAAGATTAGCATGTCGTACTTCAAGGGAAGCTGCAACCATGACCTGAAGCGTGCATCACACCAATGAAAACAAATGATGCATTCAGGTACTGCCTAAGAAGCAAGCGCATTTCTATAGGGGTCCCAAAGCCAAACAAGTAGAAATCTTAACGGCGTGTTAAAGCATGGCCCGAGGTCGTTGATGCCTTTACATTTGTGTCATCATTAAATTCTAAAACAGATGAAAAAGATTCTACTAGCACTTAGCGCTGCCCTTTTAATGGCATTGGGCGTGCATGCTCAAGCCGAAATCGAGTTTGAGAAAAACGTTCACGACTTTGGAACCATGAAGCAGCACGGCGATGCTACTACTGAGTTCAAGTTCACCAATACAGGTAGCGAGCCTTTGATCATTTCGAATGCGAAAGGATCTTGTGGATGTACCGTGCCAGAATGGCCACGTGAGCCAATCCAGCCAGGCGAATCTAGCGTCATTCGTGTCAAGTATGACAGTAAGCGCATTGGCCCAATCAACAAGTCGGTGACCATTACATCAAACGGTAGTGAGCAGCCAAAGGTTATCCGCATCAAGGGTAAGATTGACGCGGCTCCAAAGGCAGATGAGTCTGCCATGCCAGTGAAGGAGCCAGCAGCAGGCGCTCCTAAGGCCAACAACTAGGTCTAGATAAGACGAAATCAAAAGCTCCGTAGGCATTTCAATGCTTGCGGGGCTTTTTTGTTTCCAGACATTTCATCTATGGCTATCTTTGGCCACCCTCAAATGCATTGACCTAAACCTCCGGAACATGCCATTTATCTCAAAAAAAGGCTTCGCCATGCCCGAGTCACCGATTCGGAAGTTGGTGCCATACGCCGAAAAAGCCATAGCCGCTGGCAAGGAAGTAATCCATCTCAACATCGGTCAACCCGATATTGAAACGCCCGAAGTAGCCTTAAAAGCCATCCGAAACTTGGATCGGCAAGTGATTGAATACAGTCACTCCGCTGGGTTTGAAAGTTACAGAAAGGGGCTCGCCAACTACTACAAGAACAACGATATCGATGTTAGCTTTGAAGACATCCTCATCACCAACGGTGGATCAGAAGCTATTGTATTCGCAATGATGACATGCTTTAATCCGGAGGATGAAGTCATTGTTCCTGAGCCGTTTTATGCGAACTACAACAGCTTTGCCATGCAAGCGCAAGTGGTGCTTCGCCCCATCACAACCTATCTCTCAGAAGGATACAAACTTCCACCCATCGAAGCCTTCCGCGAAATGATCACGCCGCGCACACGTGGCATCATCATTTGCAATCCTGGCAATCCAACGGGATACTTATATACCAAGGAGGAACTTGACACCCTCAAGAAAATTGTCCTCGAAAACGATCTCTTCCTTTTTGCGGATGAAGTCTATCGCGAATTTTGCTACGACGGAAGAACGCACCATTCCATTATGAATTTGGAAGGCCTAGACGACAACGCCATCATCGTTGATTCTGTTTCCAAGCGTTACAGCATGTGCGGATCAAGGGTTGGAGCCCTTGTTTCTCGCAACAAGAACGTGATGAAAACCGCGCTCAAGTTTGCTCAAGCCCGTCTCAGTCCACCTACCCTTGGACAGATTGCTAGTGAAGCTGCCTTGCAGACTCCACGGTCCTATTTCGATGATGTGAAAGCGGAATACGTAGAGCGCAGAAACATTCTTGTAGACGGCTTGAACGCCATTGATGGTGTGACGTGCCCGATGCCAGGCGGAGCCTTCTATGCAATGGCAGAGCTTCCCATCGATAATGCAGAAAAGTTCTGTGCTTGGATTTTAGAACATTTTGAATACAAGGGAGCAACCGTGATGATGGCGCCAGCTGAAGGATTTTATGCCTCGGCAGGCCTCGGTAAGCAAGAAGTGCGTCTTGCCTACGTATTGGAAATCCCAAAATTGAAACTCGCCGTTGAAGTACTCGAAAAAGCATTGGAAGCCTACCCAGGAAGGGTTGAGCACGCGACCGCATCCAACGCCGCTCATGAGGCTTAGCCCCCTCGTTATCGCATTCGCCGTCCTACTGACTGCCTGCACAAACGAGAGCGGAAATCAAACCGCACAGCGCACTGAAGTCGGAGCCGTGGATGAGCAACCTACCCTCGCAACCTCCGAGCGTTTGCATAACCCCGTTCGCTACAAAGTAAAGGACGGACACATCTCCTACATCTACAAAGGACTGCAAGAGGGAACGGAAGAGGTTTACTTCACGGACTACGGAATGGTGGAGATCAAATTCACCAAGACTGTCCGCACCAATCCTTTCCAAGAAGGAGAAAGCAAAGACGAACACATCGACCTGACCACTTTGATGCGCGACAGTGCAATTTATGTGGTGGACAACCTCACCATGAATGCCCGACGTTTAGACAATGCCTTGCTGTATGAAAGTGCACTGCAGAGCCCGAATCTAGACCTAAACGAAGTAGCCGAAGAGGTGTACCGAAGTCGCGGCGGCATCATTGTCGACACCCAGAACATTGCAGGCATGCCAGCCGAAAAATGGTTGATCAGGCAAGCCAATTCAACCGAATGGCGCTGGAAGGGCATCATGCTGAAGACCATGGTGGAACTGCCCAGGGCACTGGTGCAGGTGGAGGCGGTAAAGATCGATACCACTTCCCCATTGCCGGAAGGGATTTTTGACCTTCCGAAAGAAGTGAACGTGCAAGAAGGCACCAGTATGAAGAAGTGGATGGAAGAACTGGCTAAGCCAATCGAACGTAAGAAGCTTTTCGACCTCACCGACCCGAGCAAGCATTACGACAAGCAGGGCAACGTGATTCCTAAGGACTCGCTACGGGTAGAGTAAGTACTGGCTTCGCTTCGCCTTAAACGTTGCTAATTCAGGTTGCCAAGAGGAACGTATTTCCTCGGCCGACATGCCTGAAATGATTTGCTTGCGCAGCAAGTCCGACCCCGCCAGTTTATCAAAGAATCCGTTTTCAAGAAAGAACTTGTCCTTTTGGGGGAAATCACGGTAGGCATTCACCATCCAGTCGAGGATGATCGTCTGCTTCTCCTGTACTCGCTTCCCTCCTATCTCACTCAAATCCCATCCCAAGCAAGGCACGCCTTCGTGCTTTGGATGTTTCGCTCCTTCATTGGGCTTCGGTACGAACATATGCGAGCCTACGCTCATGTTGGGGTGGCCAAAAACTTCAAAGGGAGTATCGGTACCCCGACCTACTGAAAAGGTGGTTCCTTCGAAAAAACACAACGATGGGTAAAGCAAAATGCTGTTCATCGTAGGCAAGTTGGGTGAAGGCTTGACCGGAAGGACGTAGATGTCATCGTGCGCATAACCCTCACAAGTCACCACGGTAAGGTTGCACTTCACGCCATCAGAAAGCCACCCTTCTTCATTGATCATGGTAGCCAGCTCGCCTACGGTCATTCCGTGCACAACCGGAATGGGAAGGAGACCAACGAAAGATTCATACCCTGGCTTAAGCATCGGACCGTCTACGTAAAAGCCATTAGGATTCGGTCGATCGAGCACAATCAGGGGCACATTATGCTCGGCACAAGCCTCCATCACATAGGTCATCGTAGAGATATAGGTATAGAAGCGTGCACCTACGTCTTGGATGTCAAAGACCATGGTCTCGATGCCCGCGAGGTCTTCTGCAGTGGGCTTCTTATGGGATCCGTACAAGCTTACGATCGGCAGTCCCGTTTTCGCATCCTTTCCACTCTCCACTTTTTCGCCTGCATCGGCCTTGCCCCGAAATCCGTGCTCAGGTGCAAAGACTTTGCGCACAGCAACCGACTGATCGAGAAGGTAATCTACGAAATGCGTATCGCCGATCATAGAAGTATGGTTGGCTACCACCCCGACGGTGCCTTCGTGCAGCATATTCTTGTATGCATCCAGCCGAGCTGCGCCAACGGTCACGTCATCTGCCGACTTGAACATGGGCTGCCCAGAGGCGCCGTTGAAAAGAAAGAAAAAGGATAAAAGGATGAGGACTGGTCGCATGTTCTAAATTCTATGGTCAAATTTGCACATCTTCACACCCGGCACTGACCGTGCCACGATGAAGTTTTAAACACGCAGCCCGTGCAATTCGAATGGTTCATAGCGCGAAAAATGATCGGTGGACGCACCTCTGGTCAGAGCCGTGGTTCCTCTGCGATCGTAAAGATTGCGGTTGCCGGGATCGCCATTGGCATGGCCGTTATGTTGCTTTCGGTATCCATCGTGCGCGGTTTTCAAGAAGAGGTCAGGCAAAAGGTCATCGGCTTTGGTTCTCACTTACAGGTTTCGTACTACAACCCGCAAAACACCTTAGGGATCCGTCCCATGGGCAGCGATCAAAGCTTTGTGGATGCGATTCAATCCGAGCCTGCTGTAAAGAACATCCAGGCCTACGCCTACAAAAGCGGCATCATCACTGCCAATGGAGAGATCCAGGGCGTCATGTCTAAAGGCATCGGCAGCGATTTTGACTGGGATTTCTTTGACCAAAACATGGTAGAAGGCCGCACGTTTCGCCTGCCAAAAGAGGACGAATCGGACAGCATTGTGCTCTCTACAAGTATAGCTAGCAAGCTGAACCTGCAGCTGGGCGAAAAAGTGACCGTGTCTTATTTTCAAGATGAGAATGAGCGCAAAAGACGATTCATCATCGGGGGCATCTACGAAACGGGCATGGAGCAATTCGACGGCAGCATCCTTTTGTGCGACATCCGACATATTCAAAAACTCAATGGCTGGGAGGCGGATCAAGTGGCTGGCTTCGAGGTCATCTTGCACTCGTTTGAAGACCTCGATCTGCTCGATCAGATCATCGCAGATCACGTTACCTATGAGTTCAACACCCTTAAGATTACAGACCAGTTCATGGAGATTTTCGGGTGGCTAGAATTGCAAGACATCAATGTGGTCATCATCCTATCCCTCATGGTGCTTGTCTCGGGAATCAACATGATCTCTGCCCTCCTGGTCATCATCTTGGAGCGCACCAACATGATTGGTCTGTTGAAGGCGATGGGCGCACAAAACGGAAGCATCGGACGGATCTTCTTGCTCAACGCCGCCTACCTCATCGTCATCGGACTGATGCTTGGAAATATTTTGGGGCTGGGACTCGGCTGGTTGCAACAGGAGTTTCACCTGATCAAATTGGATCAAGCGAACTACTACGTTGACCACGTTCCTGTTCTTTTCCAAAGCGGAACCATTCTACTCATCAATGCGGGTAGTATGGTGGCTTGCCTGATCATGTTAATCATTCCATCCATGATAGTGAGTCGAATAGATCCCGTAAAGACGATCAAGTTCAATTGATCGTTCCGCTGCACTGAGCGTAGAGAGCAGCGGCTAATTTTCTTATCTTGCCATCTTCACAATCCCACCATATGAAACGAATACTCCTACCCTTCCTCTTCTACATTGGCATGATTTCCTCGGCGGAAGCACAGACAAAAATCATTTACTACACCTCCATGGGTGATTTCATCGTTGAGATGTCTGACTCCTTGACGCCCATTACTTCTGGCAATTTCATATCCTTGGTCGAGGACGGTTTTTACGATGGCCTTATCTTCCATCGCGTCATCATAGATTTTGTGGTTCAAGGGGGTGATCCAGAAGGGCCTGCCACTGGCCCCGGATATACCATCCCCGATGAATTTGATTCCACGGGGACGCTCAGCAATATTCAGAAGACCATTTCAATGGCCAACACAGGACAGCCCAATACTGGTGGCAGTCAGTTCTTCATCAATTTGGTTGACAATACTTTCCTAGACTTTGACAAAGCACCGCTCACCTCAAAGCATCCTGTCTTTGGGATGGTCATCGACGGCTTCGATGTAGTGGTCGATATCGGTGCTGTTGAAGTGTACGCAGGTTCCAAACGGCCTGTAGAAGATGTGTTTATGGACAGTCTGCGGATTTTCGATCCGAACGATACGATTGATACGACGCCTCCTGCGCCACCACTCGGGATCCATCCTAGTCAACAAAACACGCTTAAAACGCGCGTTTTCCCGAATCCCGTATTGAACTGGAGCGTGGTTACTATAGATGCTTCCCGAAGCGGAATGGCCACCGTGAAGATCGTCGACCAGCTCGGTCGAGAGGTGTCTGCAAAACAAGTAGCCTTGAGAGAAAGAATGAATCGACTGACCGAATTGGGCACGGCATCCCAGTCACTTTCCCCTGGCGTGTATCATTTGATGATTACCCAAGGCGAAAGCAGGTGCTTAGAAAAGTTTGTAGTTGGCTCTTAGTCCGAGGCGTTATTGCCGTGTTGAGCGTTGAAGTACTCAACCATCTCTTCCCAGTTATCATAGGTGTAATCGCGGTCTTTGACCTTTTCGATCATATCTGGGTATCCCGTGAAGAGGTCCATCATGGAGCGGCGAAAACCGAGCCTAAAAATCTTGGTATTGTTGCCTTGGTTTCCTCCTTCTACGCTGAGCACACGAAAGTTTACTTCATCGGTCTCAAAGAACGTTTCTTCACCGTTGGACAAGCTCGGGTAATAGCGTAATACCCGTAGTTTATCGTCCACTTCGCATTCAAGCATGTGGTAGTTACCGTTGTAAAAGGAACTGATCATGAGGTGCGCATGCTCTCCATAGTCGAAGGAGATACGTTTCACCTCGCGTGGTCGGATGTATTGGCGACCGCCGTTGTCACCTTCATAAGCGATCTCATCTTGCATTACGCCAAAAGCGACAGAATAACTCCCCGGAGGATCCAATTCGATGAAGATGTTTTCTGTACTCGTATGTCCATCTTCCCAAATGACTGAAGCTTCCACCATCAGCTTGCTCTGGGCAAATACACCTGAAGAAAGGAAAACGAGAAGTGCAACAGCAAAGCCTTTAACCATGATTGAAGTGTTTCAACAAGGATAGCAAATCTTCACGACGGTTCCATGCGAGAAGAAGCACATCAGCATTCGCAATTGGATATTGGTAACGCTACCTTTGCCGTGCTTAAAACACGACAGGAATTGGACATTAAGAACAACATACTAGAGACCATTGGCAATACGCCGATGATCAAGCTCAATAAGATCGCGGAAGACATTCCCGGTACTATTCTCGCCAAAGTCGAATACTTCAACCCCGGCCATAGCGTGAAAGATCGCATGGCATTGAAGATGGTTGAAGACGCGGAAGCCCGAGGCGACATCAAGCCGGGGGGGACCTTGATCGAGTGTACCAGTGGGAATACCGGAATGGGTTTAGCGCTGGCATGTATCGTCAAAGGATACAAGCTGATCTGCACGATGAGCGACAAGCAGAGCAAGGAGAAAGTGGATATCCTACGGGCCGTTGGCGCAGAGGTATACGTTTGTCCGACCAACGTATCGCCCGACCATCCTGAATCCTACTATTCCGTCGCAAAACGAAAAAGCGAGGAGATCGAGAATTCATTTTGGGTAAACCAATACGACAATCTTTCCAATCGCCTCGCACATTACGAATCTACTGGACCTGAAATTTGGGATCAGACGGACGGAAGAATCACCCACTTCGTAGTTGGGGTTGGCACCGGAGGAACCATTTCAGGCGTGGCGAAGTACCTCAAAGAAAAGAATCCAGCCGTCAAGATCTGGGGCGTGGATTCCTATGGTTCCGTTTTTAAGAAATACTTGGAAACCGGAGAATTTGACGAAAAGGAAGTGTACAGCTACATCACGGAAGGGATTGGAGAAGACATTCTGCCGAAGAACGTCGACTTCGACCTCATCGACCATTTCGAAAAAGTAACCGACCGCGACGGTGCCCTGGCAGCCCGCGACTTGGCTAAAATGGAAGGATTGTTCCTCGGATATTCATGCGGCTCTGCTATTCAAGCCGTCCGCCAGTTGAAAGATCAGCTTACCGAAGACGATGTGGTAGTGGTACTTTTTCATGACCATGGTTCACGGTACGTAGGCAAGGTCTTCAACGATGAATGGATGCGCGAACGAGGTTTTCTCAATGAGGAGAAGCAGTTGGCAAAAGACCTCTTCGCCGATCACAAAGACCTTCCCTTGCTTTCTGTCACCGCCAACGAACCCGTGCACAATGCGGTAGCCATCATGCGCAAGTTTGGCGTGTCTCAGCTCCCCGTTACCGAACAGGGCAAGTTTGTAGGCAGCATTGATGATGCTCACCTGATTCCAGCGCTGACGGCAGATGCTTCGGCCAAGGATAAAGAGGTAAAGCATTTCATGGGACCAGCTTTTCCAATTGTACAAGCGACCGACCCCATCAGCGCGGTATCTAAGCACTTCAATGCGCAGAATGGAGCGGCTTTGGTTGAGTTGGGACAGGGACGCTATCAAATCATTACACGGCACGACTTAGTCGCCGCCATGAGTTGATCCATGCTCAGATGGCGTACATATCTGTGGATGTTGGTGCTCCCCTTTTTCCTGTTCTCCTGCAACGAACAGAAACAAGAGGCTCCTTCGCGTTACGCCATCTCCTGGTTTTACCCGAACAACGATTACCAACACTGGGTGCGTACGCAGGACAGCTCGGCCCAGTTCATTGAACTTTACAGTCAATCCTACGAAGACTTAGACTCGATCCTTTCCACGTGCAATGGACTCATCCTTACAGGTGGATCCGACATCGCCCCTGATCGTTTTGGCGCTTTAGACAGCCTTGCTGTATGTGGTAAACCCAACCTTCGACGAGACAGCGTGGAACTGAAGGCCTTGGAATACGTCAAGCGTTCGGGCATGCCGACGCTCGGTGTTTGCAGGGTAATGCAGATGATCAACGTGAGTTTTGGCGGTGATCTCATCCTTGACATTCCGTCTACTGTGGGAAGTCATCAGCACATGCAGAAAGGCGGCGATGCGCATCATGTGGTTTATGTGACCCCATCTGTGCGCACACCTTTTGGGCTTGATTCAGCAGAGACGAACAGCAATCATCACCAAGCAATCGCCACCTTAGGATCCGGACTCCAGCCCGTAGCTTGGACCTCCGATAGCATCATAGAAGCGATACACCACACAGAAGCGACTGCTTTTCCGTTTCTTTGGGGGGTGCAATGGCATCCAGAACGTATGGATTCTGATGCTCCGATGTCTAATGACATCCTAAGTTCATTCATCAAAGCCGCTCAAAAATGACCCGCACCTTTCAGG
>Ga0055584_100000627_pt1 | contig 33523 bp, 30 predicted proteins | sample OSDHelmetaG_FD_58716 | JGI IMG/M metagenome (GOLD analysis project Ga0055584, IMG submission 58716) | Pelagic marine sediment microbial communities from the LTER site Helgoland, North Sea, for post-phytoplankton bloom and carbon turnover... | ecosystem: Environmental > Aquatic > Marine >... | reverse complement strand
CGGCTGAATGCACACGTGGGTTGCCCCGGCGTCGTAGTGCGCCTGGATTCCCTGGCGGACTCGATCTTCATCGCCCCACACGACAACTGCGTCGATGAAGCGATCATCACGATGCTCAATTTCCTCGTCCGTGAAGCCGAGACGCTTCCAGTTGTTTCGGTAGTTCGGGAGGTCGGCGTAGAGCGAGATCGCAGCCCGGGCCGCTTGACGCGCTGCGATGGCGTCGGTGCTCAGACACACCTTTTGCTCGACGCACAGAAGCGAGTCGGCCCCCATGATCTCACGGGCTCGGGCGGTGTGCTCGGGAGTGGTCCAGTAGGGATGCGCTCCGTGGCTCGCACTTGCCGCCAACTCCAACATCTTCGGTCCGAGAGCGGCGAGGACGATTGGAACGGGCTCCGCAGGTGACGGTCCACGAAACGGCTGCTCCTCCATCGCCGCTAGATACTTGCGCATCTGCGTGAGCGGTTTCGAGTAGTCGAGTCCACGGAGGCCGGCGACCATCGGTCCGTGGCTAACGCCGAGCCCGAGGATGAACCGTCCACCCGACTGCTCGCCGAGCGTGTTGGCAACCTGCTTCATCGGCCCCGGATGTCGATGAAAAATGCTGGCGATTCCGGTCGCGAACGTGAGTGTGGCGGTCTGCGACGCAAGCCACGCAATGTGGGAAAACGGATCGCGACCGATCGTGTCGGGGAGCCACAGCGCGGAATAGCCAAGCGATTCGAGGTTGCCGGCGAAGTCGGCGGCTTCGCCGGCACTCATTCCGTCGGTGAAGTACCAGACCCCGGGAGTGGCAAGATGTTCCTGTCCTGTCATCGCCCGAGCGTAGATCGTCGTCGCCGTGACGCGGGTACTCGCGCATGGTCAACGTCGGCCGTTGGACTCGAACCAGTCGCCGCTTTCGATCGGCTGCAGATCGAGTCCGGTGCCGTACTCATAGGCGTATGCAGCGATGCCCCGCCCTGTTGTGACCACGACGCGCCGGTATTGCCCGTCGACCGTTCCTTCTTCGGCGTCCAGCACCTCGAGGCAACGGGCGATCGCCGAATCGAGCAGCGCGTACGTGTGGCCTGTGATCGTGCCGCCCGGCTCGGCGCGGTCGTCGAGCACGGCGGCGGGGTAGTCGAGTCCGGTGTCGAAAAGACGGCCATCGATCGTGTCGGGCCAGCCCTCGTCGACCACGAACGGCTCGAGGAAACGCCACCGCACGTCGCCGAGCCGCAACGTGCCGTAGACGAACAAGTGGCTGACACCGATCATGATGCGACCGAAGCTACCTGCGGGCATTGCGAGAGATGGTTTCGAGAACGATTCGGATACCGACATGGCGAGGCATGGTCGTCGGAGTTGGATTGAGGCGAAAGACGGCTTGGCGCGTTGCTCGCAGTCGCCGCCAAAACTTTGCCTATCTGTGGGGTAGGTGACACGGTAGACGTCGGGTCCGCCGAAACGAGGGGTCTCGTCGGGCACGGCAACACCGGGGTAGTCGTGGTGCCGGTCGTTTATCCCAAGAATCGTCGGCCCCGCCCGCAGGTATCGTACGAGATCCCTATCTCGCATGAGCTAGACGGCACTGCCTGTGAATTCCCCCAGTGGTGCTGTACTTCCCGTCCTGCAATTTGATTACTATTTTCGAGCACGAAATCGACGGGTGGATCCTCGACTGCGGTGTGTCGGATTTGCTCTACTTGAGTTCTGAGATGTGCGGCCACCAGAGCGAGACGCTCAGGCAGCACTTCACCGGCAAGCTGTTATGCGGCGCGCCCGTTGCCGTTGACTTCGTGAACCTTCCGGACACGATCGTCGAATTTGACGTGTCGCGTCAAGAACATCCCGACAGTCAGCTGTGGAGCCGGAACACGGGGGCGTCACAGAACTACGGCGCGAATCCGTACCTTGGCTGCGACGAGGGCGGCCGCAGACGAAAACCGACTATGGGTCTTCGGCAGCAGCATTCCCGCTCCTTGCCCTTGGCGGATGGAATGTCTTCACCTGGACGTTCGAGGGCCTAGATATCGCGACGTTCTGGGGATGTCCGGGTCACAAGCCGCCGACTTCGCTGGCGATGGGGGTAGTCGGTCCAGCGGCCGCTAACGATGCCGAAACAGGTTTGACGTGGGACGTCGTCGAAGCAACGATCGCTAGCTGACTCGCGCAACGTCGACTCGCATGACTTGCCCGCATCAACACGTTCTGATCCACTTGAATTGCTTTCGTCTGTGGAGCGCCCTTGCCGGTTGGGTGTCAGACCTTTTCGGACGTCTCGCCGGCAGAGGCCTGCTGCGCCTCCACTGACTTCAATACGGGCGGTGACGCTAGACCGATGACATCGCCGGTCACCGGCAGGGGATCATTGTGGCAGATGAACGCCATCTCGCCGTCCTCGATCCTGACCAATGGAATGAACTGTTGATTGTCGAAGGCATCGACGATCAACGACCCTGCCGCCGCACCGATGACCTTCCATCCCTGACGCGAGTGTTCGTCGAGTGTCGTATAGGTCAGACCGTCGACGCCGATAATTCGACCGAGATACTCATCGGGTACTGCACTTTGACCGCTGCGACGTTTACCCGGTGCCAACTGGAAGACCTCACGTCGACCGAAGACGCGAGCAAAACGACCGGTCGCAAGAGCGTTGACCTCATCGTTCGATGTCATAGCGAAGAGACGCCCGATACCACGTAGGTCCAGGCTCTCCGTAGCGTCCTCGGCGAGAGCGCTCATTCGGCGCGCCGTCAGGCCGAGCGCAATCGCGCGGGTGACGTTGTAGGGGTCTGTGTCGATAAGCGTCGTCTTGATCGAACGGTTCTTGAGTTGTACTGCCAACCCGCGAGCGCTCGCATGCGATCCGACGATCAAGACCCCATTTGCTTGCGCCTCGGCCAGGTCGAGTAGGCGCGCCGCCGGGCCGGCGATGAACCCGTAGACGACAATGGTGCCGATGATGACGAGGAATACAATCGGGACGATCTTGTCAGCGTCGGCAACGCCCTCCTCCTCGAGTCGGAGGGCGAAGATCGCCGATACGGCGGCGGCGACGATTCCGCGGGGAGCCATAGTCGTGAGGAATACGCGCTCACGCCACGAGAGCGAGGTGCGGATCGTCGAGACGAGCACTGCCAACGGTCGGGCGACGAACACCAGTGTTGCAAGAAAGGCGAGCGCGGGCAGTGCAACGTCACGAAGGGCATCGGCTTCGATCCGTGCGGCAAGCAGAATGAACAGCACTGAGATGAGTAGCGTTCGTAAGCTCTCGTTGAACTCGAGGACTTGCCGGATCGTTGAGCTGTCCCGTCGAGCAAGGTAGATCCCGACAACCGTTACGGCGAGAAGGCCCGACTCCTCTTGGATTTCATTCGACGCCACGTAGCTGGCAACGACGAACGCGAAGGTCATCGGCACGGCGAGTTGATCCGGAATCAAGAACCGGCGCAGTGCAGTGTCAAGCAGGAATGCCGTTGCGAGCCCAAGGCCGATGCCAGCGACGAGGGTGAGCCCGACGATGCCGAACAAGCTGAGCACCGCTTCGTCGGTCTCATCGGCGAGCACCAGTTCGAACGCGACCAGAGCGGCAGTTGCCCCAATCGGGTCGATTAGTACCCCCTCAGCACGCAGAATCGGACCCGTGGTACCCGCCGGCCGGACGAATCGGAGGAGCGGGCCCACGACAGTTGGCCCGGTCACGACGAGTACCGTCGCAAGGACGATTGCGACTTCGTTGGAGATGCCGAAGATCTTGCGGGCGGAGTACCAACCAACGACTCCAGTGACGATTGCACCGATCGTTATTAAGCGGCGGACGACCGTGCCCGTGTTGCGCAGCTCGCGGGGTGGAAGGTCGAGTCCACCCTCGAACAGGATCAGCGCGACGGACAGCGATACGAGCGGGAAGAGTGTGCTGCCGAGCAGTTGGTCTGGCTCAAGGATTCCTGTGACCGGTCCGAGCAGGAGGCCGGCCACGAGCAGCGCAATGATCGACGGGAGTTGTGTTCGCCAAGCGATCCACTGGGCGATCATGCCGGCGCCGACAATCATTGCGAGCGTTGGGCCGATAGCAGATTCGCCGGCGGCAAAGATGACTGCGTTCATGAGAAAGCCTCCGCCATCCGCGGACAGGGTAGTGCAGGGATGGATACCGTCACCGCATGACGTCGATGAATTTGGCTCGCGCTGAACAGGTGTCTTTGCTCTGCAGCCAACGCATCTGCGGGCCGCCCGTCTCGACCTCCCAGCAGGCCCTTGGCGTGCCGTTGCTCTTTTCTCGCACTGCTCCACCTGTGGAAGGGACCTGCGTTCAGCTGGCTGGTTGGCATCAGCGCTTACCGATTCTGGTGTCGGCGTGATGCGTTTCGACTTCACGGGGTTCGGCGTCAGCGACGGCGAATTCGCTAGCGCCGGTTTCTGGGCGAACACCACCGATCTCATTGCCGCGATCGAGTGGCTCAAAGACGAGCATGCCACTGCCAAGATTCTCGTGGACCACCCGCTGGGTAGTGCCGCCGTGTTGTCGGTGGCCGGTGACGTGCCGGGGGTGCGGGCGGTCGTCACCCTCAGCGCCCCTGCCGATACTCAGTATGTCACCGGGCTGCTCGACGAATCGTCTGACAAATCACGGCGCAGGGCGATGCGAGTGTCTGGCTTGCAGGCAGCCGTTCACTATCAAGCAGCAGTTCCCCGACGACCTGAGTCAGCTTCGCATCGCCGCACGGGTTGCGGACATGAAGAAGGCGGTGCTCGTGATGTATCCGCCGACCGACAACACGACCGGGATCGACAACGCTGCCTAGATCTTTGTGGCTCCTCGCCACCCGAACAGCTTCATCTCGCTCGACGTTGCTGACCACCTGCTGTCCGATCTTGCCTATGCGGAATTTGCCGCTGGGGTGATCACAGTATTCGCGCAGCGCTTCATCTGCGGTGAAAATAGTGGGCGTCCTGCGACGGCACGTTTCGACGCACTTGTCGTCGCAAAGACAACCCAGGGCCCATTCCTGAACTAGGTGGGGTCGGACGGCGTCGGTTCCTCGCTGATGAATCTGAATCAGTCGGCGGCTTCGACACTGGCCCTGCGCCGTCAGTTTCGGATGGCGATGTCGAGGTTCTTTCCGGAGCCGATGTTCCGATTGACGTGAAGTCGTTTGCGGGCGGCGTTGAGTTCGGCGCACATGATCACGGTGATTCCGATGAGGCTGAGCCATGTGATGAGGCCGAGGATCGTGTTGATCGTCGCCGTCGCCTCGTTTTCGGTGTCGGCGAGTCGCTGGACGATGAGGGTACCGAAGTGCTGCAGAGCTGTGTAGGCGAGACCGGCGAACACCGCACCCAGCCAGACGTCTCTCCATGTGGTCGGGTACGACGTGAGGAACCGATACATGGCGGCGATCACCACGATGTTGATCACGACCGTTGCACCGACAATACCGAGATTACTGAAGGCTGGTAGGTCGGCAGCGCTGACGATTGCGGAGAGCGTGAGAGTTCCGATCTGCGAGATCACAACAATCGTGAGGCCCATCAGCGCTTTTGCGCGCTGGGCGGGTAGTCCGTCTCGATCATCAACGTCCACCTCCCACGAATCGTCTAGCGAACTCTGCAGCCCGACAAATGCCTTGGTTGAGGCCCACATTGCGCCGCCGAGTCCAATCACCAGTGCGATCAGACTTCCATCGATCGACTGCGGGTTATCGGCAAGTGTTTTTCCGAGAACGGGGATCTCCGAAGCAGCGCCGTCGATGACCTTGCGTTGCAGTTCCTCGTTGCCGTCGAGCAGGAACCCGAGAACCGTCACCGCGGCGAGCATTAACGGAAACATCGACAGGAACGAGAAGAACGCAAGCAGCGATGCATTGCGTCCTGCCAGGTGGCGCCGCCACCCGTCCATCATCTCGGCGAAAAGGTCGAACGGGTACGAGCGCTCGCGCAGCGCCATCACCTTGTCACTGGTCGTCCAGGCCACGGCTTAGTGTGTACCCGCTGTACACCCGTATGGCTCAACCAGGCTCCAATCAACCGGCTGGCAACCGAGCCGTTCGAGTGCTTCGTTCGTTGCGCTAAACGGACGACTCCCGAAGAAGCCATTGCGCGCAGAGAATGGAGACGGATGTGGTGACTCGAGAACGACATGTCGATTGGTGTCGATGCGGTCGCGCTTGCGACGGGCATGGTTCCCCCAGAGGACAAACGCCAGCGGCTCGGGCCGAGCAGCGGCGACATCAATCACACGATCGGTGAAGGTTTCCCAGCCCTTCCCCGAGTGGGAGCCGGCCTGACCGGCTCGCACGGTGAGCGATGTGTTCAACAACAACACGCCCTGTCGTGCCCACGCCGCGAGGCTCCCGTGGTCCGGAATCGTGAGTCCGAGATCACTGTGCAGCTCCTGGTGGATGTTGCGCAGCGACGGTGGAATTTGAATCTTTGGTCGGACGGAGAATGCGAGGCCATGCGCCTGTCCCGGCCCGTGGTACGGATCCTGGCCGAGGATTACGACTTTCAGCTGCGAGTAGGGCGTGAGATGCAGGGCCGCGAAAACTTCGTCCTGCGGTGGGTACACGGTGTGCTGGCGTCGCTCTGCAGCCACGAAGGCCTGGAGGTTGCGCCAATACGGTTGGTCGAACTCTGAACGAAGAAGGGGGTTCCAGTCCGTGGTGGTCATCGTTCTTATCTTTACCAGCGTGCCGGGTTCTTGAACTGCCTTCATTGACGAACGGTGATCGGTCCGTCGTACGATGCAGAGGTGTTCGATCATCTTCCGCGAGCAAGGCTCGCCACGCTTCCAACAGCGCTCGAGGGCGCGAGTCGTCGCGATGGATCAGGGCCTCGGCTTTGGATCAAGCGTGATGATCTCACCGGGCTCGGCGGCGGCGGGAACAAGGCCCGCAAGCTTGAGTTCCTCTGTGGCCAGGCCCTCGCCGACGGCGCGCGCGCGATCGTGACAGTTGGAGCAGCTCAATCGAACCACTGCCGGATGACGGCTGCTGCGGGGAGCAGGCTCGGGGTCGAGGTGCATCTCGTGCTCGCCGGCGATGCTCCAGCCGAAGGTGGACGCCAAACTGGAAACCAGCTGCTCGCTCAGATGTTCGGGGCCCAGATGCATCACACGGGGGCAGCGGAGAGCCACTGGGGCGAACTCGAGATCGCCCGCGAGTCGCTTACTGCCGAGCTCGCCGAGCAAGGTCTCGCGCCGAGTTCGATCCCCATTGGTGGCAGCACCGCTGTCGGAGCGCTTGGCTACGCCCTGGCATTTGTCGAGCTGATCGATCAGTGCCGCAGCGAAGGATTCCTGCCCCGTGCGGTGGTTTTCACATCGTCGAGTGGTGGCACCCACGCCGGTCTACTCGCCGGGCGCGCGGCGCTGATCGCCGACGGTCGTCTTCGAGCCGAGGAGGCCCCTGACATCGTCGCCATTGGTGTCGCGAAGGGCGTCAACCTCGGAGTCCCCTGTGTCGCCGAACTTGCTGATGCGGCCCTCGGCTTGATGCGCGTTGAGACCTGTGTCGACCAGGCGGACATCGAGGTGGACCCGCGGTGGATTGGTGACGATTACGCCGTGCCGACGGATGCTGGGACGGCAGCGATCGAGTGGGCAGCTCGGCGCGGGGGGTGGCTCATGGATCCCACGTACTCGGGGAAAGGCCTCTCAGGTCTGCTTGGCCTCATCGACGAGGAACGCTGGGACGGCGATGACCAGGTCGTTTTCATTCATTCCGGCGGCTGGCCCGCGCTGTTTGCCTGACGACACTGGCCAGATGGGCAGACAGCAATCGCGCTTACTCGTACACTGATGAGATGAGCGACGAGATCCTCGACGTAGACCTGCTGGCCTTCGAGGTCGGAACGTCGGACCAGCGCCGTGCCGTGGTCGATGGGGTCACACGAAGTCTTGCCACAGGGTTCGTCTATACGAGCCATGATGTCTCCGACGACCTGCTCGACACGGCCTACGGGATGTTGCGCGAATTCTTCGAGAAGTCCCCCGAGGTGAAACAGGCCGCAGCGGTACCGGGGGCCAACGGGCAGACGGGATATACCGGGCTGCTCGTGGAGACGGCTGCGTCGAGTGACAAGCCGGACTGGAAGGAGATGCTCAACTGGTCGACGCCGGTTCCGGCCGGGCACCCTTTGAAGCGAACCTTCCCGACTGCGTACCCGGACCAGGTGCTCCCCGAGCAGATCGTTCCGGGGATCACCGATGTTCTCTACCGCTTCCACGACACGGTGGCCGACCTACAGCGGCGCTTCCTGCGGGTCATTGCGGAGGGCATCGGGTGCCACGAGACGTTCTTCGACGACATGGTGCAGGACGGTCCTACCCTGACCCGGGCGATTCGTTATCCGGCGATGTCCGAACTCGATACCACACCGGGTTTTGATGGCAAGCCGGGCCACGTGTGGGCGGCAGCGCACGGCGATATCAACTTGATTACTGCGTTGCCACGGGCGACAGCGCCGGGATTACAGGTGAAGGTCAACGACGAGTGGGTCGATGCCGTGGCGCCCGACGACGGTGTGATCGTCAACACCGGCATCATGCTGGAACGCTTGACCAACGGACGCATTCCGGTCGGCTGGCACCGTGTCGTTGCCGCATCGGGCTTTGAAGGGGAGCGCTACAGCGTGGTCCAGTTCTGTCATCCTCGGCCGTGGACCATGCTGTCACCCGTGCCGTCGTGCTGCACGCCTGACACTCCCCAGCGGTTTAGCGCGATCAGCGCTGCAGATGCGCTCGATGAAGTTCTCTACGAGATCAATTTGGTCGAGGGTGCCCGTCGGATCGGCTGAACGCATTGACGTCTTTTGCGGATCGTTCGTCCTGAATGCTGGGTCAAGTGAGGTAAGCATACGCGTAGCTGCGTTACCCGTTCCGGATCGAGTTCACGGCCTGGTAGGCGCCGGCAGCTGCGCCCAATTTGGGGGCAGCGAGCAGATCTCCTGTGATTCGACGTAGCGAGCGTGGCGAGGAAGTGTTTGATCTGTCGGGGCTCCAATGTGACGTCGAAAGCCAGCGGGGCGACTGGCCCAGAGCCCATGGTCGGTGTGGGAGCGAGCGGCGAGTGGGCGCCGACATGTGTGTTCTCCGGGGTGTCGGTACTGATGCCGTGTAGATAGCGCGGTAGGGATCTCGGTTTACGGTCGGTGTCCGAGAAGGGGAGACAGGCGATCTACACCGAAGCTGAGCGCAAAGGGACGGATACGGCTACCGTCCGACGTCAATGAGCGAGTCGGATCCGCAGCACGACGATGAAGCGCCCTTTCTGACCGCCAACGCTGATGAGACGGAACGGCTCCGAATTCCTCCGCGGGACGTGATCCTGGCGATCGACATCGGCGGTACGAAGTTCGCAGCCGGGCTGGTGACGGTAAAGGGTGAGCTCATCGACCGCGCCCGGGTTGAGGTTGAACGCAATGTGGTTCCCGAAGCGCATTATACGTCTTTGGCAGGCATGGTCACCGAGCTCATGGAGCGAGCCCGTAATCAACACCACGTGCGAATTCGTGCGGTCGGTGTCGGCGCTGCCGGGCCCGTCGCACGCAACCTGGAGACGGTGTCACCGGTCAACATTCCAGCGTGGCGCGGGTTTCCGCTTCGGGCGCGACTCCAAGACACCACCCGGCTGCGGGTGTACGGCGATCTCGACGCCAAGGCGCTTGCGCTCGCCGAAGGTTGGCTCGGCGCCGCCCAAGGGCACCAGAACTTCTGCGCGCTCACGGTGTCGACCGGTGTCGGTGGCGGGGTCGTCCTCAACGGCGAGTTGCTCGATGGCGCAAGCGGTAACGCCGGCCACATCGGCCACGTGATTGTTGAACCCGGTGGTCGGCGCTGCGGTTGTGGTGCCCAGGGCTGCCTTGAGGCCGAGGCCTCCGGCCTGGCCATTGAATCGATCACCGGACGCCCGCCCACCGAACCGACCTATGAGATCATGCAGCGCACGGGTCATCTCGTGGGCGTGGCTGCTGCGTCGGTGTGTAATGCCCTGGATCTGTCGCTGGTCGTGGTGGGAGGAAGCGTTGCGCTTGGATTTGCGGCGACGTTCTTCCATTCAGCCCAAGTCGCACTCGACGATCACGCGAAAATGCCTTACAGCCGGGGGGCGCGGATCACGCCGTCACGCCTCGCTGATTCGGGACCGTTGATCGGCGCCGGAGCAGTCGGGTGGCGCGGCCTTCGGCGCTCCCGACGCAGTGTCGGCGGTGAGATCCAGCGTCCTACTGCACCAACCCCGTCCGTCAGCGACGCGTGAGCTCGGTGGCGTTGGATCGCACCGGTCAAGGATGATGGTTGTCGACGGCGATTCGGCCATTCAGCAGCGGACGTGAGGCCGTCTCGATCTCGAGAGTAGGGCCACGGATCGTCCAGGCGCGCCGCGTTCGCCGACGTCAGGTACGCGATCAGCGTCTCGAATTGTTGCGCCGCCCTCGATAATCCGACCGACCGCTGATCCCGCAGTGGCGCTACCGTCGCCAATGTGACCGTCTTCTTGACCGTGCGCACTACCGTCTGGCGGAGCCAGATCGCTCAGATGGCGGCGACGACCGCCGGGTTGGTCCCAGTCGTCAAGGGCAATGGCTATGGATTTGGGCGACTGCGGCTTGCGGAGATAGCTGCCGAGTTCTGCGACACCGTCGCCGTCGGTACAGTCCATGAACTCGCTGGACTGCCCGATGCGCTGACCGCAGTGGTGCTCACCCCAACGCTGCAGGCGCCGGCAACGAGCGATCCCATCCTCACCGTCGGGAGGCCCGAACATCTCGACGCCCTCGACGCGTGGGTCGGACGAGTGCTTGTCAAGCTTCCAACCGACCTCCGAAGATATGGAGGGTCAAGTTCATTGATCGACATCGCCCGCACGCGCGGACACGAGGTTGTCGGGGTGTCGCTCCATCCGCCGATCGCCGGAACCGATGGCGATCGGATCGAGCAAATCACATCGGTGATCACGCACGTTGATCCTCGGCTAACGGTCTGGCTCAGTCATCTCGGCCTCGATGCGTACCGCGCGCTTCCACCGGACCGTTCTTACCGACTTCGAGTCGGAACCTCGTTGTGGCACGGCGAGAAGACCGCACTGCACCTCACCGCCGATGTCTTGGACGTGCGCGCCGTTTCGGCGGGGATGACGGCCGGTTACCACCAGGCCGCCGTTGCCGGCGATGGTCACCTCGTGATGATTGGCGCTGGCACAACCAATGGTGTGACACCTCTCGCTGACAACCTGAGCCCGTTTCACTTTGCGCGCACTAGGTTGGCGTTGCACGAAGCTCCGCACATGCACACGTCTATGGCTTTCGTTCCGGCTGGTGATTCGGTGCCCGATGTCGGTGACGAGGTTGATGTCCAGCGACCGCTGCACATGACTGCGGTCGACGAGTTCCGCTGGAAGTGACGTGAGCATCGCAGGCCGCTCGGCGACCGACGAGGCCGTTCCGTTGTCTGAGTCGAATGATCGACTTTGCGGGCCCGATGTTGTCCGCGCCGTGGCGCTGATCGGCGTCGTGGTCATGAATTATCACGGCTACCTGATGCTGCGCAGTTTGAGGACCGACGTTATTGACAGCGCCCTTAACCGGTTCTTCGATCCGTTTGAGGGGCCACTGTCGACGCGATTCGCTTCGACGTTCGTGTTGACGGCTGGCGTCGGGATTACGCTCATGACCCGCAGGGTGGAGGCGGACCGTGTCGACGGGGTCGCAGGTGCCGCAAAAGCAGTTACCGAGATGAGGTGGCGTCTCGTCCGTCGCGGTTTGGCCCTGTACGTCCTCGGTCAGTTGCTTGATGTGATCTGGCCCGGAACAATTATCATCTATTACGGAGCGATGTTCGCGATCGCGTCGCTCCTATTCACGCTTGCGACGCGGTGGATAATTATGATCGGAATTGCTGCGGCGCTGGCTGGCTGGTGGGTTTCTCTGTGGTCGTTTTGGCAGGTGGAAGACGGTGCCAGTGTGGCATGGTTGCGTTCTCCTGCATCTGACTCGATCCGCCGGTACGTGTTCGACCTCACGGTGAATGGCACGCACCCGTTGCTGCCTTGGCTGGCGTTCCTCTGTGCGGGCATCGTGCTCGGGCGGACGTTGGAGGCGCCCGACTGGCAGTTGTGGTGCGGTGGGATTGGACTCGTGCTCTTTGGCGTTGCGACGATCGTGTCGACGATGACCGGTACGGCCTTCACCGACCTTGCGCTGTCGCGCCATCCGTTCGACCGGGGGGTGGTGTACGTGGCGAGCGCCCTCGGTACGTCACTGATCGCGTTCGCTGGAATCTCCTGGCTTGCCGATCGGGCAATTGGCCCGGCTGCCGCAGTGGTGGAGGTTCTGCGAGAGGCGGGCCAGATGACGCTTACGCTGTACATCGCCCACATCCTGCTCTTCAATCTGTTCGTCGATTGGATCGGTTGGGTGGAGCCCGCTGGGCTAGGTACGGCGCTCACTTTCGCGTTTGGATTCTGGGTGATCGCAATGGTGCTCGGCGCGTGGTGGCATCGCCGCTACGCGCGAGGGCCGGCCGAGTGGGCCTACCGCGCCATCGGCGGTTGAGCGCAGCAATTCGCATGCAGCTGCGAGTCCGACGCCGGGACCATGGTGCCGAATCGCAGCACGGCGCCTGGCCTTGCTTTAACGAGGCCCGGACGTGGTGACGGTTCGACATCGATTCGACGGTGGCCACGAGCAGATCACCGGCATCGCGGGGCCCCACTCGCGGCGCCGCAGCATCTCGCGCCAGACTCCCCAGCCATAAGCGATGTCGGTCGGAGTCGCCCGGGGGTCAGCTGCAATCGAAGCCACCGCGATCCACCGAGCCTGCCTCGAGAACACGCAGGCGACCATCGCGATCGGCCACCACAGCCGACGAACGGTCGATGCGACCTGGCGGGCGCTCAAGAGATAACTCGTCGCCGTGAGGCGCACGACATCGGTCACGGGGACATCGGGGAGGTTGCGCGCAACGGTCGCCGTGTTGGCGATTGCTAGCGCTCCAGCGGCCACCGGGTGCCCGGTCCCGATGGCAACCCCCGCAGCAGTCGTCCATCTGTTCAATCGCAGAGGCGACAACAAGCCAGGGTGCCGCTGCGCGAGCGGTGCCGCCGATGAGCCGTAGCCGACCTGCTGCCGAAGCCGTCCGGACCAGTTGGGCCGCGGGGCATGGTAGACGCTAGCGGTGGGGTCGTAGCGACACCGCCATCCGGCCTGATCGAGGCGCCACACCAAGTCGACGTCCTCGCCGAAGCGGAGTCGCTCATCGAACCCGCCGACATCGTCGAATGCGGAAGCCCGGATCACGATCGCAGCGGCGGGCACGTAGCTGACGCGACTCCCAGCACGAATCCGAGCGGGCTCGGTACCGAGATCCAACGATGTAGTCGAGTTGCCGAGGACCCGCGGAGCCACGAGCCCGACCTGTGGATCATTGAAGTGGGGAAGGAGGCGAATGAGCCAGTCCTCATTCGGGACCGTGACGTCGGCATCCACGAATGCAAGCAGTGGGGTCGACGCGTGTGCACGTCCGGCATTGCGGGCGGCGCCGGGGCCTCGATTCTCATCGAGTCGCACCATCGCACCGTTGACCGGCGGCATGGAACCGTCGTCGACGGTGATGTCACGGTCGGAGCGGGCGAATCCGCCGAGTTGCGGCGTGATTACGGTGACGTCGTGGCGCCCCCACGAGGCCTCGCTGATGCCTGGCTGCGGGTGGATGGCGCCGGCGTCGAGGAGGCGTTCGGTAAGCGTGGAGGATTCGACATCGTCCCCTGATTCGATCGAGACGCACAGGTTGGCCCCCGTCGCGCTGAGTCTGAACACGCGCAGGGGTGAACCGGCGAGAACGACTGATCCGGTTGCCCCGGTCCGATTCCAGGTCGAATCCGTACGGAACCGCATCGTTAGTCGTGGACCATGGGCGAGGCATCGACGGGAGACGCAATGTTCGGATCGGCCTCCGTGTCGAGACGGGTGCTCTCATGTGGCGTCGGATCGATGGGACGCCACTGTTCGATCGTGAGTACGAGGTCGTCGACGAAGTCGCTGATGAACCGCTCGCCCTCGGCACCCGATGCGCCGTCAGGGTCGCCGAGCACGCCAGACGGGCTCACGCTGCGCACACCGTCAGCGCGGAGTCGGGGGAGCAGTTCACTCAGCAGGAGGCCGGGCCCGTCGGTGGCGAGTTCGAAGCGGACGAGGCCGGGATCGATCGCAAGCATCAATGAGGTCTCGATGCGTCCGGCATGGAGGTCGGGCGGCCCGCCATCGGTGCGCCGGCGCCACTTCGGCCACCACGACAAGACGCACCGGCTTTCGGCTGTGAGGAGGTCAACGGCTCGAGCCAGCGCCTCATGGTTCCCGCCGTGACCATTGACAAATACGATTCCCGCGGCCCACTCGGCGCTGCGGCCTAGCTCGATCGCGACCTGCGCCATGGCCTCGGTACCGATCGACAGGGTGCCGGCGAAGCCAGCGTGCTCTCCCGACGCAGTGATTGAGATGGTCGGACCAAGCATCAGACCCGTCGTGCGATGCAGCGCCCGCCCGGCGATCTCCTCGGCGACGAGGGTGTCGGTATTGAGCGGTAGGTGTGGGCCGTGCTGCTCGGTTGAGCCGATGGGAATGAGGATGATTGGGGATCGGGTGCCGTCGTCGTCGGCCATGCGCCGCGCGGCGGCGTCGACCTCGTTCCACGTCGCCTCACCGAGTCGCATCGGCGGTCAGCCTCCTAATTTTCTCGGTGTGCGGCAATAGCGACCACACACGTCGGTGCCTAGCACCAATGAACATTTCATTGTCGGTCGCGTGCTGGCGGGGAGAACCCGTCAGGGATGACGAGATCGCTGGGGGAGAGGTCACCGATCGTTGCCTTACCCAACCCGAGCATGTTCGAATCGATACCCATTCGCAGTACGTCGAGCACGTTCTCGACGCCCGCCTGGCCGTTTGCCGCAAGACCCCACAGGTAGCTGCGCCCGATCATCACAGCTTTCGCGCCGAGGGCAAGTGCCTTGACCACATCGCTTCCGCGGCGTATGCCCGAATCCATCACGACTTCGATCTGGTCGCCGACCGCTGCAACCACCTCGGGCAGGACCCGGATTGGTGCCGGTGTTCCATCGATGTTGTTGCCAGCATGCGTCGACACCGAGATGGCCGTGGCACCGGCATCCGTCGCTCTTCGGGCTTCGTCGGCGCGATTGATGCCCTTGACCATGAACGGGCCTTCCCACTGTGACCGGAGCCAGGCGATGTCCTTCCAGGTCGGTGGAGGAGTGCCCATCCAGACGCCGTACGCCTCGAAGAATCCAGGAACGGGATCGTTCTTCGACACCGTGAAGTTCGGGACACCCAATTGCGGGATCGAGCCCGACCGGAGCCAGTCGTACAGCCAGCGCGGTCGGAGCAGCCCCTCCGGAGCGTGCTTGATCATGGTCGCAAGGTTCATGGCCTCTGGAATCGACGGGCTGCCCCAGTCGCGAGAGTGCACGAATGACCAGTCCAGCGTGAGGATCATTCCGATTGCACCGGCCGCCTTCGCTCGCTCCATGCGGCCGACCATTGAGTCCCGGTCGCCGGCCCAGTAAATTTGGAACAAGGTTTGCGGGTTCGCGGCGATGACCTCGTCCATCGGCTTTGACGAGAACGAACTCAAGCCCATCACGACGCCGCGGGCTGCGGAGGCGCGGGCAACTGCCACTTCCCCGTCAGGGTGGACGGCCTGGACGCCGGTCGGACTGATTATCACTGGCATCGACATCGACTGGCCCATCACGTTCGTCGACATTTCTCGCGTCGGTGGCTGACCCGCCGTGAGCGGACGTAGGCCGAGGTCGTCGAATGCTGCGCAGTTGTCGTCGCGCGTCAGGCCGCGCTCAGCACCTGCGATCAGTGCGCCGTACACCGATTTGGGCAGCCGCCGCTTCGCCCGCTTTTGGGCAATGGCGATCGACTCGAACCACGGGTTGAACCAAGGATTCTGCACGTCACCAGCGTACGGGTCTCGATCGCCACCCGCCCATCCCTGATCGGGAGGGCAGCAGCCTCCGATTATGCAAAGTGGTAATCGGCAGGGTTGGGAGTTCGGGTCTGTTCCCAGTACTCAAGCAGACTAAATGGCCAGTTCTGCGCAACGCGACCCGACTCTGCCTTGTACCAGCTGTTAACCGTCGACACACCCCACGCCATTCTCAGGTTGCCGACATCGATCCGCTCGTTGTAGGCATCGTGGACCTCTTGACGGCAGTTGGCCGATGCAGCGTTGGTGCGCAGCAGCATCTCGATCACGCCGAGCGCATAATGCACCTCGCACTCAGAGAAGTAGATAATCGACCCGTTGACAACGATGTTCGTGTTCGGCCCGTAGCACAGGAAGAAGTTCGGGAACCCCGGGTGCACAACGCCGAGGTAGGCGCGTGCGTCGCCGTCCCAGATGTCGTGGAGGTCTCGCCCACCGGTGCCGACGACTTTCATCGGTGTGAGGAACTTGGAAGCCTGAAACCCGGTTGCATAGATGATCACGTCGGCCGGATGGTGGGTCTCGGATCCCTCCGCGTCTGCTGTGACGACCGTGTTGGTTTCGATTCGAATGATGGGCGATGCATCGAGGGTCACGTCGTCGCGTTTCAACGTCGTCGACCACGACCCGTTGTCGAGCACGATCCGTTTTGCTGCGGGCGGATACATCGGACGGACCAAGTCGTGTAGATCCGGTCGATCGGCGTAGCAAAGGCGCAGCCACTGTTCGAGGAGTTCGCGTAGGGCGGCATTGTCGACACCGGTCGCCATCGACAAATCCTCCCAGCCATCGTCAACTGCGCACGCTGGGAGCAGTCCCTCGGACGATCGCCAGAACAGCCAAAATCGGTACCACTGTGCGTACCCCGGCAGATGGCGGAACAGCCATTGCAATCCGTCGGCTACCGGCTCGTGATACGTCGGGACGGGAACAAACCAGTTCGGGGTTCTCTGGAGCACGGACAAGTGTGCGGTTCGTTCAGCGACGTGCGGCACGAACTGCGAGGCGCTCGCGCCAGCACCGATGACGACGACGTCCTTGTCGTCGAGGTCAATGTTGTGGTCCCACTGAGCAGAATGAAATGAGGGCCCTGCGAAGTCGTCCATGCCGGCGATCGTCGGCATGTTCACTCGATTTAGTTGACCAACCGCAGAGATGACAGCGCTGCACACGTGCGTCGATTCGCTGTTTGGAGCGTTGACCTTGAGTGTCCAACGTTGGTCATCGTCCGACCACGTCATCGCCGAAACTTCGTGACCGAAGCGAATGTGCTCTCGAACGCCGAACTCGTCGGCACAGGTCCGAAAATAGTCGAGCAGTTCTGGTTGCGACGAGAAGTAGTTGGGCCAGTCGTTTCGTTGCGCGAAGGAGTAGCTGTATACGTGATTCGACACGTCGACGCGGCAGCCGGGGTAGGTGTTCTCGAGCCAGGTTCCGCCCACGTCGTCGTTCTTTTCAAAGATCAAGAAGTCAACGCCGGCCTGCCTCAGGCGATGTCCGGCGAGGAGGCCTGACATTCCTGCGCCGATGATCGCGACTGGGAACGAGCGACCGGGGGCCACGTCGTCGGTGTGCCACGTGGGTGCCCGCAGGTCGTTGCCCGTGACCGACAATTCTTCCCGCATCAACGGGACGTACGCGGCGTCGATCGTCTCGCCGATTGCGAACGACATCAGTCGACGCAGGCGCTCGCTCGAGATGTTGGACTTCGTTGCCTCGTCGTCGAAGAACCGGTTGCCGTCACGCACATCGATTAGCGCCTCGATTGCGATGCGCCGGATTTCTCGTGCTTGCCCGGGCGTGAGCCCGGCACTCTCATCGCGTATCGACGCGCCATTAGGACGCACCCACTCGGGAAGAACCGAATCATCGCCGAGCGCATGGGCGAGCGCCGGGAGTAGTGCGGGCAGAAAGCTCGAGAGGTGTGCCCCCGCAACCGCTTCTCGGATTTCGTCGTCAGTTGCGAGGATCGGTTCGATCCGATTGTCGAGCGGGGAGGCGGTCACCCCATCGATTCTTGCTTTGCTTCCCGATGACGAAGCCATTGGAGCATCTCGACGAGCGCCGTGATCATGAGCGCTGCGGCGAAGGCGTGCCGGAAAGCGAACGCGTGGTTGTCCTAAAGCATTGGGCCGAAAATAATCTCCATAAGGCGGCCTAGCTTGCCCAGATTGTTGACGCAGCCGCCACCTACAGCGAGAACCAACGCGACAGCCGTCCGGTGAGTCCGGACGACACCGTCAAGATCGTGTGCGATCGGTGCTGCAGTCATGTTTGTGATGGCCACGAGATCTGCGCAGCGGATGGCGACGAGCCTGTCGCCGAGTTAAATCACTGCGCCGGCGAGCCATTGCAGCACAGCGAACTCGCAACGAGCCGTGATGACTTCTCGACACAACTCAAGGATAGATCTGTCGTCTTCGTCGAGTTCATCGACGGCCATGGTTCCTCACCAGTCGGGCTTGGAGAGCCACGGTTGTGGCGCCGATGCGCTGTCCTTGAGGCTTGAAAATCTGAACGAGGTGGACGGATCGTCCGTCCACGGAATTGGGATACCACATCGGTCGCGCCCGATCTGCTGACTTTCGGTCCGGATGAATACCGGATCTTCTCAGCGGTCGACTGGGATGTCTAGGTACTCGGGCTGCTCAAGCTCTTCGCTCATGCACGGGTACAGCGTGCCCGGCATGGCCAGCGCCAGGGTGTCTATGGCCCGGGATCGACGGAGCCCGACCGCAGTGTCGATGCTCGCGACGCTTGATTCGAGCGCGTTGTTGGTCACGGTGCCTGGATAGGTCGTAGTGACGGGTAAAAGGTATTTAGCCACAGGGCGTCGACGCCGAGCGTCGCCAAGCGGCAAATTCGTGAGCGGATGCCCTCGAGATCGCCGACTTCGTCTCCGTTCATGTCGACGAACGACCGGACGTGGACCCGATACACAACGGCCTCGCGCCGTCAGTGCTGCGGTTGCATCGCGCCAATGTGAGCGGCGACGTGATTTCTTCGTGCGGGGTCTTGGAAAATTAGATGAGAGTTATGCGTGTGCGAGTGTGCTCGGCATCGGGTGCCGAGGAGTGGGCGATCACGATGTTGTAGTCGCCCGGTGCGATCGTCCAGTCGTTGGCGGATTCGTCCCAATGGTGGAAGGCAGCAGGCCCGAGGGCGAGTTGAACGACGGTTGACGAACCGGGGGTCACGACGGTCTTGGCCCACGCCTTCAGCTCGCGAGTCGGTCGTTCGACCGGCGGCGCGATCGGGACGATGTATGCCTGAACTACCACCGTTGCGGGACTTGGACCATCGTTGTGGAGTGGCACGTCAACCATAACTGGGTGCTCGGTGAGGGCGGATCGTCGGCACCTTCGGGTCGAGATGTCGACGGAACCCCATGTCGCAGTGCCGTAGCTAAGGCCGTGGCCGAACCAGAAACGAGGCGCAACGCCGGCCCGCTCGTAGTGGCGATGTCCGATGAACAGCCCCTCTTCGTAGCGCTGAACGGGAGGTCCGTTGCCTGAATGATCCGGAATGTGGTTGTCGATTGCCGGGTGGTCTTCGAGACGCGCGGGATACGTGATCGGGAGTCGCCCGCCGGCGTCGGCATCACCGAGCAGCACGTCAACCATCGCCTCGGCTTGTTCCTGGCCCGCGAAGAACGACGTCACCACGGCGGGGGCCGGCGTCGGGTGGCCGTCGGCCGCCCAGTCCATCGTGACCGGAGATCCGGCGTTGACGACGACGATTGTGTTCGGGTTCGTCGCACTGACCGCCTCGACGAGTTCATCCTGGCGACCAGGCAGATGCATTGTCTCGCGATCGAATCCCTCGGTTTCCCATTCGTCATTTGTGCCGACAACCACGATGGCGACGTCAGCGCCGGCTGCCGAGGTGATCGCTTGTTCGAACAGGTCGGCGGGGTCGGGTGGGCGCACCCCGATTCGCAGCGCTTCAAAGCCGTTCCGGGCTGCTGCCGTCCACTTGACCATGAACTCGATCGGCTGGCCAGCGATGGCATCGACAACCGCCGTGCCCTCCTCGCTGCCGTAGCCGAAGAATTCCCTCGTGCGAGGTAACAGCATGTCGGGGTCATCGACCACGACTGTTGGCGTCCCGTCGTTGGTGGTGGCGGTCATTGTCACCGGGCCGGTTGAGACCACACCGATCGTGTGCGGTCCGTCGATCTCGGGGACAAATGAACCTGTGACTCGAGCACTGAAACTCGCCGCATCGATTCCGTCGGGTGTCGTGCCGAAGAATCTAATCATCGATGTGGTCGCAGTTGCGTCGCCGACGGCCGGTGCATCCCAGTTCAGACCGTTGACGTACTCGAGCCGCAACCCGGGCTCACCCACAGGCGTCCGCAGCTGCCCTCGCCGTACGATCGGTGTGAGGCGGTCGATGCGCACACCTGGGTCATAGCTGACACTGGTCGATGGGCTCCGAGCGGCGAGTCGGTCGGTAATCGCGTCAAGTAGTGTGCGGTGGGCGAAGGGGGTCAGGCTCGCGGACCCGCCACCCATCGATCGGTCGATGACAGCATTCGGTCCGACGACGGCAACCGACCCGATGTCTCCGAGCGACATCGGGAGTGTTCGACGGCCGAGTGATGGAACGACAGCGTTACGGAGCAACACCGTGCCGGCGATCGCAGCCCGCCGGGTCAGCGCTCGTTCGGCCGGATCATCGAGCGATTCCTCGGGCTCGTCGCAGCTGCGTAGGTCTGCTTTTGTGCGATTCATCACTGTGAGCAGATCCTTGACGAGCCCGTCGACGGTCTCCTCCGTTACGTGGCCGGCTTCGACGGCTTCGGCGAGACGGCGGCCGTAGACCCGAACTGGGGCGGGCATCTCGAGCGTGAGTCCGGCGTTTGCTGCGCCGACTGGTTCGTGTGCGCCGAACCAGTCGGATACTACGAAGCCATCGAAGCCCCATTCGGTGCGCAGGATGTCGGTCAGCAGCCGAACGTTCTCAGCAGAGTGTTCACCGGCAACTCGGTTGTACGAGCTCATAATCCCCCATGCGCCGCCTTGCTTCACTGCTCGCTCGAATGGCCGAAGATAAAGCTCGCGGAGCGATCGTTCGTCAACTTCGACGTTCACCGTCATCCGGTCGATTTCGGTGTCGTTGCACACGAAGTGCTTGACGGTGACCGCAACATCGTGTGACTGGACGGCGCGCACGTAGGAGACAGCTAGCGCTCCGGAAAGCTCAGGGTCCTCGCTGTAGCACTCGAACGTTCGCCCGCCAAGTGGAGTGCGATGCAAGTTTATAGTCGGTCCGAGCAGCACGTGGGAGCGCTTTCGGCGTGCCTCGAGCCCGAGGAGATCCCCGATCTCGGCGAGCAGTTTGGGGTCCCAACTTGCACCGAGTGCGATGCCGGCCGGAACGGCGACACCGGGAGTCCCGGAACTGCCGTGGCCCTCGCCGCGCAGGCCGGTGGGCCCGTCCGACATCTTCAACTGCGGAATACCCGCCTGCGGGAACGCCTTAGTGCGCCAGTTGGTCTTGCCGGCTACGAGCCGGCACTTGTCGTCGAGGGTTAGAGCCGAGAGCGCAGCGTCGATGTCGATCACCCCAAAAGTGTGTCATGTTCGGCTCGTTGCAGCCGGGCCCGCGCAGTTCGGTGAACTCGTCGTGTCGTGGGTGCTGCGATAGATGTCGCGCTGTTCGCGCGACATCAACCACTCATCGCGCGAAGTTTGCCAAGATTGTCGCTCATGTCTCCGACCAACACCGTGCTCACGCGCGGCAATGTCGCCGTCATCACGGGCGGAGCCAGTGGCATCGGGCTTGCGGTTTCCGAGCATCTACTGGCTCGCGGGATGCGAGTAGTGCTTGCCGATGTCGATGAGGCGAAGCTCCGTGACGTCGAGTCGCGGATTACCGAAGCCGGTGGCGAGGTAGCAGGAGTGATCTGCGATACTGCCTCGAGTGACTCGGTGACGGCGCTTGCTGAAACGACGCTAGAGCGGTTCGGCGGCGCGCATCTGCTCTTCAACAACGCAGGGATTGCCGGCCTCGGTGATGCCTGGGGCGGTCCACTCGGGCTGTGGGATCGCGTGATCGATATCAATCTGTACGGCGTCGTCCACGGGATCCGGGCCTTCCTTCCGATCATGACCGAACAGCGGTGCGGGCACATCGTCAACACCGCCTCAATGGCTGGTCTGATGGGGCTGCCCGGTGCAGCTCCGTACAACGCGACGAAGCACGCCGTTGTCGCAATCAGCGAGGGCCTGTTCCTTGAACTCGGTGCAACCAAGTCCCCGATCGGTGTCAGTGTCCTGTGCCCGGGCTTCGTGAAGACCGATCTGATGGAGAAGGAACCCGACAGAGTCGACTCGCCGATCGGTGATTTGGTGGGAGAGATGCTCACGTCGGGTGTGGAAGATGGCATCCCCGCCGGCGACGTAGCTGACCAATTCGTCGCAGCCGTGGACAGCGGCCAGTTCTGGATCCTCACGCACGAGGACATGCGCCAGCAGCCGGTCGAGCGGATGCAACGTGCAGCAAGCCAGACGAACCCGCCAATGATCGGAACCAGCTGATGGGTACCTCCACATCGGCGTTCGGTGCTGGCAAACGCGAGTCGCACGACGCCACCGACTTCTATGCAAGGTTTGCTTCACCCGAGATCAGCGACGACGACACGCTCGGCACGCCAGGCGAAGTCGATGTCATTCATCTCGGAGACGCTCGCAACATGACCTGCGTCCCTGACGCATCAGTGGCACTGGTCGTCACATCGCCGCCCTACTTCGCCGGCAAGGAATATGAGACCGCGCTTGGCGAGGGGCACGTCCCAGCTGACTACATTGAGTATCTGGAAATGCTGCGCGACGTGTTCCGTGAGTGCGTCCGCACCCTTGAGCCGGGGGGTCGGATTGCGGTGAACGTCGCTAATCTCGGTCGCAAGCCGTACCGCAATCTCGCAGCCGATCTTACTGCGATCCTGCAGGACGATCTCCGTCTTCTGCTGCGAGGTGAAGTGGTCTGGCAGAAGCAGCGCGGCGCGAGTGGATCCTGTGCGTGGGGGTCGTACCAGTCGCCTGCCAATCCTGTGCTTCGCGATACAACCGAACGACTGATTATTGCGAGCAAGGGTCGATTTGACCGGGTTGGGCGCGGCGGCACAGGACGTGACGATGACGGCGAACCAACGGTCCCGGGCGACGAGTTCATGGAAGCGACCCTTGACGTCTGGGAAATCCCTGCAGAGTCGGCGACTCGCGTCGGACATCCGGCCCCGTTCCCGGTCGCATTGGTCGAGCGCTGTCTGCATTTGTTCACCTACGACGGCGACGTAGTCCTCGATCCCTTTATGGGTTCAGGCACCACCGGTGTCGCCGCCAAGCGCACCAGTCGGCACTTCGTGGGCTACGACACTGAACCTGCCTACGTTCACCAGGCACGCGAAAGGATTGAGTCACTCGCTCCGGTCGAATTGCCTGACCGTCGCACGGTAAAAGACATGGCCCGAGCACTCCTCGTGCAATCTGGGTTCGACTCGCTCGACGATAACGCCCGGATCGCGCCCGGCGTCAAGGTGAGCGTGCGCGGAACGCGCGCAGATGGTGTGACGCAGTTATTCGAGTTCGGCGGCGTGCATACGCCGGCCCGGCCAGGATTGAGCAGGATCGAGACAGTCTGGAAGACAGTGGCGAAGGCGGCGATCCTTCGCGAAGCGAACAGTGGTGAATCGTTGATCGTGCTCACCTCTGGCACGGTGCGGGGAGGACCGCTGTCGACCGTGACCGGAGAGGGCAAACCGATTGCCGCTGTGATCGATCTGACGCTGGACGACGCCCCTGAGCGTCTGAGCGCAGCCATCGCGGCCTTGCACGACGGGCCGTGATGACTGACCGGCCGAATCCGGTCGGGCCGCAACCTGGAGACAACCGCGCGCTCCTGTCGGTGGCCACCCAATTCTTCGTGAACGGACTCGTCGTCGCATCTTTCGTTCCCCGTCTCCCTGCAATCCGTGACCGCGCCGACATCTCGACAGCCACGTTGGGCGCGCTGCTTGCGATCGGCAGCGCAGCGGGCCTGCTCGGCAGCCTTGCCGTCGGCCGTCTCATCGAACGGTTCGGAACGCGGAGGGTGCTGATAAGTGGTGCGTTGACGCTGGTCGCCTCGCTTGCAGCAGTCGGACTGGCGACCACGCCGCTCATCTTGTTGCTCGCACTGATGGGCCTGTCGTCAATGGACGTCCTTGTCGATTCGGCGATGAACAGCCAGGGCTCCTGGATCAGCGGTCGCCGGGCCGTTCCGGTGATGAACCGGCTCCATGGTTTGTGGAGCCTGGGCACCGTCGCAGGTGGACTCATTGCTGCACAAGCGGCCGCAGCAGGCGTGCCGCTACGAACCCATCTTCTGATCGCGTCGGCGGTGTTCTTTGCCGTCGTGGTTTTCGTCGGTCGGGGTTTGTTGACCACTGACGAATTCGTCAACGGAGGTATCGACGATGCTGATCTGAGCTCCCGCCCGGGTCGACCTGGTCGTCGGTACCCGCTTGCATTGCTTGGTTTGGCCGGCGGATGCTCGATTGCAATGGAGATGACGTCAAGCGATTGGGCCGCGTTCAGGCTCAGCGACGATTTCGGCGCAGCGGCGGGTGCGGCAGGAATGGCCTACGTCGCATTTACTATTGGTATGACGTCGGGTCGCTTCGGCGGCGATTGGGTGATCGTTCGCTTCGGCTCGCACCGAGTTTTCAACATCGCGATCTCGATGACGGTCTTTGCGCTTGTTGCCCTATCGTTCGCGCCCAACCGGTGGTTTGTGCTTGGAGCTTTCGTTGTTGCCGGACTCGGCGTTGCGACACAATTCCCGAAACTATACGACGACGCTGCAAAGTTCCCTGGGCGTCCTGGTGCAGGCTTGGGTGCGCTCACCGGCGGATCACGCCTAGCCCTGCTCATGACCCCTGCGGTGGTCGGCACACTTGCTGGCACAAGCCTGAGCGTTGGTGCTGCCACTGCGATTGTTACCTTGCCGGCAGCAGCCCTTTTTGTTGTTGCGTCTAGGCGGATCGAGAAGATCTGAAATTGATTCAGGTCGATGTGACCGAGAGCTCAAAGCGGTCGTGTCGCCACCGGTCGACCGCCATAAGGCCATCCGTAAGAATCGTCCGAGCGAGTTCACCCTTCGCCGCCTTGGCTAAGTGGCCGCCGGGTCGTCCACTGGGGTCGACGAACTCGATCGAGATGACGTCGGCGTGCCCGTCCGGGACCCACGCAGCGCGATGTTCTTTTGGGAGCAGATCGACGATAACGCGTGATTTCTGAGCAGTACGCTCGGCTGCATAGCGATTCAAGGTTGCAGAGAGTTCTTCGCGCCACCATGTCGAGAGCTTGCCGAACGGGGCGAGGCTTGCGCCCATCTTCAGCCGGTAGTCGGGCACCGGATCGTCTGCCCTGACTAGTCCAAGGAGCCCCGAGATGACCACGATCTGCCGTCGTTCGACTGGCGCCAGTGTTGCGAGATCGAGATGATCCCAAACGACGCCGGTGTAGCGGCGCCATGCCGGCAGCGATGGAGCACCGACCAGCGAGACGTTCGACGCAAGGGCCCGATCCAAGTGTCTGCCCTTGACGCCGAGCAGCTTCTCCGAGCCACCTCCGATCACACCAAGCCGCTCGGTCAGCACAACGCGACGGGCGGCCAAGGTCGAGAACGTCCCCGAATTAGGCTCCCAACTACACGAAGCCCCGCCAGCCGCCTTGCCTTCGGACGGTGGAAGTAGCAAGATTGGAACGCTGTTCGAATACTGTCGTCCAATGTCAGGCACACCTTGAGTCTGGCGAACCTTGTCACAAACCACTAACGGAGCACAGATGCAGATTTACCTCGACGCCGAAAAGTGCCAGGGACATAATCGCTGTTACGCCCTGGCACCTGAGCTCTTTGACGTCGATGACTACGGTCAAGCCGTATTGATCCTAGACGGCGACGTGCCTGCTGAGCTTCGCGACAAGGCACGTCTCGCTGCGTCTAACTGCCCCGAATACGCAATCACGATCACCCAGGAGTCCTGACATGACCGATACCGTCAACGAGAAGGCTTCGCCAGAGCCCAGTAGTCGCTTCGGTGACCGAGACGCCGTGTTCGGCGACTCACCCGAGGGCACCGATGTGTGGCAACGCGTCCCTTACAACCCTGACGACTACGGTCCGGTAAAGGACTTCGCGACCGACTTCGACCACGCCGACCGACAGTACAACCCCAACGCTCCGGAGGTCTGGAAGGAACTCCGCGAGTCTGGTTGCCCAGTTGCGCACTCTGATCGATACGGCGGCATGTGGGTGCCGATTACTCATGACATGGTGCACGAAGTCGCCTACGACACTGATCACTTCACGAGCAGAGCAGTCGTGCCTGCTGTTGGCCGACCTGGCGATCTTGCGATGCCTGCTCCAGTCGGGGGTGTGCCGCCGATTTCGAGCGATCCACCCTTCCACGCCATGGCCCGTCGGCCCCTGCTTCCGCCGTTTGCCCCCAAGCAGATTGAGCCGTGGGAGGACGAAGTCCGGGTTCTATGTCGTCATCTGCTCGACGAGATGGGTGACATTACGCCGGGTGAAAGCGTTGTCGACGCAGCGATCGACTACGCCCAGAATATCCCAGTCAACGTGATCGGACGGATGCTCGGCTTTCCCGAAAAAGACGAGGCGCTGTTTCGGCAATTCGTCCACGACGCAATGGAGCGGATCGACGAAGAGCCCGGAACACAAAACGGACTCGACGATCTCGGCAAGTACATCGGCGAGCAGATCGAAGATCATCGCAACAATCCGCGTGACGATCTCACGAGCTACCTGATGAACGTGGAACTGGACGGCAACAAGCTTTCCGACGACCACGTCGGTGGGTCAATCATTCTGCTGCTCGTCGCCGGCATCGATACCACGTGGTCTGCGATCGGGTCGTCGCTGTGGCACCTTGCCCAGAACCCTGCCGACCGGAAACGTCTGATCGACGATCCCGAGGTGATGACCTTTGCGATTGAGGAGTTCCTTCGGGCCTACGCCCCCGTCACGATGGGTCGCATGGTGGCGAAGGACCACGACTTCAATGGATGCCCGATGAAAAAGGATGATTGGGTGCTGTTGCCGTTCCCGGCTGCAAACCGGGACCCGAAACAATTCGAGGATGCCGATAAGTTCATCATCGACCGCAAGGAAAACCGCCACGCAGCGTTCGGACTCGGAATCCACCGGTGTCTCGGATCAAATCTGGCTCGGCTTGAACTCCGCGTTGCAATCGAGGAGTTCATCAGTCGGTTCCCCAATTTTGAGCTGGCAGGCGATACCCGATGGTCGGTTGGTCAAATTCGCGGTCCACGCGAGCTGCCAGTGAGGATTCTTGCCGACTGATGTCAGCCATCGTGTCGTGGGCTGAAAAGCTCGCTGACTGGACGATCCCACAGCACATCCTGGAGCGGGCGCCACGGTCACCATATGTCCACGACCCGGCTACGTTCGCCGTCGACGAAACCCTTGACCGGAGCGTGCTGTCTGCCGAGGTAGCGCGCTCGGTGCTGCCCAAATCGGGTGGTTCGGTACTCGACGTGGGGTGCGGCGGGGGGCGCGCCGCGATGTCGCTCGTTCCGCCCGCTGAGCGGGTAGTAGGCGTTGATCAGGACCCGCTGATGCTGGAATCGTTCACGCAAGCGGCCGCAGCCGTAGGTGCCCTCTCGAAGACCATCGAGGGCAACTGGCCCGATGTCGCTGTGGACACGCCGACGGCTGACGTCGTGGCCTGTCATCATGTTGCGTACAACGTGGCTGACATCGAACCGTTCGTGGCAGCGCTCACAGGGCGAGCACGCTTGGCGGTCGTACTCGTGGTTCCGATCAGGCATCCAATGTCTGCCTGGAACGACGTGTGGCGTCGTTTCTGGAATATCGAGCGACCTAACGGTCCGACTTCCGACGACTTCGCCGCCGTGCTTGACGAGATGGGGATTGCAGCCGAGCGATGGGAAATGCCGCGCCCGCCCCTGGCTCGGCATACGTCGGACGAGGCGAGCCGAGTATCCGGCACACTCCGACGCCTGTGCCTCGGTGAGGACCGCACTGACGAAGTAGCCGAATTTTTGGCCTCGCACGAGCCCGATTGGGCGACAGTGCACTCCGTCTTTCGTTGGCCGGGCGACGCGCAGCTCTGAGGTCGTCAACCTCGGGTGGACACTAAACCCGCCCGCTCCTAGCCTCCAGACGGTGAGCAGCGTCGTCCGCAAGGCCCCTATCGGCGGTATCTTTCCGGCCGACGGTGCCGGCAATGACCTGGTAGGACCGGACTTACCACGATGCGGGTCCACCGTTCTGCACGACATCGTCGACTGGTGTGAGCGAACGCCTGGTGCAGTAGCAGTCGTTGACTCCACAGGGCGATCGGCGACCTATCACGATCTGGTTGCCCGAGCACTTGCCACCGCTGATGGTTTGATCGGACCGGGTACTTTGATCGGTGTGTGCGTGGGCCGTTCGGTCGACGTCGTCATCGCAATGCTTGCGGTGCAGCTCGCAGGTGGGGCGTACGTGCCGCTCGATCCAGCGTCCCCTGAGGACCACCTCGGTGTAATCCTTGACTCAGTCGAGTTGTCTGGCGTGCTAGCCGACGACGACAACCGCGATCGTTTTGCTCTGCCCGTTCCGATCGCAACGGGATCGTCGTACGGCCCGGAGGAGACCGTTGCCTTAGCGCGGAGGCGCCTGAACGACATCGCGGCACGCGATGACGCGTATGTGATCTTCACCTCGGACTCCGCAGGCCGTCTGCGCGGGGTCGCTGCGTCTCACGCGAACCTTGCCGCGAGTACCGCAGCACGGCGGGTCACCTATGCCGAAGCCCCGCGACGATTCCTGCTCACTTCGAGCATCGAGTTTGACAGCTCGATCGTGGGCCTCATCTGGCCGCTCGTTTCGGGAGGAACGATCGTGCTCCCCGGCGAAGATGAAGTGCATGACGTCAACCGGCTTGCAGATGTGATCGAACGTCATGGAGTGACCCACCTTCTGATGGTGCCCAGCCTGTACGAGGCGCTCCTCATTCGTGCGTGCGATCGGCTCGGCACACTGCGAACGTCGATCGTGGCGGGTGAGCCGTGTACGCCGAATGTCGCGGCATTGCATCGCTCGGTTCTCGCTTCGATTCCTTTGTTCGACGAATACGGTCCGACCGAGGCGACCGTCTGGTCAAGCGTGCATTGCGTCACCGACGACGATCGTGCGTCGGTCCCGATCGGGGGCCCGATCGCCGGAGTGAGGCTTCGCGTGGCCGACGCAGCGGGCGCGGCAAACCCGACTGGGGTTGCGGGCGAACTGCTCATCTCTGGTGCGACCGTCACGAACGGATACGTCAACGACGTCAACGCGACCACCGAGCGATTCTTTGAGATCGGTGGCTTCCGCTGGTACCGCACCGGGGACCTCGTTCGCGTTAACGACCGGGGGTTGCTTGAGTTTGTCGGCCCAATCGGTGATGGACTTAACGTCGGAGGCGTATGGCTCGAGCCAGCGGAGATCGAGGCGGTGCTAACAGCGAGGCCGGAGATCGCCGCAGCCGTCGTCGTCTTGTCGGCGGACGCTCGCGGACTACTCGTCGCACACGTTGAAGCCGAGTGCGTTGATGAAGCCGAGCTGCGCGAAAATCTCACCGAGTTGTTTCCGGTGACGCACGTGCCGGATCGGATCGTGCCGCACGATCACCTTCCACGGACGAGTCACGGCAAGCTGGACCGCGCAGCGGCTGCGCAGCTTGCCGTCGAGCCGTCTGCCCGGTCGGCGCCCTTTGCTTCAACCGCGGCGCCGGTCGACGAACTCGTTGCGATCTGGCAGCGAGTACTCGGGCGCAGCGACATCTTCCCCGATACCGACTACTTCGCCGCGGGCGGCGATTCACTAGCGGCGGTCGAGGTCGTGGCGGCGACCGAGGACCTCGTTGGTCGGCGGGTCACGACCAGAGTGTTGCTCGACGGACGGACACCGGCGGGCATTGCCGCGCTCCTGGCATCCAATGTGCCGGCAGCCGGTGTGGCTGCTCCGGGCGGTGCACATCTCGTCACGATGCAAAAGGGCGAGGCGGGTGAGCCGCTCGTGGTGCTCGCGTCGGCACAGGACAACGTGTTCGGTTACGGAGCGCTCATCGACCAACTTCCCAACGGGGTTCGTGTCCTCGCGCTCTGCGCCGCCGAAGCGTTAAATGATGAGCTCCTCACCACCATCGACGCCTTGAGCGGGGAATTCGAACGGTTGCTGATTGAGGAGGCCGTTGAGGACCTCCACCGTCCGATGACTTTGCTTGGGTATTCGGCCAGCGGTGTCGTTGCCTATGACCTCGCCGCACGATTGCGGGAGCGCAGGATCAACGTCGAACGAGTGGCGATGGTTGATACCCATTTCCCTGGCGCAGAGCAACACGTCTGGTCAAACCGCTGGTGGAAGTACAAATCGCTCACGACGCCGGGTGCACTCCTCGGCGAGGCTTCTATTACCGCAAGGCGCCGACTAGAGAAGTATGCGTCGTCGATCGGCAGACGGCTTCTCCAGTATTCAGGCTCGTCGGTCCCCGACGCACGCAAGCCAACATTAACCGGGGACCTACAACCCGATGCCTCTGCCTATCGGCCGACGCCTGGCGACATTCCTGTGGTTATGTATGCCGCTGCCACGACCAATCCCGATCGGACCTATCACGGTTGGCGAAGCGTCGCTGACGTTGAGGTGGTCCTCGTCGAGGGACGGCACCGGGGTTATCAGTCGATCATGGGCGCGGACTGTGTGCATCACATAGCTGCTGACTTCGCGTCGCGTGTCGCCTCTGTTGCCTAGCTTCGGGATACCTAAGTCAGCGCCGGGCTACCACGCTTTCGCTCTGCATCAGATTCAGCCGAGGCGGTCGAGAATGTTCGCGGTGATCTGCTCAATGTGAGTGTCTCGGCCGGCGAGCCCGTGTGCCCAGTCGGTCGAACCAGACGTGATCACGGTGCCTCCGCCCGGTGACGTGTAGCTGCCGAGCATCGCCTGACCGGCAGCGATGCGTTTCACGGCAGCGTCGCTTCGGTCGTCGAACACGCGCGATGCCAGGAACTCGATCTCGGAGGGCTCATTCGGTTTTGGCGGGCGCGCCGCAGTTGCGCGGGTGAAGTGCGCAGCGGGCGCCATTGCAAGAATCTCAAAGGTTTCGGGTGTGCCGTCGCTGCCGGTGGGCTCCGGAAGCCCATCAGCGATGGTGTACTCACAGCCATCGCATTCGTAGCCGACTGTTGTGGCGCTCGTGCCGAGCACGTCGCCATAGTCGATGGCGGTGCTGGCGAACATCCAGTGATCGGGTCGGTACACGGTGTAGCCGCCGGCGCCGTTGGTGACCCGCTTGCCGATGCGGTGGTACCCGCCGCGGGTGAACGATACGCCGGTCATCCGGTTCTCGGGTCGGCCGATGAGGTGGTCGGACCAGATGCTTGTGAGCTCTCCGATCCGGTCCGTGTCGTAGACCGGGTCTTTCTTGAACTGGCCCTTGTAACTGACCATCACCGAGGCGGTGCCGTCGATCTGCCCTTCCATGCGAACCTGCCAAAGCGCGGTGTTGCCGGAGAAGAATACGACGTTGCCGCCGCGTGCGACGAAGCCCTCGACGGTGTCACGCATTGGGCCCGACCAGTATTCGTCATGGCCAACTGATAGGAGGAGTCGGTAGCGATCGATCGTCGTCGGGTGTTCCTCAAGGTCGGTGTTGGTGATGACATCGATGCCGTAGCCGTTTCGCTCGGCCCACGCGAGGAACGGTTCCTCCCAGTCGGGCCAACCGGCGGAGCCTGCCCACGCCGATAAATGGTTCATCCGCAAGTAGCCGACGTGAGCGTTCATGTCCCGGTCCGGCGGGTTCGTCGTGGTCACGCGCCGGCCGGCGCCCGGTGGCTTGAACAGGTAGCCGCGGGCCATCGGGCGCTGGAGCGATGCATGTGTGTTGCCGTTGTACAGATTGCGCCCGGCGAAGTCGTTGTAGGCATGCCACGTGTTGGTCGCAAGCTGTAACAGGATCGTGTTCGTCGAGTCGGCGGTCGGACGGACGACGAAGAACGCGTGGCTCTGACGGGTCTTGCCGTCGACGTCGATGGTCAGCAGCACCTCGTAGTAGCCGGACAGCCAGTCATTGCCTGCCGTGATCGAGGCAGTGGCGGGCCAACCGCAGCCATTCGAGTCGGCGTCGAGCGGTGTCGGGTGTTCCTCAGCCTCGACCGTGTCGCTCCAGACGACGGTGCGCGCCGCGCCGACGCGCGTGATCTCGACCGAGACCGGCCGGCCACCGGCGGAGGATAGGTGAAGCCCGAGCAGTGCTCCCGGAAGGATGGACTGAGGCCAGCAGTAACCGGTCACGGTATCGATCTTCATCAAACGACTCTGGCAGGCGCGCGCTGTTGCCGCCACATGCGACGCCACCACTCCCGCATGACTCCAAACCGCCGGTGAGCCACCGACCTCGGTGGATTTCTCTGGTCAGTCGCTCCGTGTCCAGACGTGGGCGACAGTCACCGCATCGCTGGCGATCACGGCGTGCGACCAGTCGGGTCGGGGTGACATCGAGTCGGGGAGGAGGTCGAGGTCGCGCGACGCGGTAAATCCGCTGATGATCACGGGGTTCCGGCGCTGCATCACCGGGCGCAGATGGGTGTCCGCGACATTGAGGCGGAGGATGTTGACCGGTGCTGGTGTGCGACGGGTCGTCCGGACTCGGGAAATCGCCAATCGGACTACCCACAACGGTCAGAGCAGTGCGATAAAGCCAGTGAGCCCGATGGCTATCAGGATCGCGCATGGAGAAGACGTGCGTTTGAGTCGCATCGGGGCGGCGTCAGCGGGACAGAACCGACGTTACATCCGACCGAGTCGGATCGGTGGTTCGTCAGCGCGTGTGGCCGCGGCGCCGTGCAGCGATGATGGCGGCGCCGAGCACGAGGGCGACCCCGGCCACCTGGAGGCGGCTGAGATCGTCTCCGAGAAACATCCAACCGATGACCACAGCGACGGCAAACTCGGCGCTGCCGATCATCGCGGTCGCCCGTTCGCCGGAGCGGGCAGCGCCCCATGAGACGAGCACGGCGGGGACGGCGAATGTACACGCCGTCAAGAGCGCAAGCGACGTGATGGCGCCAGAGGTGAGCGGGACGATGTGCCACCCCGACGTGACGAGCACGATCGGCAACAGGGCGGCCGCTCCTCCGCAGGATCCGGCGAACACCTTCGGTAGCGTTGGCATCGCTGCAGCGGGCCCGCTGAGTATCAGCAGGTACATTCCCCATCCGATGGGTGCCGCGAATGCGGGCGCAAGCGCGACGATCAACACTCCCGACATCGAGATCGGACCGACCGCGAGCGCGACTCCAACGATTACGGCTGCGCACGTGGCGGCTTCCCAGACGTGCATCCGTCGCCGCCACACGATCGCCGACAGCACCAGCACCACCACGGGATAGGTGTAGTAGACGACGGTGACCGCAGCGACCGGCGCGCGATCGAGGGCGATGA
>Ga0055584_100000626_pt1 | contig 33542 bp, 23 predicted proteins | sample OSDHelmetaG_FD_58716 | JGI IMG/M metagenome (GOLD analysis project Ga0055584, IMG submission 58716) | Pelagic marine sediment microbial communities from the LTER site Helgoland, North Sea, for post-phytoplankton bloom and carbon turnover... | ecosystem: Environmental > Aquatic > Marine >... | reverse complement strand
AGAGATACTTACCTAACCCGAACCCTCATAACACTGGACCAACTTTTGGGGGCACTCCAGATCGTGCAATCAAAGCTCGCCCCCCTTATTTACGCGCGTTGGGTGCTGCTGATCCTCCCGAACAAATTGAAGTGGGAGCTGAAATCTTTCATCGTATCGAGATCTACAAACACGACTCCTGGGCGGCGACCGCGCTTTATCAATCAGCAAGCCGGAAAGTGGTCTGCAAGTTTAATCGTCGTCAAAGACTATTCGTGATTCCCATGTCCTGGCTGGGACGAAGATTGGCAAAACGGGAATCTCGTTTCCTCGACGCTTTATCAGATCTTGAAAATGTTCCCAATCCCGTAGGACCTGTTTCCGTCGAGGGAAAAATCCTTGCGAATGCGGCTGCGCACGATTACGTCGAAGGCCGACCCGTGGGAGATGAAGAACGTGTCAACGATGATTTCTTTCCCAAACTGGAACAGACATTGGCCGTTCTCCACGAGCGGGGCATTGCTTATATCGATTTGCACAAAAGCGAAAACATTCTGGTCGGCTTAGACGGTTCGCCTCATCTGATTGATTTTCAGGCGTCCTATATGCGTCCCAAAAGTCGTGTTCTGGCACGTCTCACTCGTCGCCTGGAACGAATGCTTCAGGAACTTGACTCTTACCATTTGAAAAAGCATCTGACACTCAAACGACCCGATATTGCCGGTTATACATGGGACGAATTCAATCAGCGAAACGAACGACCAGAGTGGATAAAATTACACCGCAAGTTAACAACGCCGTTTCGGATGTTTCGTCGCAAGCTGTTGGTATTGTTGGGAGTTCGTAAGAATCAAGGTTTCGTAGACAGCGAACATTTCCCCGAAGCGGCGGTCCGACTCAGGCATGTCAGTTCCGACGCGGTCTCTAAAGCTCGCAAGGCCGCTTGAACCAATAAAAAAAGTTCGGCAGATTCTTCTGAAATTTTTCAGACCCGGGTTGTGCAACCAAATTGGCCACGCTATCAATGAGGGCGTCTGCCAACGACAGTTCAAAAGGATTTTGAACTGGGGAGACTGTAACGAAGTTTCAATTCATTCGTTTCAGCAGAATAAGGAGCTCAAGGATGAGCCGTCTGAAACTCTATTGGCCCGAAAACGACCGGGCTGAATCAACCACTTACTCCTCGCGATTCTCCGAAGATGCTTCTTTGGACGAAATGGTGATCCCGATCCGAAAGTTTCGTGCGGATCACGGCGGCTCGCCCGCAACCGGCAGTTCGATGATGTCTGTCCTGGTTCGAGCACAGGTGATTCGCGAAAACTGCGAATGTCCAAGTTGTGGTCATCCCGTCGTGGAACCTGTCGAACTGAACGACGGTTCTCCCAGCAAAAACGGTCTCCCTATTCCGGGAACCGCCACGCTCGTCGGTTTCCACTGCTGTGGATGCGAACGGGAATGGTCAGTCTGAGAGATCCTGAGACCGATAAAGATTCTCAAGTGAGTGGGCAGTCATCTCATTGATTCTGTGGCACCTTTCCCGAATGATGGGAGGGTGGCGGTGCTGGCGTTCTATCAGCAATCCAGATTATTCAATGAGATCATCTATGCACACATTACTCACAAATATTGCGCGAGCCGTTCGTCGAACAGTCCTCGCGACCGGACTGTTCTTACTGTTCTGCGGCTGCTCCTCCACTGCTTCTGCATTTGAGTCGTCCGACCAGAAAAATTCGCAGCCGAACATCATCATCGTCCTCGCAGATGATTTGGGGTATTCGGATCTCGGTTGTTACGGCGGAGAAATCGACACACCCAATATCGACTCTCTGGCAGCGGGCGGCGTGAAGTTCACGCAGCTCTATAACTCGGCACGTTGCTGCCCTTCCCGCGCGTCCTTAATGACGGGACTCTATCCGTCTCAAGCCGGGATCGGAGACTTCACAACAAACAATCCCAGCCCGACACGTGGACCGGGGTATCTGGGACGACTGAACGATCAATGTGTGACCATCGCCGAGGCTCTCAAGCCGGCAGGATATGGATGCTATTACGTCGGCAAATGGCACATGCATACGCAAACCGGTCCGATCAAACGTGGCTTTGATGAATTCTACGGCTACACCCAAGATCATTCTCACGATCAATACGACAAAGACTATTACATTCGTCTGCCGGAAGGTCGCAAGAAAGAAATTGATCCCCCCGCTAAAGACTATTACGCGACTGATGTGTTCAATGAATATGCGATCGAGTTCATTAAACAGGGACAAAAGACAGACAAACCCTGGTTTCTGTTTCTCGGTCATTCATCGCCCCACTTTCCGGTGCAGGCACCGGCGGAACGTGCCGACAAATATTTTGAAACGTACATGCGCGGCTGGGATGTGTTGCGAGAGGAACGGTACAACCGCCTGAGGAAGAACGGCTTGGTCCAAGGTTCACAGTGGACACTCTCGCCTCGTTCATTGGTTCCCGTTGATCGCGACGACGTTGCCAACGGATTTTCTGGACAACCCAACCCCGCTTGGGACTCTCTCGATCTTGACCGTCAACGAGACCTTGCACGCCGCATGGCGGTGTTCGCCGCGATGGTAGAAGGGGTCGATGTCGGTGTCGGTCAAATCATCGAACATCTGAAATCGACCGAAGATTTTGAGAACACATTGATCCTGTTCCTCAGCGATAACGGTGCCTGTTATGAATGGGGACCATTCGGATTTGACGGACGATCTCGCGTCGGCACAACGACATTACGAACGGGAGACGACCTGCGCAAGACCGGTGGACACGACACTCATCAATCGTACGGCAGCGCCTGGGCCAATCTCGGCAACACGCCTCTCCGGTTGTACAAACACTTCACTCACGAAGGGGGTATCAGTACGCCGTTCATCGCTCACTGGCCGACAGGCATCCCTCCTTCCGAAGAATGGGTTCGTCAACCCGCACATGTGATGGACATCATGCCGACAATACTCGATGCCGCCGGAGCCAAATATCCCCAGAAACTGGGAGGGAAAATTAGACCAGCTTTGGAAGGAACCAGTTTACTACCGGCCATGAAGGGACAACGTCTGGAAGATCGTTCGATTGGTTTCGATCATCAGGGAGCCCGCGCGCTTCGCAAAGGGGACTGGAAAATTGTCTGGTCAAAACGGATGCCTCACGAAATCGAATGGGAACTGTACGACCTTTCCAGCGACCGTTGCGAAATGAACGACCTCGCCAAAAAGTATCCCAAACGTGTCGAACAAATGGCCCAGGAATGGGAAACATGGGCGCGGCGGGTGAATGTGATCTATGAAGGTCCACCCGCAAAACCGGAGTCTGCTCAAGAGTCGCCCAATATTGCCAATCGTGCTCTGAAGATTTCTGCTCAGGTAAAGACCAAAGACCAGTCAGGAGTCATTGTTGCCCAGGGAGGCAAACAGCACGGCTACGCCATTCACCTCATCGAAGGCAAGCTGGCGTTTGATGTGCGTGTGAATGGAAAGGTGACGCGCATTATTTCTCAGCAACCAGTTCCGCAGGAGTTTATGGTTCAGGCCGAGTTGACCACGGGCGAGATGAAGCTGATGTTGAATGACAACATTGTCGCACAGAGCACATCCCCCGGCTTCATTCCCAATCAACCCCAGGATGGTTTGAGTGTGGGACAAGATGATCAAACCGCCGCCGGCGACTATGATGCTCCCAATCCTCTGGACGGCAAAGTGATCGAAGTCAAAGTTCAACGTGGAAAAGTGATCCAACCGTAATTTTCAATCTGAAACCGAACGATCTGCGTTAAATGGCTGTGGCAATCTGCGAATCGATTTGAACCGCCAGCGCAAGTCGGTTGGGCCTCCGCGAGGAATACAGGCACACGCGTTAGTAAATCGAATCTCCTTGATCTGGCCGGGCCTCCGAATGGAACTCGAAGATGACGGAATCTCAAACATGAAGACAGCATTGATCATAGGCGTAATCTCGCTCGCTCTGCTTTGCCTGTTGGCAATTTGCTTTGTCATCTCATTCGATGCCGCTACGAGTCGCTTCGACTCTAACGAGTTCGAGCCAGGTCTTGCCGAACAAATTACTCACATAATTGTGGTAATTCTTGGGTTCCCACTTGTTGATTTGGTCTTCATAATCAATCTGGAACTGTCAGCTATTTTTCAGTGGCTAATCATCGGCCTAAACAGCGTGTTATGGGGTATTGCAATTCATTCTTTAAGGACAAAACAACGTAGAACTTAGCTGCTACCCTGTACTCGCAGGCCATTCCTCAGTATTTCAAATCCAGATGTCTTGGTTTCTGTGACGCCCGTTGATCAGCTTGCGATAGACATGCTCGTTGGCATCGATGACTCCCTCGCACTTCTCGACATCCATGAACGCACCGGCGAGTTGTTCTGATTCAAGACGGTTGGAGAGACTGCTGTGATCTCCCGCCGTGATTTGGCAGAAAAGCGAATGATCGAATTCTTCTTTGTCGTGTATCTCTCCATCGTGAATATGGACGGTCGGAAAGTACAACCGACTTCGATTGAGAGACGGAAAGCGGAAGGCCATCGGATGGAAAGAATGCTCGGTCGGCTCTGATTTCTCTTTGGATTCGGCGGTGGAGCACCAAATCCACCTCCTCCCCCCTTGCCTCGGAGTAATTGACGAAATCCCTTTCGCATATCTTTGAAAAAGTCGGGGTACTTCTCCAGACTGATGAACGTGACCGCTTTCTCGCCGGAGTTCCGAGCCACCGGAATTGGCAAAATCATGGCGACATCATCCGTTGCTCCCATCTTCATGCTGTAGACAAGAACCTGCTCCCCCTTCTCGACAAAGCGGGCGAAAATGCACGTATCGGCAACGTATTCGACTCTCGGCATGATACAGCACATACAAAACCCCTGACTGTGATGGTGAGTTTCATCGAGTTGCTCAACGATTCGCTCTCTTGATTATTCACGATTGCGTTCTGGTTTTACAAGCACATTCTGGAGATGCCGTGAGGTCATTTATTGAGTACTTTGCTATCATCAGAGTGCGTAACATCGAGCTTTAACCACCTGCCCGGACCCACTCATGTCTGCCCGTTTCCAATTGAGCGGATTAATCTTTCTGCTGATCTTCATTCCCTGCCTGGCTTGGTGGATAATTCCGTGGGTACCCTCACTCCGCCAAACGCCTGAAGTATTTTCTGGAGGGACAAGTTACGAAACGACCGAAGTGCCTTTTCAAAAAGTGACTGTGGGAAATGATGCCGTTGGATTGCCGATTATCACAAATCTACAAATTGAGGACTTCGATGGTGACGGCAAGAACGACATACTTTGCTGCGATGCGTCACGCAACCTGATCTCGCTGATGAAATACACCGACAACGAGACTTGGGAAGAAACGACGTTAATTGAAGATGTCGCGGTTCCCGCTCATGTGACAACGGTTGATATTGATGGCGACAATGATCGCGATGTGATTGTTTCAATTCTGGGAAACATTCTGCCGGACGACAATGTGATCGGTCGGGTCGAGTTGTTTGAAGCATTGCCGGACGGAACCTACAAACGTCATGTCATTCTGGATGATGTGCGGCGCGTTGCCGACGTGCAGCCGGGCGATTTTGATGCCGATGGAGATATCGATCTGGTGGTGGCCGTGTTTGGTTATAACCGAGGTGAAATTATTTGGTTAGAAAATCAGGGCAATTTTCAGTTTCTGGATCATCAACTGCTGAATGCTCCGGGGACGATTCATGTACCGGTGGCCGATTACGATGGCGATGGCGATCTCGATATTGCAGCCATTGTGACTCAGGATGAAGAAGAATTATGGGGGTTCGAAAACGATGGTTCTGGAACGTTTACGGCGAAGCTGTTGTGGACAACACCCAATTTTGATCTGGGGAGCGCGGGACTGATCAAAGCCGACCTGGATGGAGATGGTGATCAGGATCTCATTCTGCCTGCGGGAGATAATCTGGAGGACTTAGCAGCTTATCCTCAACCTTATCACGGCTGTTATTGGTTTGAAAATCAGGGGGATTGGTCATTTTCCATGAAACGCATCTCTGATCTGGGGGGGACTTATGCTGCCGACGTGGGCGACATCGATGGAGATCAAGATTTGGATATTGTCCTGGTGAGCATGACGAACAACTGGTACGAGGAAGACCATGCGAGTGTCGTGTGGTTGGAAAATGATGGAAAACAAAACTTCAAGACGTGGCAGATCGATCAGGATCCCATACATCTCGTCACGGTTGCGGTGGGAGATATTAATTCCGATGGTCGCGAGGATATCATCGCTGGCAGCCTCAATCTGCGTTCTCCATTCCAACGAATTGGTCGAGTGACCGGATGGCTGAATCCGGGAAAGGAAACGCCATGAATAAATTGATTCGACTTTGCCTGTTTCTGGTGGTGATAGAACTCATCTTTTGTGGTTGGCAGACTGTCACCCGTTTACAACGCCCAGTCCCCGTGATTCCGGACATCGTCTACGATGATGAACTCCTGAAATCAAATTATCAGGCTCTGGCCTCTCAAGCCGAAACAGGAACGAGTGTTGATTTTCAACTGTTAGCAGAGGGATTACTGGGTGGTGGATTCTTTGCTTATGCGGAGCAAAATTACCGAGCGGCACTCGAACTTGATCCCGGAAATTACGAGGCACAGTTCGGACTGGCCTTTTGTCTCGATCGGACAGGGCGTGTCGAGAAGAGCAACAAGGAATATCTGGCAACTCTCGAATTGAAGCCTTCACGCGAAGCGAGTCTGATGACTCCGGCACACATCTGGTACGCGATCGGAAAAAATGAACTTCGAGATAGTAACGTGTTAGGGGCAAAAGACGCGTTTCGTCAGATTCCGGGATTTGCTCCGTCAGAATATCAACTCGCCAAACTGTTGTTACGTCAGGGGGACAGTGAGAATTCCTTGCAGATCATCAATCGGGCACTCGACCAGATTCCCGAATCATTGAAGTTTCAGCACTTGAAATATCGGGCGTTATTAGCTCAGAAACAAAACGAACTCGCTTTCCTCTCCGCAAACAATCTGGAACGATCTGTCTACGTTGTTCCCGTGAACTTCAATTCTGATTTCGTGATGCCGTTCAGCCAACGACACGGCTTGAATCGAAAAAATGAACGTATCAAAAATGCCATTGAATCCGGCAATATGGATCGAGTCGCTACGGTGATTGAAGAAATTATTGAGGAGTTGGATGATATTCAGATTCCCGGTTATCGATCAGCGTACCTGAGACTGGCCGAAGTCGAATTGCAGCGAAAGAACCCTCAAAAGATCCTTGAATGTGTCGAGAAACTCAAAGAATTTGGCGAAATGAATTCCGACATTTTGCAGTTGGAGGGAGCCGCATATGAGATGTTGGGACAATCAGAACAAGCTGCCGCAGTATGGGAAAGAGCCGCATTGATGTCTCCCAATGTGATCCTGCATCAAAAGCTGGCCGACTATTACGACTCGATTAAAGAAGCGAAACGGCGAGATGATCACTTAGGACATCGATCGTTGCTGCAAACCAAGATTGAATTTTGGAGCAACAATCTGGAGGCTGCCGAGCAGTCGTTACAGCCTGCGTTAATCCTGATCCCTGAGACTGCTCAGGTCTGGTTCTATTTGGGACAGATCAAATCGTTGACGGGAGACCGAAAGGCAGCCATCGAGGCTTTGACGAAGTGCCTTGACCTGGATCCCAATTTTGGTCGGGCTCAAGTGGCGTTGGAATTTGTGTCGAAGTAAGAAAAAAACGGTTGTCGATGAACTCACACCGACAACCGTTGTTTTTTTTGGAACGCGATTGAGGAATCAGAAATCCCCGACAACTTCATCTCGTGCTGGAGTATGAAGTGCTCGATAAGTGCCGAGATCAATATTCTCAGAGACAAAACGGACAGCTCCGTCGCCCATTAAGAAGTGACCACCCCCAACATGGATACTCTTGGCAATCCAAGCACTCCCCCATGTCGCAGAAGATGTCCCAAATCCATAGGTCAAGCTCGCACCTCCAACGTTAGTCACATCGAGTAACCGCAGAGAAGAATGCCAGCCAGCTGATGATGTTATGATACGTGGACCAATCCAAATACCACCCGACCATGAACAGGTTGCGCCACCACAGTTATTGATGCCACCGCCGTCATTTTTGGTTGTTCGTTCCGAGACGAAAAAGGTATTGCTCGCCCCATCTGTCAAATCACGAAAACGCTTGCTGGAGTTTTCGAAAAACATTCCGTTAGAATTCAGCTTGTCATTCCCTGCGCCTGTTGTTTGAACCGCTTGAATCCCTGCAATCGCGAGATAGTTTGACTTACCGAGGTTGGAAATTTTCGTGTTGATACCACCCATGGGATCGGATGGACAATTGAAAACGGAAATCTGTTCGCTGGCTGAAGGAATCGGGTCGTTGGCCGTGCCATCATTGTTGGCATCTTGCCAACTATGAACGAAGCCATTTGTTTCTCCAGAAATTTGATTGTAAAGCGGTGCTTGGTCTAGGAATGGCAACAACATTGTCCCCCACCCCATGGCATTATTGTTTTCTGCGGCACTCGTGCCCGAATTGACGGCCCGGTCACTATCAATCGCTCCAGGAGGCATGACTCGATGAGTGTCATGATAGTTGTGGAACGCCAACCCAAGTTGTTTGATGTTATTTTTGCACGCACTTCGACGTGCGGCTTCTCGTGCTTGCTGAACAGCAGGCAGTAGCAGTGCGACCAATACGGCAATGATTGCAATCACGACCAGCAACTCAATCAGCGTAAAGGCACGCCAACGTTTTGTTGCTCTCAGAATGGGTAAAGACAATTTCATGTTCGAGACTCCTCATTAAGAAAGAAAAGAAAAATTAGACAGTCGAAAACCATGCTGGAAAAAAACCCAGCAAATAGACACTGACAGAAAGTGGGTTTCGTTAGTGCGAAGAAAGTTCGAAAGTAAACTCGTTATCGCCCGCCTTCACATCCTCTGTCATTTGAGAGTTAATGTTATATGTAGGAGGTACAGGATCTTGATAAGAAGGATCTGGAGCATCTCCCGGAGAAGGGACTGAAACTCTGACTGTGTGAGTTCCAATTGCCGCTCCCTGTTTGCCGTTGAGATACGAGAGGGTAAACTTGCCTTCGGCGTCTGTTTTTCCCATGGAGGCAGCGGCACCAGTCGGTTCAAAAGTGACCATCGCCCCTTCCAGTGGCTTTCCATCCATCGTGACCACTCCGCTGACTTGGCCAAGATCAGGTGCGTCGCTGGCTCCCCCACCTCCGCAGCCAATGAAAAACAAACTCAGCGTAATGAGGGCAAGGCCTCTCCTCAGGTGTTCGTTGAAGCTCATAATTGATGTGTGCTCTACAAATTTCAAATGTGAGTGTGTGGGTGTGGGTCGCATCAACAGATGTACATGTGTGTTATAACATAGTATTGTCACCGAAAATAATACGCAATTGTAAATTGAGATTTCACATTGCGAAGACCGATAACCTTCACATTATTCCATAAGTAACGATTATTTTTCGTTTTACGCCGACTTGCGGAGCGGTCGTTGATGCCAGTTTCCAGGGACTTCCCACGGTGGCAAAGCGACGGGAGGTTTCGACCACGCAGCCAGAGTTTGTCTCTCTTCGTCTGAAAAAGTCACATCGTGAGAGATCTTTGGCAACACCGTTTGTGCCACCACCGGAGCCAACACCAATTTGGTCGGCCAGATGGTCAGCGTGTTTCCTTCGGACTTGATGCCGAACGATTCGGGTCTTTTACCGCCACTTGTTTTTTGTTCGGCACGATCCACTCGATACGTTCCCCATTCGAGGCCACTTTGATCGAGAGCGGGAAGGACTTCGGCAAGCTCTCTTTGAGTATGGGAGATCAATTCATCGGCTTCCAGATCGACACCGATTTCGGAAACCTGCCCGCCAATCTGCCAGACTGTCTGCTTGTGAATATCGCGATCACTGGTAATCGTAACACGAGTTTTGGAACCATCGACACAATGCCCGTTGAACTCTGGCAAGGGGCCACGCACCATCACCATGTGCAATGGTCGCAATTGCATAGCAGATGTCGACAAGCCCACCTGTTCGCGCAAAGTCGCGTTTCCTTTGCCGGCAGTGAAGATGACCTTGCCGGCAGAGAGCTTGAGCTTGGTGCCGTTGTCTGTGGTGAGTTTGATTTGTTCGATGCGACTCGGTTTCCCCACTTGAAACTCGCAACCGGATTGCGCGTTGTACTTCAGAATGAGGTCACGATTTCGTTCGTACAGATTGGCAATTAACGACGGGGGTGACATCACCTGTTCTTGAAGTTTGGCGACAGTTCCCGGACACCCCTTCAGCACCGGGGGAACATCCTTCGCCGCTATATTTTCAGGAGAGACACGCAAGCCAACTTTGGCACCGATCATGCCGAGCCGCGAGCTGAAAGATTGTGTCCGCCAGAGATAACAGGAGTTCGACCGGATGGTTGTCTTGGAGAGATTCGGCTCTGATTGACCGGCAAAACATTCGCGCCAAAGACCAGGCATCTCGCTGATATTAGCTGCCGACTTTGTCAGCATTCCCGAAAGTGTATATTTCAATCCACCGTGAATGATCCCCTGCGAGGCAACGGTCTGCCCGCTCCCCAAGGCACGGCTTTCGAGAAGCACGGCGGAATATCCTCCGCGACGAAGTTCGTCGAGTAACCAGAGGCCGGCGATTCCTCCACCGAAAATGACGGCATCACAGCGCATCAGAACGTCCTTTTTCCGAAGATGGTTTAAGATCGGAAGTGTAGAGGACGGACAACGACCTGAAAAGGGGAAAGTTATTCGTGCCGGAGAGCTTCGATTGGGTCGAGACGAGCGGCCGCCATTGCCGGATAAACCCCGAAGATAATCCCGATTCCGACAGAAATCCCGAAAGCGAGGCCGAGGGTCCAGGGCTGAACATCGGGAGTCAGATCGGCGAACATGTTATTAAAGCCAGCATCGACTTCGATCGTATTCGAGGAAAATTTATTGAAGACCCACTGCGTGCCCGAGAAGATCTGGGGAGTCAGCCAACCCAACAGCATGCCGATGGCACCGCCGACACCCGAAAGCACAATTGTCTCGACCAGAAACTGTTCGATGATATCTCGCTGGCGGGCTCCCAACGCCCGGCGGACACCGATTTCTCGTGTCCGTTCGGTCACTGTTGCCAACATAATGTTCATGATGCCGATACCGCCGACAACCAATGAAATGGCCGCGATGGAACCGAGTACCAGATTAAAAATGAGCTGAATTTGCTTGGCCTGTTCCAAAAGTTCCATCGGGACAATGATGGCCCAATCTTTCTTCCCTTTGTGATTGATCTCCATCGTCTCACGGACGACTTCTGAAATCGGGATCACCAAATCCTCGGCCTTTTTTTCGTCGGTTCCCGTGACCTGCAATGTGATCTGATGCAACTGGATCGATTCCGCGCTGAACGAACCTTGCTTCCGCTGAATGTTGTCGTCTCCCATCCGCACCTGCATGGTTCGCAACGGGATATAAATATCTTGATTGTAATCCTGACCCGCCAATGATCCTCCGATTGCTGCGGTCGCTCCGCGTGTGCGAGTGATCCCTCGAATTTCGTAATACTCCCCATTGATCTGGACTGATTTCCCGATCGGATCTTCGCCCGGAAAAAGAATCTCGGCGACTTGTGCGGCGATCACGGCAATCGTATCGATCTTGGCTTGATCGTGTTCCGTAATAAATCGACCGTCGCGAAGGTTCAAGTTATTCGTTTCAAAGTACCCCGACGTACAACCAACGACACGGCAATTCATTTCTCGATGTCGATAACGAACAGGAGCAGAGACTTCTCGAATGGGGATGCTGCGTTCGATGCCCGAAATGTTCTCTTTGGAGAGCAGTTTCAAATCTTCTCGCAACAAGCCATAACGAAGAATGAACGAGTTGCTGTTGGCGGTCGTGCTGGAAGATTGCTCGGGCGGTTTCACACTCCGTACGATGATGTTTGTGGCGCCGAGATCCAGGACTTGATCTTGAGCCTGCTTCGAGGCGCCTTCGCCAATCGCCAGCATGGCAATCACAGAGAACACACCGAACACAATGCCGAGCATCGTTAAAGACGATCTCAGTTTGTGCAGTAGCAAGCTTTTAACAGCTAAACTGATTGTGCGAAATAATCGAAACATAAGACAACAATTGATTTTTTAAAAACAGAGGAATGTCTCAGCCGCGAAAGAGGCCTTCTCCCGCAACCTGGCCGTCTTTCATATGAATTTGCCGCTTGGCCAGTTTGGCCACGTTATCTTCGTGAGTCACCATGATAATGGTTCGCCCTTCCGCATTGAGATCGAGCAGAATCTGCATGATCTCTTCTTCGGTTTTTGAGTCGAGGTTTCCTGTTGGTTCGTCGGCAAGAATGATTTCAGGATTGTTGACGAGTGCCCGGGCAATGGCCACACGTTGTTGCTGTCCCCCGGAAAGCTGAAACGGCTTGTGATCGAATCGTCCGTCGAGACCGACCAGTTTCGCGAGATGTTCGCAACGGTCTCGGTCTTCGCCATCGATGGGCCGACGCGAGGCACGATAATGTAACGGGACTTCAATGTTTTCGAGAACGGTGTATTGCGGGATCAGATTGTACGATTGAAAAATGAAACCGATCAATCGATTACGGATGTCCGAGAGGTCGTTGTCGGACATTTTGGAGACATCGTAACCACCCAGAATGTACTGTCCGCCCGTGGGCCGGTCGAGAGCACCCAATAAATTAAGAAGCGTACTTTTACCACTCCCCGACGATCCCATGATGGCGACAAAGTCACCCTTTGGGAAATCGAGATTCACGCCGCGCAAGGCGTGCACGGTGATCTCGCCTAAGTAATAGTGTTTGTGGAGTTCGATGACTTGTGCCGCAAACTTTGTCTCAACGGCCGAACTCATTCCGCGGCTCCTTGGGAAGAACTGGAAGGCGGAACACCGCCGGTCACTTTCTTCGCGACTTGCAGAAACTCTGATTGAGAAATTTTGCCATCCGCATTGCTGTCCATTTTTGTGAGATTGCTTTTCATTTGCTCCGAAATCTCGTCACCAGACAGGAACCCATCCCCATTTGCATCGCGTTGTGCAAAGATTGCCGACGGATCGAAACCGTTCGTTTTCTGGGCGGGTTTGTCGTTTTTAGCGACCACAGATGACTCGGGCTTCTCGGCGCTGGCGGTCTCTTCAGTTTCCTCAACAGTTTTTTGTTTTCGTGCTTTCGGCTTATCAGACTCAATCTCTGCAAACTTTGCCTCCAACTTGGCAATCTCGTCTGAGAAGTGAGTCCGAGGATTGGTAATCACTTGCTCGCCTTCTTTAAGACCACTCTCCACCACAAACTTCACATCATTCGAGCGACCCAATTTCACTTCTCGAGGTTCAGGACCGGCTTCAGTCAGCACCCAGGCATAATACGCTTTTCCAACATCAACGGCCGCCTGTACCGGCATCTGTAACAGTTTGCCTTCCGATTCCTCGACAGCAATTTCAATGTTGGCCGACATTCCCGGCTTCAACTGATTCAGCATCGGGCCATCTTCTTGAATTTTGACAACCGCCTCATACTGTTTCAAATCGTAATTAGGCCAACTTCCCGGTAGCGGAACCGAAGAAACCGAATCGAGGACACCCTTAAAATCGTACCCCGGAATCGCGTTGATGCGAATCGTCACCGGAAGACCAATTTGCACATCACTGATCTTTGACTCGTGAATCTTGGCATCCACTTTCATCGCCGACATATCGGGCAGGTTGATCAACTTCTGACGCTCGCGGACTGTCATCCCTTCTTCCACAATACTCGGCTCACTTCTTCGCGAGGCCTCCATGGCATAAACCACCTGACCGGCTTGAGGGGCAACCATTTTACAAGCTCGGATTTGTTGGCGAAGTTGTTCGAGTTTCGCGCGTTGGACGTCATAAGTCAGTTCTCGAGAAGAGACTTCTGCTCGAAACTGCGCCAGAGCGGCCTCTCCCGCTAACTCGACTCGCTTGAGCAGGTTCTTTGATTCTTTTGCCATCGCCAATAATTCGGTAATGGTCCTTGCCTTCGTGAACTCTGTCAGGACTAATAGCTCTTTCTCTTTGACATTAAGTTCGAGCTGAGCTTGCAAGACGGCGAGCTTATCGGCGTCTACATCATCCTGGCTTTTGTACCCTTTTCGCTCGACGCGTCTGGTAAAGTCATACTGCTTCTTGGCAAGGGAGAGTTTTTCCAAAGCCTGCTGGATCTCTCCCTGGATCTTCTCTTTCTGCTGGAGATATTCCCCTTCCTGATATTTCCTCAAATCGAGGGCTGCCAGTTCTTCGTCCAGCTTGGCAGCAGCAATGTCGCTTTCGTTTTGTGCAATTTGAATTTCGACATTCTTGATACCCTTCTCCAAGTCGGCTTCGGCTTGAGTAACGGAAATCTGCTGTTGTTTTTCCTCATCGACGAGGGGTGCATAATCGAGTTCGCAGACCAAGTCTCCAATGAGAATATCGCCGTTCTTAACGACATCGTTCTTATCAACAACCACAGCCGACAGATCGTTCATGGTGTAGTTGTGTTCGACATCGCGAAGAAAAGTCTTCTTTTCTTCAACTTCACCCGTTGTTTCATTCTTCACTTCTTCAATTTGGTATTCTTTGATCAGAATCGTAGGAGTGCGGGAGGATAAATTCCGAATTTCGGCAACTTCCGCACGGACTCCTTCCTCGTCAGAAACTTGAGCTCGCAGCGGTTCATGGACCATCGTACCTGCTGACACAATCGAGATGATTGTGGTGGTGCCTTCCACACTGCTGGAAAGTGTCGAATTGCGACTGCTGTCCACTGTTCCCGGCGCTTCAACCGTGATGCGAAACGTCGCCATCTCGACCGGCTTCGTGGCATATTGAGAGAGATCGAGATCTTTCGGGAAGAATTGCTGCGAGAGTTCTTCGTCCTGGATCACGTAGATGCCACCGATGAACCCGACAGTCAGGACTAACGCCACGATGATTTTCAGCGTTGTCATTCCGAGGCGATCTGAATGTGAGGACGCATCAACGGACGACGGGCAGTTTCCAATCTGCAGAGTCGATGGGAATTTCGATTGGCGGGATCGGATCGGATGTTTTTTGAGCATTGCGGAGTTCCTCGATATCCGTCGTGTGTGGACGAATTACGATCTGGGAGGATGTTCCGCCGGGAAGTCCTTTTCGCGGTCGGGTTGGTAAATCTTCTTGGTAGGTCAAACGAGGCATTGCCTCGGGGAATTCGGCAGGTCCAGCTTGAGCCGGCAACGGTGGTAACATTCCTTGAGACTCTACCTTCGCTTCTGATCGGTCAGATAAGGAAGGGGACTCGATATTCCTGATGGAATTTACATCAAAATCGGGAAACGGCTTAGGTTTTGTTCGGTTTGGTGCGGTTTTCGGGATATCTGATGAAGGTTTCATCAGGGATTGGTAGTAGCGGTCCTCCCACATTCCACCATCATCAACCTTCATTATACCCATATCACGGTAAATGTTGATGCGATTATCTTCATAATCGACCCAAATTCCAATAAAGTTGTTCTGGGCAGACAGCACGTTATCCAAGGCATCCAGCAACCGACGACCACGAGAACCCGATCCTCCCCCCGCAGCTTCGGGAGAGTTCGCTTCTTCCACTGCAGCGTCAAGCTGAGTTGCTGCCAGGCGAACCTGCCGACGTGCCGCTTCAAAGTTGAGCTTGAGGACCTGCAGTTGACGCCATTCGTTGCGCACATCCTGCTTGACGGCATCTTCCGCCGCCATGTAATCGCGACGGGCTCTTTGATACGCAATCTGTGCAGCTCGATAATTGTTTCGTTCCTGCAATTGATCTAACGGCGTATCAAACTCAATCCCCGCTCGATAGCTGCTGGCTGATCCCTGAAAATCCACCGGGTTATTACTTCCATTTGGAGTCCTCACATCGCCTTCCACGCGAATGTTCAAAGCGGATTCCAGGTCGTTGGCAGCAATCTCGACAGCTCGTCTGCGATCGTTCAAAATCGCGCGACTATTCTTGAGATCGAGTCGATTCTCGAGTGCCAGTTGCGTCACCTCTTTCAGTGAGAGATCAAAAGATTCGAGCAGAACGGTTTCGACGCGCTGATTCACCTGAACCACCTCTAAGGCGGGAATTTGCAGAACAAGTTCATCATAGACCAGCGAACCCAGAATATAGATTTGGGATTTATCTTCGAGCGACAGCTCTTCCTGTTGGAGCAGCAGTTCAATTTTCTTCAGAGCACCTTGGGCTTTATCCTCGGCTCCTGTGCTCCCCTTTTCGTCATCCAGTGAATTCTTGTCGGACTCTGGTGCCACGATGAGCAAATTCTTCAACCGCTTCTGAGCATCAGTAAACTTCTGGCGGTCGTCATCGAGATCCTGCCGATAAAGTTGAGCTTCTTCCTCGGTCATGAGAGCAATCCGTTTGGGACTGATTTCCTCCAACCGATTGAAGTCCTGTTGCACGCTCCCCACGACCTCGTCGATTAAATCATCGTAGAGTGCTTTGAGCAGTGCAGAGCGTCTTCGATATTCCTCAGTAGGAAGAATTTCCCACTCTGGTTCACCGCCGTCTTTGTCTTCTTCATCAACGATGGGGGGAGCCAGTTCTCCCCAGACCTCGGCTTTGAAACGCCGTACGCGCTCTTCCATCTTCAAGACCGAAGGATCGATCAATTCAAACTGCCTTAACGGCGCGGTATCGATGGAGAATTGTAAGTCGGGGGGAAGCCCCAACGAAATTTTGAAACGGTCGTAGCTATCCTGAAGCGCGATCTCCGAGGCGCGTAAGTTGTTTTGGGAACGAACCAACTGCGATCCCAGCTGAAGAATGTCGAGATTGGTGGCAACTTCGCCCGGTTTTCGTCCCTTCGAGGCTTCGACGATCTGAGTTTCCAACTGTCGTTCCAGGCTGCGAATATTGGAGCGTTGGTTCTCTAAACGTTGGATCTGAAGTAATAATCCCAGATAGCCACCGCGCGCCGTCACATTGCTGAAAAATTCTTTTCGGAAACGAGCCAAATCACGAACAGAATACAGCAACTGTCGTTCACTCAGAGTCAGTCCTTCGAGACCCACTTTGCGACCGGCGTTTCGCATCAGCGGTTGCACAATCGAATAAGAGAGGGCACTGGCCGAAGAGGCGGAACCTCCTGAGAAGACCCATAATGTATTGTTTGTCAGTTCGAGAGCCCATTGAGCACCCGAAGGAAGAATTTGAGAGATCCCGAGACCCGATGCAAAGCCTACCGAGTTTTGACCATCGGGAACCGAAACTCCATCGATATCCAAACTTGGCGTACTGCCGCTGGATCCCGGTGATCGCAGGTAGCGGACATCGAACGCGAATCGCTCCTGGCTGACATCGAGAGCCTGCAGATAGACGTTTTCGACTTCTGTCTGGTAATCTCGATTATGAATGTAAGAGAGTTCGATCAGATCTCCCAGATTCAAATCCGACAATCCGGCTTCTCGAGAAACAATTCCTTCAGACGATGTTTGTAAAATAATCGATTGATTCTCGGGCTGTTTATTCTTGAGGTCATCGAGCCATTGAGGATTCTCGACACTGAAGGATCGTCCGAACTCATGCCAGCTTTTGTAACCCTTCCATCCACCTACTTCATGAAGCAACTCGTTTGCGGCTTCATCAGCGGGAGGAAGAGGTTCGTGATCGGGATCGAAAGGATCATAGAAACGACTGCGAGGATCGGGCGTAATATCCATACGCGGAGCCGACCACGCCGGGTCGGTCATCTTCTCGGCAATCAATTCATAAGAATCGTGATCCGCCTGTTCTCTCCAGAACTTTCGCGAACATCCCGACAGGACAACCATGATCAGCCCCGCGCTGAACAGGCCGACGGCAATTCGAGATGCAGAGTGAGGAAAGTTCATTGATGACGATTCGATGAAAGGAAAACCAGTGCGAGTCACTCGGTGTTAGGGAGAGAGGGACTCGGGAGATCGACTGCTTACTTGAGGAAACATGAAAACGGTTAGCGATTTTCAGGGGACTTCTGCTTGACGTTTGAACCACTTTGAGACAGATGGGGTGCCCTTAAGCCGTGAGCGGCCTCCGCAGGAATGCCGGTCGTTGATTTCGATTCCATTTGGCCAATCAACTGATCCAGCATGGAACTCAGCGAAGCTCGTTGTTCCGGGCCAAAGTTTTTCATCATTTGTTCGAGTCGCTGTGTGTGGCAATCCTTGATCTGTTGCAGGATTTTATGACCATGTTCCGTGAGAATGAGCACTCGTTTGCGACGGTCGATTTTTGAGCGGAGGCGATAGATCAGATTATCGGAGCGCATCCGTTCGACTAACGTGCTGATACTCGATTCTGATTGTGATAAGGCATCTGCCAAATCGGTTTGAGAACATCCGTGAGGGGACGATTCTTGCACCATGTTAATCACGGTATAACGAATTTCGTTGAGGCCAAAACTTTGGAAATGATCGGCCAGACGGTTTTTGAGAAGTTGGGCGGCTCGTTGAATTTGTTCGATCAACTCTCCCGCTGGAATCGACGCGTGCTCGGGAGTTGGATTAGGATCCGAGGAGATCTCCTGAGAACGATCGAATCCGAGCGGATGAGAAGGTTGATCGGCCCGCCAAAACTGACCGGAAGGGGTATCATTGCCCGACATAAACTTGCCTTTCTGACCGTGCAACATGATCGAAGAGAGATCCCTAGCGCGAATCTCTCCACAATTTCTGATGCCACTCTGCGTGTCTGATTTATGAAGACGCTTCGATCAGAAGCATCTTGGTAAACAGTTCATCGGCACGATAAGCTCCGCGCCTGAAGCAATTTCTTCACAAACTGATCGTCAGGCCCAAAATGATTAGCGCGGCGGTTGATCTTGCGAAATTCCTCATAATTGAGGCTGGATCCTGCGGTGGCAATTTCTCTAAACTCAAGGCACACCATTATTAACTGCCGAATCCTATATTCTCAGAGGTCTACTCGAATGGTCGCTCGAACTCTTCTCATCGCCGTGCTTTTTGTCATTTCGACAAATCTTTCGCACGCTGCCGATTCCCGTCCTAACATTGTGATCATCTTCGCCGACGACCTCGGCTACGGCGATCTTTCGTGTTATGGACACCCTACGATCAAAACTCCCCATCTGGATCAGATGGCCCAGGAAGGGATTCGCTTCACACAGTTTTATGTGGCGGCCAGTGTTTGCACTCCCAGTCGTGCCGGACTAATGACGGGCCGATACCCGATTCGTAGTGGGATGTGCAGTGACAAACGCCGAGTCCTCTTTCCGAATTCGGGCGGTGGAATGCCGGAATCAGAAGTGACCCTCCCCGAAGCCCTCAAAGCACAGGGATACACGACCGCATGTGTCGGGAAATGGCATCTCGGCCATCTGCCCCAATTTCTGCCCACATCTCACGGCTTCGATTCCTATTTTGGCATCCCCTACTCCAACGACATGGATCGTGTTTCCGGTGCTCCCAAAGGTCGTGAATCATTCTGGAATCCGAAAGTCGAATATTGGAATGTCCCACTCCTGAAAGATCAGAAAGTCATCGAGCAACCTGCCGACCAGACAACCATCACCAAACGATATGGCCAGCAAGCGGTGAAGTTCATTGAAGCCAATAAAGACAAACCCTTCTTCTTGTACTTGCCTCACAATCTTCCGCATGTGCCGTTATTCCGGTCAGAAGAGTTCGCAGGACACAGCGAACGAGGTCTCTACGGCGATGTCATCGAAGAAATCGACAACACGGTGGGACAAATCCTGAACACACTCCGCAAACACGATCTCGACGAAAACACGTTTGTCTTCTTCACCAGCGATAATGGTCCCTGGCTGCCGTTCAATACACATGGGGGATCGGCAGGACTTCTGCGAGAAGGCAAAGGATCCACTTGGGAAGGTGGCATGAGAGAGCCCGGTATCGGCTGGTGGCCGGGAACAATTCCTGCCGGTCAAGTCTCGACAGAACTCGCTTCGACTCTCGATTTGTATGCCACTTGCTTGCTCATGGCGGGAGCCAAACTTCCCTCTGACAGGGTCGTCGATGGAGTCGATATTCGCCCGGCATTGTTGGGCACCGGTCCTTCACCGCGAGATTCGCTCATCTATTACCGGGGCCAACAAATCTATGCCGTTCGGCAAGGTCCGTGGAAAGCTCACTTCATCACAGAAGGCGCTTATGGGGGACCAAAACGAGTCGAACACGAAACGCCCGAACTGTATCACCTGTTGCACGATCCGTCAGAGAAATACAACATCGCTGCCGATCATCCCGAGGTCATCGAACAACTCCGCAAACTGGCCGATGAGCATAAGAAGACAGTGAAGCCAGTCGTTAACCAGTTGGAGATTCCGCTCTCAGACTAACCCAAGCAGCATTATCACGCACTTGCGGGAGCCGGGACGACCGCTTCGAGTCGTTGATGAGCGTCGCGGATCAATTGTTCGGTTTCGTCCCAGCCGATGCATCCATCGGTGATCGAGACACCGTAGTCGAGTCCGTCCGCGCCGCCGTTCAATTTTTGATTGCCGGGATTCAGATTACTTTCCAGCATCAGGCCGATAATGTCTTTGTTGCCGGCAATGCGCTGATCGATGACGTTGTCCCAGACAACATTCTGCTGCGTGTAATCTTTGTTCGAGTTGGCGTGCGAACAATCGACCATAAAGCGTGGAGAAAGACCTTCTGAGTCGAGAATGTTGCGAGCCGTCGCCAGATGTTCTGCGGAATAATTGGGACCATCGTGACCACCTCGCAAGATGAGATGCCCCCAGGGATTTCCGGCAGTGTTTACAATACAGGTGTGACCTTCGGAATCGATACCCAGAAAACTGTGTTGAGTTTTAGAGGCGTGCATCGCATTCGTGGCGACATCGAGGCTGCCGTCCGTTCCGTTCTTGTAACCGACCGGCATCGAAAGTCCGCTCGCCATCTGACGATGCGTGGGCGATTCGGTGGTTCTTGCACCAATAGAAGCCAGAGTAATCAGGTCGGCAATGTATTGAGGTGTGATCGGTTCCAACATTTCCGTGGCTGCCGGCAATCCCATCTCGTTGATATCCGTGAGGATGTCACGAGCCATTTCGAGGCCTCTGGAAATATCGAATGTATCGTTGAGATGAGGATCGTTGATCAATCCCTTCCAGCCCACGGTGGTGCGCGGTTTCTCAAAATAGACTCGCATCACAATTTTCAGACGATCTTTGACCTGATCGGCCAATTCGCTCAACTGTTTTGCGTATTCGACCGCTGACTTTTTCAGATGAATAGAGCATGGGCCGACGACCACAATCAGCCGTTCGTCTTTTCCTGCCAGTATATTTTTGATCTCTTCGCGGCTGTTCACGACCGTATCGACGGCGGTTTCGCTCACTCCCCGCCGTGATTTGAGTTCATTGGGAGAAATCAGCGGAACGGTACTCAGGACGTTAATATCTTGTGTGGGCTGCATTGGGAAATCTGATTCTGGGCGACGTGCAAACGACGCGATGAGTTCGGTCAGAGGAAACGGAACTCGACATTCTATCTTGACTGCCGACATCCGGCAAACCACTCCGAAACGCTGTTTTCGACTCGAACTGATTTGCAGATCCACAGTCGGTTGGAGTATCTTAATCAGTCTTATTGTTGCATTCCCAATCATTCCAGGAACTTCACCCAGACTACTGCGCAAGTTCTCTGAGTGAAACGTCTTATATCGATACGAGACCTATGAAACCGATCAAAAAGCTGTTAGTCGCCAATCGTAGCGAAATTGCCATTCGTGTTTTTCGCAGTGCCACGGAACTCGGAATCCGCACGGTCGCCGTCTATGCCTATGAAGACCGCTACGCTCTTCATCGCTTCAAAGCCGACGAAGCCTATCAAATTGGAGTGCCGGGCGAGCCGATCAAATCGTATCTCAACATTCCCGCGTTGATGCAAATTTGTCGGGATCACGGCGTCGATGCCATCCATCCCGGCTACGGATTCATGTCGGAAAATCCCGACTTGGCGAAAGCCTGTTTGGAGAACGGGATTCAGTTTGTCGGACCGACTTTAGAAACATTGCAACAACTCGGCGATAAAACCTCCGCACGAAAGATTGCGAAAGCCGCCGATGTCCCTGTTCTCGGTGGAACGGATGACGCGATTGCCGATGTGTCTGCCGGTCGCAAACATGCCAACACCCTCGGCTATCCGATCATTCTCAAAGCCGCACATGGTGGTGGTGGTCGTGGGATGCGTGTTGTGCGGACCGAAGACGAATTCGATTCTGCATTTGAACAAGCGACCCGCGAAGCACTCTCTGCCTTTGGCAACGGGGATGTCTTTGTCGAAAAGTTTATTGAAAACGCACGACACATCGAAGTCCAACTGCTCGGCGACACGCACGGCAATCTGGTCCATCTGTGGGAGCGAGATTGTTCGGTACAACGTCGGCACCAAAAAGTGATTGAAATCGCACCGGCACCCAATCTCAAACCCGAAGTGAGACAAGCGCTCTGCGACGCGGCGATCTCCATCGGCAAACAGGTCAGCTACCAAAACGCAGGAACGGTCGAGTTTCTGGTCGATGCGGATACCGATCAATTCTTCTTTATCGAGGTCAATCCACGAATTCAGGTGGAACACACCGTCACCGAAGAAGTAACCGGCGTCGATATTGTCAAATCGCAGATCATGGTCGCTCAGGGGATGGAACTCGCTCACGAAGATATCGGGCTCGGAGATCAGGATTCGATCAAAACGAACGGCTTTGCCATGCAATGCCGTATTACGACAGAAGATCCCGCCAACAACTTCATGCCCGATTACGGTCGCGTAATGCACTATCGTTCGGCGGGAGGAGCCGGCGTGCGTCTCGATGCCGGTTCGGCATTTTCGGGAGCGGTCGTCAATCCGTATTACGACTCGATGCTGGTGAAACTGTCTGTCCGCGGTCGGCGATTTTCGGACGCCATTCAACGGTCAAAACGCTGTTTGATGGAGTTCCGCATTCGTGGCGTGAAAACGAACATTCCGTTCCTGTTGCAGGTACTCGATCATCCCACGTTCATCAGTGGGAAATGCACCACTCGATTTATCGACAAGACACCCGCCCTCTTTGACTTGCCCGTCCGCAAAAACCGGGCCACCAAGATGCTCACCTTCCTGGGTGATGTCATTGTCAACGGAAACGAGTTGGTTAAAGGGCGTGCGGTCTCTGCACGTCGCGAACCGGCTCCGCTACCTGCTTACGATCATCTTGCTCCCTTACCAAAAGGAACGCGGGACAAACTGAAAGAACTCGGCCCCGAAAAGTTCTCGCAATGGGTCAAGGATCAAAAAAGACTCTTCATCACCGATACCACTTTCCGTGACGCCCATCAATCTTTGCATGCGACTCGCTTCCGCACGCACGACTTATTGAACATCTCGGAAGCCTACGCACGGCTTGCTCCTGATTTGTTCTCGTTAGAGATGTGGGGCGGTGCGACCTTTGATACCTCCATGCGTTTTCTCAAGGAAGACCCCTGGCAACGCCTCGCGCTGATTCGCGAAAAAGTTCCCAACATTCTGTTACAGATGTTGTTGCGAGCCTCCAACGCGGTCGGCTACACCAACTATCCCGACAATGTCGTGCGCACGTTCGTCAAAGAAACTGCCGACGCGGGTCTCGATGTCTTCCGCGTCTTCGACGCTCTCAACTGGATCCCCAATATGAAGGTGGCCATGGATGCCGTCTTGGAAACGGGAGCCATCTGCGAAGCGTCGATTTGCTACACGGGCGACATCATCAATCCCAAGCGGACAAAATACGATCTGAAATACTATGTCAATCTTGCCAAAGAGCTCGAAAACATGGGCGCTCATATCTTGGCCATCAAAGACATGGCCGGATTGTGCAAACCGGACGCTGCCCACTTGTTGATCAAAACGCTCAAACAGGAAGTCGGCATTCCCATCCACTTCCATACACACGACACCGCCGGGATTCAGGCAGCGTCGATCCTTAAAGGAGCGGAAGTCGATCTGGATATTGCTGATGCGGCGATGGCCCCGATGTCGGGAAATACATCGCAACCGAACCTCAATACCATGCTGGCTTCTCTCGAATTCACCGATCGCAAAACAGGGCTCGACCAGAATTCGTTGGACGAAATCGCCGAGTACTGGCGTTGCACGCGAGAATTTTATGCACCGTTTGAAGCCAGTGTCCTGCCTTCCACTGCCGACCTCTACAATCACGAAATGCCGGGCGGTCAATACACCAACCTGTTCGCTCAAGCACAGGCGCTGGGCTTGGCCGATCGTTGGTCACAAGTTTGTAAAGTGTACGCGGATTGTAATCAGCTCCTGGGTGATATTGTCAAAGTGACTCCAACCTCGAAAGCAGTCGGAGATTTGGCCCTCTTCCTCGTCGCCAATGACATGTCGGCTGACGATGTCTTGGATGAATCCAAAGAGATTGCCTTCCCGGAATCGGTCATCGATCTTGTGGGAGGCATGATGGGACAACCGCCGGGAGGATTCCCGGAAGCGTTGATCAAACGAGTTGTGAGAGATCGTAAGCCGATCACCAACCGTCCGGGTGAATCACTTCCCGCAGCCGACTTTGCCGCCGCCGGCATCGAGGTCAAGAAATTTATGCAACGCGAACCGACTCGTCGCGAAATCGTCACCTATCTGCTTTACCCGAAGGTCTACAAAGAATTTGTCGAGCATTACAAAAAGTTCGGCAATGTCAGCGGCATCCCCACTCCTTACTTCTTCTTCGGTCAACAACCGGGAGAAGAATTTGCCGTCGATATTGAAGAAGGAAAAACGTTGATCGTCAAATTCCTGACGGTCAGCGAAGGCCACGCCGACGGGAAGCGAACTGTCTTCTTTGAACTCAACGGCCAGCCGCGTGATGCTTCAGTGGTCGACAAATCCTTGGAAACTGAAGCGATCTCGAAGGTCAAAGCCGAAGTCGATAACCCCAAACACATCGGTTCCACCATGCCCGGCATGGTCGTGATGGTGGCTGTCCAACCGGGTGATAAAATCACCAAGGGACAAAAACTTCTGACACTCGAAGCGATGAAGATGGAAACCACCATCAATGCCGAACGTGATGCGACGGTCGCCAAAGTTCATGTCGCTCCCGGCTTGCAGGTCGAAACGGGTGACTTGATGGTCGAGTTGGAATAACGAGCGTGCCAGAACACGAACCACTGACGCCCGACGACTTGCAGGAAATCGTTTCGCAAACCTTTCTGCGAGAAGTCCAGCATTTCGAGGAGACCGGTTCCACCAATACCGAAGCAATCGAATCGCTCACCACTATTCCAGCGACCGAGACCCCTGCCCTCTTCTATGCTGAAAGCCAAACAGCAGGACGCGGTCGTGGTGGAAACATTTGGTGGTCACAGCCAGGCAGCCTCACGTTTTCGTTGCTGGTTGATATGTCCGAACTTGGCCTCACTCCCGAACAGCAGCCACAACTCTCTCTGTTAACCGGCTTGGCTCTTCTACAGACCGGGCAAACGGTTCTGCCTCGTGCCGATTTCGCCGTCAAATGGCCCAACGATGTCTATCTCGATGGCCGAAAATTGGCAGGAATTCTCACCGAAGTCCCCCCTCAATCAAACCATCACGCTGTCATCGGTGTTGGCTTGAATGTGAACAATGAATTTCGGAACGCGCCAGCCGAACTCCAACAGACCGGCATCTCTCTCACCGATCTTTCCGGGCAATCCCATTCGCGCCTCGGGATTCTGAAAACTTTCCTGCAACACCTCGACGAGTTGCTGTTGAAGCTGTCTCAGGGCGAAAAAGTTTTGGAGAAGTGGCCCGATTACTGTTTGCTCAGCGGGAAGACCGTCACCATTCAGGCGGGCCCCAACAATATCATCGGTACCTGCCAAGGCATCGATGAGTCGGGCGCGCTATTGCTGAACACTAACACGGGCACTCAGCGAATCCTGGGTGGCGTCGTCGTCAGTTGGGAGTAATGGACTGAGGAACGCAAAGTTTCGAGGTACAACGAACTTCGATGTCTTCAGCCAATTGAAGATCCTGAGCTTCACATTGGAACGCTTCTGATGGAATTTCTCATATCTGAAAAGAAACCGTCTAAAAAAATTTGATCGATTATAAGTTCATAAATAAGCGCGAGAGACCTCTCTCTGAGTCTCAAAGTTACTGACTGTTATGTTTCTGAATTGCTTGAGTTGACATTGTCTTGAACAGTCCCACAATCGCGGTAGACCATTCACAAAACTGAAACGCCCCGGTTAACGCTATGAAAAAACGATATCACATTCAATTCCCCGCCCAAGGCTCCCATCAATTGGGACAAGACGAAGTCTTCTTTACGGTGATTGAGGACGGCAAGTCCACTCAACTCCGCTTTCACGACTACGACGAAATCTATCTGAGGCCGGGACTCTACGAACAACTCTTTTATGAACGCCTGAAGTGTTCCTCGCCTCAACGAGTGGGAACCATCTTGAAGGAAGCCCTCGATGAAGTCGGAGAAAATTTTACGGAACTGCGAGTCTTGGATTTGGGTGCCGGTAACGGCATCATGGGCGAAGTACTGAATACATACGGCGTCGCACGACTCATTGGAGCCGACATCATTCCCGAAGCGAAACAGGCCTCTTATCGTGACCGACCCGATGTCTACGACGAATACTATGTCGCCGACTTCACGAACCTCGATGAAAACACCACCAACGAATTAGAAGATTGGTCTCTAAATTGTCTGGCGACGGTCGCAGCCCTTGGGTTCGGGGATATTCCAGCGGAAGCATTTTTGAATGCGTTGCATTTCGTCGAAGAAGACGGCTGGGTCGCGTTCAACATTCGCGACTCGTTCCTGGAAGAGTCAGACAAGTCGGGATTTTCGAGAATGATCCGTCATTTGATCTGGTCAGAATATCTGGACCTGTTTCATCTGGAAAAGTATCGCCATCGGCTCTCGATGGAAGGGATACCACTTTACTACTATGCGGTCGTGGCTCGCAAAACGGCGGCGATTCCCAAAGACTTTTTGAAAACACACGGCATCGACCTGTGAGTTTTTGATGCCTCCACGGTCATTGAGCATTCGCCCGAGGCCGTGGAGAATTTTATCTTAAGCCTGATTCAGTAGCCCGCAGAAAACAGGAACGATCCAACTACGACTGGCACTCTTCGAACACTCACTCATCTGCCAGCGCTTCGTGGAAGACCACGCAATTCGGCAAGGCGGCTTGAAGTTGCCGTGCCGCTTCGTCACTGATCTCGTTTCCATCGACAAACAGAATAGAACAGTTCGTCAGCTGTTTCAGGTGGGGGACCGCGGAATCATCCAGGCCGCATTGGCCCATGCACAGCACCAAGGGACCGGGGATCGCCGCCAGACTCGCGATGTGGCTGGGGAAGTCCAGCGGACAGCGATAGACGTTGAGGAAGCGAAGACTCTTGAGATTTGCGAGGTGCTCGAGACCGCTTCCCGAGAGAGAACAGCCTTCGAGACTTAATAGGTAAAGATGATCCATAAGCCCAATTGCTTTCAGGCAGCTATTGTCGACACCTTTGGCCCCTGAGAGAAAGAGCTGTTCGAGCTGTGGAAGCTTGGCGATTTTCTCGGCACCCACCACCGATAAATCGGATCCTGGGAGATGCAGTGAAACGAGCGTGGGGCATTTCGCAAGATGTTCCAGGAGCATATCGGCTTCCGTACAGTTGGGCCAGATCAGCTCTTGGATTGTTTTGAGCCCGCTCCAATCGAATTCGTTAAGACGCTGCGAACGGCCTTCTGGAAAGACAACAGACCTCACGGCAAACGGAACCTCGGGCAATTCGTCTTCACTGGTTACCGAGACAGTTGCGACAGGATTCTTCAACAGAACAATATTCGCTCCCTGTTCGAGCAATTGCTCGGCTAATGACCGTTCTGATTTCATTGATTCTGGAAAATTTGTAAAGACGCAACAGTTCGGGAGGTTTTCGGCGAGCTGAATCGCTCCTTCCTCGGTGATATTGGTCTCTCTGAGATCGACTCTAGCGAGTGCGGGAAAGCGGGCGAGGATCTCTACGTCTCGATCTGAAATTGCTGTTCTCGTCAGTTGGAGTTCCTGTAAGGAAGGGAGGGTCATCAGTGATGCAAGCCCCTTCTCGGTCACCAGTGCTTCCTGCAATTGAAGAACATTCAATGACTGGCAGTTTTGCAGAAGTGCGATCGTGTCATCATCGACGGGCACGCCGCTCATGCGAAACGCTCGAAGCGTCTTGATCTGTGAGACGGTGGCAACCTGCTCTGGTCGAATCGGCGATCCGGCCAGACTGAGAGAAACAAGTGAGGGAAGATTGGCGAGCGATTTCAGACACGTTCCGTTAATGCGCGTGTGGCTCAGATCGAGATACTGCAAGTTGGGCAAGCTCGAGAGAGATTGAACACCCTGATCGGAAATATTGGTTGCGCTAATAACTAACTGTTCCAAATATTGACATTCACCAATTGTTTTTAGGTGATCATCGCTTAAGGCCGGGCTTTGATAGAGGAAAATGCTGCGGATCACAAAGCGGGTCTGCGGCAATTCGTCTCCCTGCTGAAAAGCTTTTCCCAGAGGCACTCCGGAACAGTAAAGGCTCAAACTCCCACCCAGTTCGAGCACGAGTTCGGCCACCGCCCGTTCAGTCCTAATTTACTCGGCAATGGACTTTTCGGGAACTTCCAACGGATCAGCATCCGCATTCACCCATGTCCCGCCACGTTTCTTGCCGTGATTATCGTTCCCGGAGGAGTCTATGACATCATCTCCCTCCCCTTCGTCAAAGTGATACAGGGCAAGAGTGCCGGGCTCTGCTTCCAGTCGTTTTTGTGGTTGGTAATCCCCGCTGTAACGGGCGACTTTCGAGATGCGGACTTCATCGATGCGACCCGTCAGAAATCGTCGGGCTCCGAGTTCTCCTCCGAGAGAAATTAGCTGTATCTCCTGAGGGGCTAACGGAGGCTCTCGCTGACCCAATGGCTTCTCACCGATGAGCTGCCCGTCTATGAACAGCTTGTATGTTCCTCTCTCGCACACCACGGCAATCTGAACAGACTCGGTCGATTCAATGGCTGTCTGGAGGTAAGTGGTCGAGTTGGAAACTTGCAAAACAACCCCACGACCTGAATCTTGCTTCATGGAGATCACAATCTCCGCAGCGCTGGACGTGAAGCGGAGTATGTCTTCCCAGCGCAGTTGACTTCCTACTGTTCCCCCCCACGGAATCGAAACCGTGGCTTCAATGGTCAGTGGATCAATTGGTTCGTGATCGTGATGGATCACCACAAAGCCTTCCCGACCGTCAAATTGAAGAGCGTAATTCTTGCCTTCATCCTTTGATGGTGTGGATACGGCCGAGCCATCAAAACCTGCTGTCTTTTCTCGATCGGCGGCGATCTCGACTGACGCTCGCTTGGGAGAGTCCAATCTGGCGGTCGTCCCGTCGGGTTTTTGATTTACAAAATAAAGCCCCAGCAACAGGATCAAAGCCGCTCCGCCTCCCAGACCGTACAACAATGCCTGATGACGTCGGGCACCTCCCCTTTGACTTCCCTTCGTGGTGCGGACTGAGGTCTTGGTAGGGGGCATCGAGGGAACCGTCCTGCCCAGACCGTCTGTGATGAAGGTTTGCTCTTGAGCCGATTCCTCTGCAACAATCTCGTCCTGTTTCTGCATGATCGTTGCCGATTCGCGGAGTGACTGGTTTTGCAGAAACTCCCGCAAGGCGGCATCTTCCGTAATCAATGCTTCCGTTGCCCCCGTGGTCGCTTTCGATGTGCAGCGTTCGATCGCCTGGGCGACTTCCGTCATCGACTGAAATCGTTCCTCGGGCTTCTTGGCGACCATTTTCTGGTACAAATCTTCGACCTCGGGAGTAATCCCACCGCGACACTCTGACAACGACGGAGCCGACTGAGTCTGTAACGCCATCAGCTTTTTCATCACCGTGTCGTCTGTGAACAGCGGCTTACCGGTCAGCAGATAGAAGAGAGTACAACCGAGCGAATAAATATCGCTACGCCCGTCGGCACTGCGAGTGTCCAGGGCCTGTTCGGGAGGCCATGAAATCGACGGTCCCCATCACCATGCCGGTGCCAGTCAGACCTTGACCGTCGTCGGCTTCTCCGGGTGAGTCGATCCGGGCCAGACCCATGTCGAGAATTTTGACCACGCCCTCTTCGTCCAACAACAGGTTCGCCGGTTTAATATCGCGATGAATGATGCCGCGTTGGTGGGCGTATCCCAATCCTGACGAGACCTGCTTGATCATATCTAAGGCCACTTCGACGGAGAGCGGCCCATTGATTCTCACCGTGGAGGAAAGATCCTTGCCGGGGACATACTCCATGACCAGGAAGTGGGTCCCTTGATCCTCGTTGGCGTCATACGCCGTGACGATATTACGGTGGCTCAGTTTGGCGGCCGCTTTCACTTCCTGATGAAAGCGTTGGACTGATTCTTGATTCTTCACCAAATCGGGAGGTAAAACTTTCAACGCAACTTCACGTTCCATGCGCTGGTGTTCGGCCAGATAGACCTGACCCATCCCACCCGCACCGATTTTGTCTTTGATGACGTAGCGATCAAGAATGATGCTCTGTCCACGCCCTTCAGCAATCATTTCGGCCTGAAAGCGAGTGATCTTTTTTGCTTGAACCAGCTCATTTGCCAGATCGTCCCCCGTTTGTGGAGGCGTTTTCAATGCGGCAACGAAAACTCCGACCTCTTCGGCCGACATGAGGCCACTCTCCACGAAGTTCGCTGTGAATTGTTCAGCACTAACTACCATCCGTCGCCCGCAAGAATCTCTCGATGCTTGTCAAAATGATGAGTGTTCAGTTTGAAGATAAGTGCTTCGCTACCACCAAGTTGGTAGATATTATCCGTTGCGATGCCTTTTCTCAATAATTATCGCGGATTTAATACATTAACGGAATTTAAAGGATGAAATTCATCGAGTGAAAAGAGGTTAAGAGACATTGCATGATACGATCGCGAGGTCGATTTTTGATTACAGATTCGCACACTGTCGCAGACAGAGTAAACTCCAGGACGGAACAAGACCTATGCAACGACTGATTCTGTTATCTCTTCTGTTTGCTTTCGAGAATGACCTTATGCTCGATGCTGGAAAACCAATCGTCATCGCACACCGCGGAGCGTCCGGGTATCTCCCCGAACATTCTCTCGCCGCTAAAGCACTCGCCTACGGACAAGGTGCCGATTTCCTCGAACAGGATGTTGTGCTCTCGAAAGAGGGCATTCCCGTCGTGTTGCACGATATTCATGTCGATACGGTCACCGATGTCGCAACGGTCTTTCCTGAAAGAAAACGTGACGACGGTCGCTACTACGCCATCGACTTTACGCTGGCAGAACTGAAACAGTTACACCTCAACGAACGAATCGATCTCAAGACCGGCAAACGAGTTTTCCCCGATCGGTTCCCGGCAGGCCAATCATCGTTTCGTATCCCCACTCTCGCCGAAGAAATCAAATTCATTCAAGGATTGAACGCGAGTACTGGTAAAAAGGTCGGCATCTATCCCGAGATCAAGAAACCGGCGTGGCACAAACAGCAAGGACAGGACATTTCTCTCATCGTGCTCAAGATCTTGCAACAGTTTGGCTACACGAATAAAGATCACAATGTGTTCTTACAATGTTTCGATCCCATTGAGACACGCCGTATTCGTGAAGAGTTGAAATGTCGTTTGAAGTTGGTGCAATTGATCGGCAGCAACAGTTGGAAAGAAGCAGATGTCGATTACGATACCTTGCGAACTGCGGCAGGGATCAAATTGATTGCCGAATATGCGGACGGTATCGGACCGGGGATGCCTCACATCGTGACCGGGCGTGACGCTGACGGGAAACCAATCATCACAGATCTGGTGAAGAACGCACACGCGGCCGGGTTAGTCGTCCACCCTTACACTTTCCGCAAAGATGACCTTCCCGATTATGCAGCCACGTTCGACGAAGCGATGACCATCTTCTGCCACCAAGCCAACATTGACGGCCTCTTTACCGACTTCCCCGATCTGGCTGTCAAATTTCGAGAGCAGAATTAAAGATTCTCTTTGGGAAGATTGGCATCACGAGCCGCCGGTATTTGTTTGCGAGAGATCTGTTGCCAGTGCCGAATGTCGATCTCATACGGTCCTGAGGGAGCGTCGAAGCTACCGTAATCGGCCAGATAAGTTTTGAGACGATGAATTTTCTGAGAGACGGCAAGTTCTTTGTCGTGTTGTACGCCGGGAGCGCGTCCCCACAAAATCGTTGACCCTGTCGATGTCAGCAACGTGAACTGGGCATCATTCAGTTTGACTTCACTCGTCGTTCGTGGTGGAACAGTGACGGCTTTCAAGTTTAACCCTTGCCACTCGGTTTGTAACACTGCCGCAATACGAGCCGCTCCTTGCACGAGTGAATCGTTCCAGACTTCCCCTTGAACAGATGGTGGAGATGAACGGACGCCCGTGATCGTCAGATAGTCGGCGGTGTCGGAGAGTGAAAAGTCCTCTTTCGGCAGTAAGACTCCCCGCGCATCGACAGGATAGAGCCCCGTTCGTTTTTCAATCATGGCAACCGGGCGACGGTATTCGAGAGTCACCAAGAGTCGTGCCGGAAATGAAACTTTCCTCACCTCTTTCACTTCGGCCACCCACGGATGTTGGGCGAACAGTTTGGCCATATCCAGAGTGAGATTTTTATCGAGCAGGGACATCTCGGCAGGAAATCCGACACGCTCGATGGCGTCTTCCACAAACTGATGTGGCACCCAGTGAGGGGGTTTGTTGATTTGGATATCAGAGGCAGTCAGTCGATACTCGGGTTGTTGCGAGAGATCGGGAAGATTGGTCTCGACCATCGGCCAGAGAATCACCGCGCAGACGATCATCGCTGCCGCCATCAGCGGCTTAGGTCGGAAACACGCTCTCAGCGCGCGTTTCCAGCGCGGCCGGTCATCGGCCTGCCGTTCTTCAGGTGTGACCTGTTCGTCAGATTTCTCGTCCATACTTCTATTATCGCCCGCGCAGCCAAATTGTGAGCGACTCAATCGACTCACACCGCAGTGCGAACTCATTTTCCGGGAACGACAACGGTTACAGAAACTTGACACGCGATTCGGATTATGCCGACTGCGAAGAGTTTGAAAGAAATGACGACATGCACTTCATTGATACTGTATGAGCAAACAAGGATGACACACGACTTTCAGCGCAATCTCCTGCTGACTTCCGTCTGCGACTATCAATGAGCTTAGTTACCTGACTTGAGTGGCGAGAGCGCTTTGCAGAGCAGAACGCCACCCCGATGTGCTGGCCTCTTGTGCCTTCGGCACACCGTTTGACGAGCAAACGGTGCTACCCTTTCCATTTTCCTCTGCGCCTCCGCGCGAGATGATTCTTTCAATCAGAAACCATCAGCGTCCGACATCTTCAATAGTGATTCAATCGTGACATTAGATTAACAACGGTCGAGTTCTGGAGTGCTCCGGCTTGGCGGAGCTTTCTTTCTCAATCCGCGTTATCTGCTCGCTTGCTG
>Ga0055584_100000624_pt1 | contig 33629 bp, 35 predicted proteins | sample OSDHelmetaG_FD_58716 | JGI IMG/M metagenome (GOLD analysis project Ga0055584, IMG submission 58716) | Pelagic marine sediment microbial communities from the LTER site Helgoland, North Sea, for post-phytoplankton bloom and carbon turnover... | ecosystem: Environmental > Aquatic > Marine >... | reverse complement strand
AACATGCACGACACCGGCTCGATGAAGGAGGGCAGCTACACCGCCGCCTTCTCCGAGACGCTCGTGAAGCTCGGCGACCAACACCCCGAGCTCGTCGCTATCACCGCAGCGATGCCCGACTCCACTGGTCTGCTCCCGTTCCGCGAGCGCTTCCCCGACCGTTGTATCGACGTCGGCATCGCCGAGCAGCACGCGGTCACCGCAGCCACCGGCATGGCCATGGGCGGGCTCCGCCCGCTCATCGCGGTCTACGCCACCTTCCTCACTCGGGCGTTCGACCAGGTCAACCTCGACGTCGGCCTCCACGGTCAGCCGGTCATCTTCTGCCTCGACCGCGCCGGCATCACCGGTCCCGACGGCGCGTCTCATCACGGCATTCTCGATCTCGTCCTTCTCACCAAGGTCCCCGGCATGACGGTGTTCGCTCCGTCGAGCTACCAGGAGATCCAGCAGATGATGGAAGACGCCATGGGCCTCACAGATGGTCCCGTCGCGATCCGCTGGTCGCGTGGCAAGGCGGCCCATGTTGCCGACAACGAGATCGGGTCAGGCCTTCACGCTCGCATGATCCGCTCGGGCGACAACTCGGTGGCGCTGCTGGGATTCGGCCAGATGCTTCCGGCCACACTCGGTGCGGCTGATCTTCTGGCCGCCGAGGGCATCCACGCAACGGTCTATGACCCTCGGGTCGTCACCCCGCTCGATCCTGAGATGATCGACCACATCGCCACCCACGAGAACGTGGTGACGGTCGAAGACGGTCTGCGAATCGGCGGCGCCGGTGCCGGCGTGCGCGATGCGCTCGGCGAACGCGATGCCGACTGTCGGGTTCGGGTGCTCGGCGTGCCGACGGAATACATCCCACACGGCGATCCTGACGACATTCACGCCGGCTTCGGCCTCGACGCTGCGGGCATCGCCGCCAGCGTCCGCAAGTTGCTCGCCTAGAGGTCGAACCCGGGAAACCGCGGCATCCAACAGCGCACGCTCTCTCGATAGCGGATGTAATCGTCGCCGAAGCGCTCCTCTAGGTCGAGTTCCTCCGGTGGTCGTATCACGTAGTTCCACACAACCGCGGCAGCGACCCCGTAGAGAAGCACAAGGGTCGAATCGAGCCACAGTGACACGGCAATCGCCTGCACTGGCGCCGAGATCGCCATTGGATTTCGCACGAAACGTTAGGGACCGGCGATCGCGAGCACGGGCGCGGCGTCGAGAGGCAACGGCGTGCCGCGGCCGACTTTGGCCATGACGAAACCACCCCACAGACCAAGGCTGCCGAAGAGGCAGAAGAGGAGAAGCGCACCGAGCCGCCACTCGCCGAGCGACGCGAGCCCGAGATAGCGGTGCTCAACTTCAGAGATTGCTGCCGGCAGCACGAAGAGGAACACGCCCCAGAGAATGGTCGTCTGCGCCATGGTCTTCGTGTAGTTCCAGGCAAAGGAGCTCGGCTGCGCGACCCGAAAATACCGACGGGTCTCGAGCAACCACTTCATGACCACACGACTGAACGGGCCGCGGTAAGGGTCAGAGCGAGTGCCGACGCCATCGCGACGAGCGGCAGGACTCGGTCGACCGGGGCGACAACCCACGCCATGGCAACCAGCGTGGCGTAGGCGGTTACCGCCGTGACTGCGACCACGGCCCCACCGGCCCACTGCCGCCCCTGGGCCACGGCGACACCGGCGATCAACGAGCCAACCCCGAAGCCAAGGACATCGGCGAGCACCAGCGACCGGGCAACGGGCCAGCCGGCGTCGGCCACGAACCACGCGCGGACCGTCGGAGAGACGTAGAGCAGGAGCCACCAGAGCAGGCCGAGGCAACCCTGCACCACCAGATACCAACTCGCCTGCCGCCGGTCCACCCGAGCGACGCTAGGTGAGACTCAGCTGTAGTAGGGGTTCTCGCCCTGTTCGTGGTCGGTGGTGTCGACCACTTCGGTGATCTCGGGGACCGCCTCGAGAATCGCCTTCGTGATGCCTTCGCGAAGCGTGGCGGCGCTCATGGCACAGCCTTGGCAGCCTCCGCCCATCGTCACGAATGCCTTCTCGCCCTCGACACCCACGAGCTCGGCGAAGCCGCCGTGTGACGCAAGCGCAGGGTTGATCCGCTCGGCCAGCAAGATCGTGATCTTGTTGGCGGCATCGCCGGTGAGCTCGAGCTGACCGAGATCGCCCAGCGGGTTCGGGCGGTTGGGATTGCGAATCACGAGTCCGCCCTGACCGGCGACTGTGGGCAGATCGAGCGTTGCACCCGTGAGTGCGCTGACGCTGGCGGCAGGGACCATCACGGTCAGGCCCTCGTGCTCACGGACGTAGTCGTCCTCGGCCGCCTCAGCGATGGCTTCGAGCGAGAGGTCGTAGGTGTAGTCGACTCCGTTGGCTCCGGTGACCTCGACGCGCAACGCGAGCGTCTCTCCGTCGTCTTCCTGGGCACGGATGTCGAGCACAGTGGCACGGGCCGCGTCGGTCACGATGAGGACCTCGCCGGCGCCGCTCTCGGTCTCGGGAGTGACGGTGTCAGTCATGGCTTGCAGGGTACCGAAATCGCCCCGTCATCGGTCTTCGAGTTCCTCGCTGAGTTCGAGCCACAGTTCCTCGGTCGCCGCCACTTCAGCGTCGCATACGGCGATCGACTCGCCGACTTCTGCGAGCCGAACATGATCGGTACCGGCCTCGGCCAGATCGATGTCGAGCCGGGCCCGCCGCTTCTCGAGCTTCGCCATGAGTTTCTCGGCCGCCTTGAGCTCGTGGCGGACCGAACTGTGGCTCCGCCCGACCGCCGGTCGCACCTTCTTCGGCTCACGCTCGGTTGCCGACGTGGCCACACTGCCGCGGTTTCCTGTCGTCCGGCGATCCTTCAGCCATTGCTCGTAGCCGCCGGGCCATCTTTGCGCCCGCTGGTTGTCGATCACCAGCACGTCATCCACGGTTCGGTCGAGGAAGGTCCGGTCGTGGCTGACGATGATGACGGCACCGGGCCAGCCATCGAGGAAGTCCTCGAGCGCGCGCAACGTGTCGAGATCGAGATCGTTGGTCGGCTCGTCGAGAAGCAACACGTTGGGCTTGTCGGCCAGAGTGAGCACCAGCTGGATCCGCCGCCGTTCACCGCCGGAAAGAAGCTCGATCGGCGACCGCTGGGTGTCGCTGTCGAACCAGAAACGCTCGAGGAGCGCGATGTCCCACCAATCGGGCTCGGCGCCCTCGCCCGCCATCAGGTCACGCACACGCGCCGTGGGCGGCAGGTCTCGGCCTCGTTGGTCGTGCAGCGCCACGTCTGCCGTCGGACCGACGACCCTTCGCCCGCTGAGTGGATCTCGCCGTCCGGCCAAGACCTCGAGCAGCGTCGACTTGCCGCTGCCGTTGGCTCCTACGATCCCGAGCCGTTCGCGACGGTCGAGCAGGAGGTCGAGACCTTCGACCAGCGGCTCGGTCCCCTCGAAGCCGACCGTCACGTCGTGGAGCTCGATCACCTGATCGCCCAAGCGAGGCGTGCCCTTGTGGAGCTGGGCGAGATCAAGATCTCCCTCGCGAGCGGCGGCCTGGGGCCCGCCTGCGATCAACACGTTGGCCCGCTCGATACGAGACCGACTCTTTCGGGTGCGGGCCTTTGCTCCACGGCGCAGCCAGGCCAGCTCTCGGCGAGCGAGATTCTGCCGAGTCGATTCGGATGCAGCGGCGCGCTCTTCTCGGGCGGCGCGGCCCTCGAGGTACCCCGAGTATCCGCCGTCGTGGAGATACGAGGTGCCACGGTCCAATTCGAGAATCCGCGTCGTGAGGGAGTCGAGGACCATCCGGTCGTGGGTGACGAGCACAAGCCCTCCCCGGAAGGAGGCGAGTTCGCTCTCGAGCCATTCGATCGCATCGACGTCGAGATGGTTCGTGGGCTCATCGAGTACGAGCAGTTCGGCATCGGCCACGACTGCTTGGGCGAGCGCGACGCGCTTCTCCTGACCTCCGGAGAGTTGGTCGGTCGGGCGATCCATCAGGTCACCCACGCCCAGACGGTCGAGCGCAGCCTCGCCTCGCCAACCGGCACCCACTGCGTCGCGAACCGTGCCCGGCTGGAGCGATGTCACCTGGTCGACCACAGCGATCGAGACATTGCGGCCTCGCCGAATCGTCCCGCCCTCGGGTTCACGGGTTCCGGCGATGACCGAAAGCAAGGTGGACTTGCCGGTACCGTTGATGCCCACCACACCCAGTCGGTCGCCGGCCGACACCGTCACAGAGACGTCGCTGAAGAGCGGTCGGTTCGGACGGCTCATGCTCACACGCTCGATGTCGACGAGGATCACGTGGCGCAGACTATTCCCCCCACTCCAAAGCCCCCCTCCGCGAGACACGATCACCATCCGGTGATTGCTGCGCTTCATGCGCGAGACGAGTGGGCCCCCCGCCCGTTCACCCGGGCAATCAGCGCCGTCAGTCGAGGTACCCGCGCCGTTGCCGACCAGGTCAACCCGCGTGAAGCCCAGTGGCGCCAGATCTCCGAAGCCGCAATCAGAGGCAACCAGCCACTGTGGGTCGTGCTCGGCGACTCGATCGCGCAAGGTGTCGGCGCGACCTCGATCAATCGCAGCTGGGTCGCTCGGATCGCGGGAGCACTCGCCGCCGATGGAAGGCCGCACGGCATCGTCAATCTCAGTCGGTCGGGGGCGCGCAGCCGCCACGTGTTGCATCACCAGCTCCCGCTGCTCGAACACCTCCGCCGCGAACCGAACCTGATCACGTGTGGGGTCGGTTCCAACGACCTCATGCGAAACCCGCACCCGCCGTCGGTCTCTGCGCGAGTCAACGAGCTGATCGATGTGCTCCCTTCGGAGACCATCATCTCGACGCTCCCGGCACCGGCCGCCAGCCCGTCGGGGCGCTGGGTCAACCGCTCGGTCAGGCGTTCGGCAGAAGTGCGCGGCATGACCGTCGCTGACGTGGTCCCCCATCTCGTGACCGGCCGTCGAGGGTGGGCATCAGATCGCTTCCACCCGAGCGACGACGGCTACGGCGCCTGGGTGAATGCCTACTGCGATGTGCTCGATCTGGATCCTGCGTCGATTCCCGACGAATGGGACCCCACAACACCCTGAGCAGCTCGCTCAGGTCGACCCCGTAGACGTGTGACAGCCGAGTCGAGCGCTAGCGTCGAAATCATGACCAGTTCAGACGAAGATGTCATCCGCGAAACCGTCACTCTCGAGACCACTGGCGACGTGGCCATCATCCGCATCGATGATGGCAAGGCCAACGCATTGGGCCACGAGACGATGGATGCGATCAATGCAGCACTCGACGACGCCAGCGATGCCAAAGCCGTCGTGCTGTTCGGACGTGAAGGCAAGTTCAGCGCCGGTTTCGACCTCGCCGTCATGAAGGACGGTCCAGAGGCCGCACAGGCGATGGTCCACAAGGGCGCCGAGTTGTGCATGCGGCTCTACGGCCTCCCCCAGCCTGTGCTCGCCGGTTCCGACGGCCACGCCTTGGCCGCGGGCGCGCTCGTGCTGTTGTCCTGCGACATCCGCATCGCGAGCGACACGAAGGGGCGTATCGGCCTTCCTGAAACCACGATCGGCATGCCGCTCCCGGTGTTCGCCGTCGAGCTGGCCCGAGACCGCCTCTCGAGGCGCCACTTCACCGCAGCGACGCTGCTCGGCTCGACCTACTCGCCGGCCGAAGCACTCGACGTCGGCTACTTCGACCGAGTGGTGCCGGCGACCGAACTCGAGTCGACCGTGATGGAGATGGCGACTGCGCACGCCGAGGCGCTGAGCCCCACGGGATTCGCCAAGACCCGCAAGAACGTCCGCCAGGCCACCATCGACCACGTCATGGCAACGCTCGAAGCCGACATGGCGGAATTCGGCGTCGAGGGATGACGGGAAGAAACTTCGAAGGCGAGAGGTTCCCAGCAGCATGACCGACGACAAGATCTCCAGTGTCGACTTCTACTGGCGACCGGGATGTGGCTTCTGTATGAGCCTCGACCGCAACCTGAGCAAGGCCGGCATCCCCATGAGCAAGCACAACATCTGGGACAACCCCGCAGATGCCGCGGCGGTTCGCAACATGGCGAACGGCAACGAAACAGTGCCGACCGTGGTGATCGACGGAATCGGTCTCGTCAACCCCTCGGCCAACCAGGTGATCGCGGTTCTCTCCGAGAAGGCGCCCCACCTCGTGCCTGAGGGCTGGGAACCCCCACAGCCGGGTCGGGTCGCCAACGCGGCCCGCCGACTCCTCGGCGGCTGAAACGAGGCGAGGAACCGTCCGCGTCACTGCAGGTGGTAGCCGCACTCCCAGGGCTGGTGCCCTCGTCGGGCATAGAGCTCGCGGGCACGCGCATCCTGCTCTGCGGCTGGTGCGGCGGCCGGGTCACCGGTCCCGCCCACGGTCTGCCATGTGGGGAAATCGAACTGATAGGCGCCGCGGTACTTCCCGGTCGGTGAAGTCGCCTGGTAGTTGTCGGAAGACTCGCAGAAGCGCATCTTCTCCCACTTCTCCGTCGGGGCAATGCCGTAGCGCCCCTCCTCGATCGCGATCGCGGCGCGATCCCACGCGTCGGCCAGCGGTTCGAGTCCCCGCGCCTCCGAAATGAGCGGTTCGAGCTCCGCGACATCGATCTCGAGCCGGGCGATCTCAACCCTCAGCTTTTCGGCCGTCTCGATGCTTTCACGTACTTCGTCGCTTGCAGCGGCTTCGAGTTTTGCCAACCGCTCCAACGCGATCTGCGATGAGCCTGCGTGGTTGCGCAGGAGATGACGGCGCCAGCTCAGGTCGGAGACGGATGAGACGTTGACCAGATACTGCAGCTCGCCGGCATCGCCACCGGACACGAACGCTCGGATCGCAACAGTCCGAAGGTGATCGGTCGCGGCCTCGATCTGTGACGCGAGACGGCGCTGGTTGTCGTCGAAACCGTCACGGTCCTCGAGCGTTGCAGTCAGGCTCGACTCCGCCGAGTTCAGATCGCTCAAGAGATCATCTCGCCGCTGCGACAGCTCGGCGATCTGCTCGCGGACTGCCTCTCCGGTCGGCACGCCGGCTCGCAACTCCTCCATCTCGTCGGCTGACGCAAACGAGCCGAACGCGAGCGTCGCCGCGATCGCAGACGCGACGAGCACCACACCGGGCCAGCGGCGGCGACGAGGAAGGAGAAGTGTGGAACGCATCGCGGAAGACCGAAGGGTGACGGCGCGTGCGCGCCGCGGCCAGAGACCGCACTCCACCCGGAGGACCCGAGGACACTAGCCACAACCATCCCGGCGGCGAAAGCCGCGACCACCCTCGGTAGCCTCACGCGTGTGACCGACTTCGATGCCGTGCTGATCGTCTCCTTCGGTGGTCCTGAGGGACCCGACGATGTCGTGCCGTTCCTCCGCAACGTCACACGTGGCCGCGACATCCCTGACGAGCGCTTGGCCATCGTGGGGGCCCACTACGCCCGCTTCGACGGCGTCTCGCCCATCAACGAACAGTGCCGTCGACTCCAGTCCGCTCTCGGCGAGGAGTTGCGCCGCGCCGGCCATGACCTTCCCGTGTATTGGGGCAACCGCAACTGGGACCCGTATCTCACCGACACCGTGCGTCAGATGGCCGATGACGGCATCAGCAACGTCCTCGCGATCGCCACGTCGGCCTACAGCTCCTACTCGGGCTGTCGCCAATACCTCGACGACATCGACGCAGCCAGGGCGTCAGTCGGACCCACCGCGCCGGCGATCACGAAGCTCCGGCAGTTCTTCGACCATCCCGGCTTCGTCGAGCCGTTCCGCGACGGGGTGGCCGCCGCCGCCAGCCGTCTGGGCTCCGACGCTCCCCTCGTCTTCACTGCGCACTCGATTCCGACCGCCATGACCGACGGGTGCGACTACGAGCAACAGCTCCAGGCAACCGCTGCGCTCATCGCTGAGGCATCTCCCCAGGCCCGGTGGGATCTCGTATGGCAGAGCCGCTCGGGGCCACCGTCGATGCCGTGGCTCGAACCCGACATCAACGACCACCTCACGGCGTTGGCGGCCGAGGGCGTCGAGCGAGCGATCGTCGTCCCGATCGGCTTCGTCTCCGACCACATGGAAGTGGTCTGGGACCTCGACACCGAAGCCCAGGAGACGGCCGACCGTCTCGGCATCTCCATCGAGCGCGTTGGCACCCCGGGCACGGCGCCGGATCCGCGTTTCGTGGCGATGTGGCGAGAGCTGATCGAAGAGCAAATCCATGATTCCTCCCCGCGACGACTGAGCGCACTTCCCGAACGGCCGATTCCCTGCGCCGTCGGATGCTGCGCGTCCGGACGCCCCTGAGCGACCCTGAGACCGACGGCCACCGTTCGCCTGGATCGCGCGGCGCGAGGGGGATCCACCGCTCACCGCGCGAGCGTTTCTATTCTCGGTTCAAGTTATCCACAGGGAAGACTCGCGGGAGGGCGCCCCAGGTGAACCACACGAGGATTGCGGCTGAGGCACTTCGCTACCGGCTGAACCTTGTACGTCGGCCGTTGGTCGACGACTCCGAGTGGGACCTCGAGCAGATGGCGAGCCAATCCGTCACCGCTGCCGATCCTCGCGTCGACGCTGCCATCCGGCGCGTCGCCACCGCATGGATGCGAGCGGGATTCCGACCAGAAGGCCTCTGCGAGCCCTGGCACGGCGATGACGTCGACGCGTTGTTCCACTCCTGTCCAGACCTCGTCGATGCCCTCGACGACATCGTCCGCGTGGCCACCCGCTCGTTCGCGGCCTGACCGCCGCCGACTTCAGTCGTCGATCGTCTCGCGCAGCGGAAGCTGCGGGATGGTCAAGGCGACGACCATCGAGATCACTGCACCCCAGGCCGCGAAGGTGAAGACATCGGTCACCGCGAGCCGGAACGCATCCGACGCCAACGCCTCGATGTCGGGTTCGAGCCCACGGATGGCATCGATGTCGCCGCGTAGGTCGTCGACATCGAGACCGTTCAGTCGTTCCGCCGGGACGAGTCGGTCGAGATGGTGCGAGAGCCTCCCGACGAACAGTGCTCCACCGAGGGCGACGCCGAAGGCCTGACCGGTGTTGCGGGCGAACATCGCCATGGCCGACACCACGCCGACATCGCGATGGGGCACCGCGTTCTGCATCGAGAGCATGAAGACCGGAGAGCCGGCACCCATTCCGAGCCCGAGAAGTCCGGTTCCGAGCCAGACCATCGTCATGCTCGGGTCCGAGCCGAGACCTGCCAGCACGAAGTAGCCGCCGGCGAAGATCGCCGATCCCACCGCCGGCCAGATCCGGTAGTGACCCGTTCGCACCACCAGCCGCCCGACGATCGTGCTGGTGATCGCGATCCCGAAGGTCGTCGGCAACAAGGCCAGACCAGCCTCGGTGCTCCCCACACCACTCACGACCTGCAACATCAGCGGGAGAAAGGCGACGGCCATGAAATTCACGCTGCCGATCAGGAGCGTGGTGGCCGAACTCGCTCGCACAACCGGTATCCGGAGGAGCCGAAGCGGCATGACCGGGTCGCTCGACCGGAGTTCTTGCGCGACGAACGCCGCCAGAAGCACGGCGCCACCCGTCAAACCAATGAGCACGAGTGGGTCGGTCCATTCGAACAGGTCGCCACCAACCGAGACGGAGAACACGAGCGCCCCGTAGGACAGCACCAGCAACAACGCCCCCGGCATGTCGAAGGAACGCGTCTCGGTCGTGACCCGGCTCGGGAACGCATCGCGGACAAACCAGATCGACAGCAAACCGAACGGCAGGTTCAGCAGGAAGATCCATCGCCAACTCGCGTGCTCGGCCAGTGCGCCACCGAAAACGGGACCCAGGAAGGACGCGATGGTCCACACCGTGGGAGTCAGCCATGCGTAGCGGCCCCGCTCTCTCGCCGGCACGAGGTCTGCAATGACCGCATGGGTCTGGCTGATGATGCCGCCACCGCCGAGCCCCTGGGCCACGCGACTCAGCACCAGCACGGGGAACGACCAGGCAAGACCAGCCAGCATCGACGAGAGCGTGAACACCGTCACTGACGAGAGAAAGACGACCCGTCGGCCGTGGAGATCACCCAGCTTTCCGTAGAGCGGCACCGACACCACGAGCGCGAGCTGATACGCAACGAAGAGCCATGCGACCTGATCGAGTCGACCGAGGTCGCCGGCCACTTCGGGAGCAGCCGCGCCGAGCGCCATCAGGTCAAGGGCGGGCAGCGCCATGGCCAACACGAGGCCCGCGAGAACGCGTCGATTCATCGAAGAATCAGCTCGGTGAGATCACGTGGACGTGTGGCGGGGCAGGAGCACTCGCACGAGTGCACCACCTTCCGGCCGATTCGTCACTTCGATGCGACTCTTGTGTTGCTCCACGATCTGTTTCGCGATGCCCCGTCCGAGGCCGTGCGTCGCCACGAGCGAGTTCGGCGACGTCCCGAGCAGAGCTGCAATGGCACCGATCACGGGACCGCCGGGCAGCCTGGTCGCGACGACGATCCTCGAGGATTACGCGACGCTCTCGGAGAGCTGGTTCGGCATCCCCGCCGACGAAGTCCGCCCATCAAGGCGAGCCCAGCGAGCGAGGTGATCGCCGCTTGAACGTGCGCATAGCCGAGACCGGCTTGTGTTGGCTACGTTGTCGGCGTGCCAGTTCTCGCGGTGGTCAATCAAAAGGGCGGCGTCGGTAAGACGACCGTCGCACTCGGCCTCGCGGCAACCGCGTGGTCACGCGGGCTCGATGCCCTGGTGATCGACCTCGATCCGCAGGGGAACGCCACCACCGGCCTCGGCGTTTGGGACCCACCGTTCAGCGTCGACCAGGCACTGGCCGAAGAACGGCCGGGCGCCATCGCCGGGCTCCGCGTCGCCTCGGGCTGGCCCACCGAAGGCGGCCGCCCTCCCTCGGTCGTTCCCGCCACTCCCGCTCTCGCCGCTCGCGAGTCCCAGCTTCTCACCGACCCCATCGGCGCCAACGACCGCCTCGCGGTAGCCCTCGAAGGGGTGCACCACGATGTGGTGATCATCGATTGCCCGCCGTCGCTCGGCCTGCTCACTGTCAACGGGCTCTTCGCCGCCGATCGTGCGCTGATCGTCACCGAGCCGGGTGCGTGGGCCTCCGACGGCGTCGGCCAGATTCTCCGAACCGTCGAACGCATCGCCGCGCGGCGCACCAAGCCCCTCACCGTCGCCGGTGTCGCCGTCAACCGTCTCGGCCGCACGCGCGATGCCCGGTACTGGGACGAGCAACTCCGAGCCGACCATGGCGACATCGTGCTCCCGGCCGTGCACCTGCGCGCCGCGGTGCCTGAAGCATCGGCTGGGTCCCTCCCGATCCATGCGCTCGGCACTCGGCCCGGGGCCCAGGAGGCCGCAGCGGAGTTCGATCAGCTCTTCGATCTCGTTCTCCCGAAAGAGGTGGCCCATGGTGTATGACCCGCAGGCCAACCGCCGACGCCCGAAGCCCGAGGCGCAAGAAACGGCACCGGTCGACGCCATCTTGGGGGACGCACCCACGCCGGTCGCGCCCAAAGCCGCGGCCGACGATCCGCCGCCGATTCCGGCCGTCACACCAGCGCCAGCAGACCCGATCCCCGACACGCTCTTGGTCAGCTCGGGTGTGGTGACCGCGTTCGGCGGTCTCGTGGCGCTCTTGACGCTGCGCCACTTCTGGAAGCGCCGCCAGGCGAAGACCAGCGACGATCAGAGCTGACGCTCAGCCGGCAGCCTCGGCGTAGGCAGCCTCTTGGGCCGCCTGCGCAGACGTGCGCTTCTCGACGGCCTTGGCACCCTCGGGACATAGATCGAGATACGGGCACCATCCGCACAACGGTCCGGTGCGGGGCTCGAACTCGTCGGTTTCGCACGCCGTGTTGATGCCAGCCCAGGTTTTGGCCAGCTTCTCGGTGACGACATCGAGCTCCTTGCGGGTGACATCGATACCGACGGGGCGCTGCCCCAGATAGAGCAGCCGAGCGCGAACCGGCATCTCGCCGGAGTCGGCCTCGACAGCGGCGGCGTAGAGCAACACCTGATCGAGTCGGCTTCGCCGGTAGCGGGGCGACGGGGCCTTGCCCGACTTGTAGTCGGTGACGACGAGCCCATCGCCCTCACGCTCGAGTCGGTCGACGATGCCGCGGAAGGGAACGCCGGCGAGGTCGGCTTCGATGTCTCGCTCGGTGGCCGCGACCTCGACGGTGGAGGGATCTTCGAGCTTCCACAAGCCCTCGATCGCCTGCCATGCCTTCCAGCGGAAGTGGCGGCTCTTCTCATCGTCGTACTCGAGTGCGGCATAGTCAGACTGCGCCTCGGTTTCGGGCCATTCCTCGCGGGCGATCAGCTTGGCCGCATCCGGGGTGCGCTCGTCTGGCGGGCGTTGCATCAGCAGCTCGAGCACGCGATGCGCGAAGCTTCCGGCCAGCGCGGCCTCACCCGGCGGATCGGGCAAACGGTCGACATAACGGTGGCGCCATCGCCGAGGGCACTGTTCGAACGTGCCCGCGCCGGAGGGCGAGAGGCGAGGCGGCGGCGTCGGCACACCGACCTCGCGCACACCGCCCTCGAGATCGAGTGCGGCGGGCTCGACGGGATCGGCCAAGCCGATGGCCTCGGGATCGAGTTCCATGTATGTAGTTCTACTCCACGGGTGTGACAGGCACACGGCTCGCTGCGGCCCACAGCGGCGTCGTTACCATGACGGCGTGTCACGACTCATCGAGGCCAAGGACCTGGCGCTGGCGCTCAGGGCCCGCATCACCCGCCACAACGCACCGATTTTCGCAGCGGCGGTGGCGTTCTTCTCGTTCCTGGCACTGATTCCGGCGCTGACGGGCGTGATCGGCATCTACGGGCTCGTCGCCGACCCCAACGATGTGACCCGCCAGATCACCGATGCACTCTCCGGTGCCCCCGAATCGACCCGAACCTTTCTCGTCGAGCAGATGACCGACATCGCCTCGGGAAGCTCCGGGGTCCTCGGTCTCAGCGTCGGCGTGAGTCTGCTGCTCGCCCTCTTCAGCGCATCTGGGGCCGTTGCGAACCTGCTCAAGTCCCTGAACGTGGCGTACGACATCGAGGAGACCCGCAAGCCATGGACGCTTCGGGGCACGGCCTTGGCGCTGATGCTCGGCGGTGCCGTCGTGCTCGGCGTGGTGATGTTCCTGATGGCCGCCATGCCCCCACTCCTCGCCGACTGGGGGCTCGGCGATGCGGCGCGATGGACGCTCAACATCCTGCGCTACCCGGTACTCGGTCTGGTGATGGCGGCGACACTGTCGCTGCTCTACCGTCTCGGCCCCGACCATCGCGGCAACGACCGTCCGTTGTCGCCACGCCTGTTCACCACCGGTGGCCTGGTCGCCACCGTGCTGTTCGTGGTGCTCTCTGCCCTCTTCAGCTACTACACCGCCAACCTCGGCAGCTACGGCGAGACCTACGGCCCGCTCGCAACCATCATCGTGCTGTTGCTGTGGTTCCAGCTCACTGCGCTCTCGATCATCGTGGGCGCCGAGCTCGACGCCGAGCTGTCGGACCGCGAATGGCGGGAGCGAACCGGTCTCGAAGACCCCGATGCGGCAGCACTCGACGGCTTCGTGGCTGCCACCGCGCTCATTGATGCGCTGGCCCGCCACGACGCCGACGCTGCCCTCTCACAATGGAGCCGTCGCGGCGTCCACCATCACCCTCTCTTTGGCGACCTGGCCGTCCCCGAGCAGCTGCACACGCACCTGCACGAGATGTTCGCAGCCATCCCCGACCTCGACGTGTCGGTCGCCTCGACGACAGCCACCGGCGACACGGCCACGATCCGCCACCGGCTGAGCGGCACGTTCACCGGCTCGCCATGGGCCGGAGTCGAGGCGAACGGTCGAGAGTTCGACCTCGAGGTCGTGCTGTTCCTCCGACTCGAAGACGGGTTCATCGTCGAGGTCGACGAGCTGTTCGACTCGGCCGCACTCACCACGCAACTGGGCTTTCGGCCCGGCGACACCTCGCGCTCCGCTCAGGTCCGTCGAGGGCTCGGTCGTCTTCGCTCTCGCGTCAAGCGCTGAGGGTCGCCGGCCGGACCGATTAGACGTCGAGGGTGCTCGCGTCGACGAGCGCTGAGTTCTTCACGAGGAAGTCTCGGCGCACGCTGACGTCGTTACCCATCAAGACATCGAACATGTCCGCCGCATCCTTGGCTTCCTTCGCATCGTCCATCGTCAATCGACGCAGCGTGCGAGTGGCCGGATCGAGCGCGCAGTGTCGAAGCTCGTCGACGTTCATCTCGCCGAGCCCTTTGAAGCGCTGCCACTTCACGTTTTCCCGCTTGCGCTTTCCCTTGCAGAGCTCGTCGGTGACGGCTTCCTTCTCCTCGTCGGAGTAGACGCGATAGGTGTCGTCGCCGATCTTCGTGGTGAACAGCGGCGGCTGCGCGGCGAATACTCGACCGGCCGCGAGCATTGGCTGCATGTATTGATGAATGAGGGTGAGCAGCAGGCACCGGATGTGGCTGCCGTCGACATCGGCGTCGCAGAGAATCACGATGCGGCCGTAGCGGGCATCTTCGAGGTTGAATTCTTTCCCTGCACCGGCTCCCATCGACGTGAAGAGCGCCTGCGCCTCGGCATTGTCGAGAACCTGCTTCTGACTCGCCTTCGCCGCGTTGACCACCTTGCCGCGCAACGGCAGAATCGCCATGGTCTCGGAGTCTCGTCCGCGCTTGGCCGGGCCCGCGGCGGAGTCGCCCTCGACGAGAATCAGCTCGGCGTCGATCCCGTGCACCCGACAGTCGGCCAGCTTCTCGGGCATTCCGGTGGATCCGAGACTTGCGGCCTTGCGCTTGTTCTCCAGCAATGTCTTGGAATCGACCCGGTTCTGGATCGCGGCGGCCAGCTTGTCGGCGATCGCCTTCACGTGGGTCCGTGGGCCACCACCGGGCTCGAACCACTCCTTGAACTGCTCGTAGACAACGCGAGAGACGATGCCTTCGATGGCCGGAGTGCCGAGCTCCTGCTTGGTCTGGCCGCGGAACTGGGGTTCCGGAAACGTCACCTTGACCGCGGCGACGAGCCCCTCTTGCACGTCGTCCTTCGTTGCCTTGTGTTTGTCTTGCTTCGCCAGCTTCGCGAGCTTTCGGTTGTCCTTCAGCACGACATTGTTGATGACCCGCGTGAGGGCCTTGTCGAATCCGGCGCGATGAGTGCCGCCCTGGCTCGTGGGAATGGTGTTGACGAAGGAAATGACCTCGGTGTCGTAGCCCTTGACCCAACGCAACGCGATGTCGACGGTGCACTCTCGCTCGACATCGGTCATCTTGCCGTTGACCGGGACCTTCTCGGTGAACGTGTCGATGCCATTGCACGTGATGATCTGGCTGACGTTCTCTCCGACAGATAGGTGGTCGACGAGGTCGGCGAGGCCACCTCGAGAGACGAACGTGAACGGCTCCTTGCGGCCGCCGGTTCGCTTGTCGGTGACCGTGACCTTCATCCCAGGGACGAGGAAACACGACTCGGTGACCCGAGAGCAGATCTCCTCGACATCGATGACCGCCTCGGGGTCGAAGATGTCGAAGTCGGGCCAGAATCGAACGCGGGTGCCGGTCTTGTTCTTCGAGATCTTCTTGATCTTGTCGAGCTTGTGACCAGCCTTGAACTTGGTGCCGTTGAACTGACCGGCGATGCGCTCCTGGAACCCGAGCACGTGGGTTGCCCCATCTCGATCGACTTCGGCAATCAGCTTCGCCGCAAGGGCATTGACCACTGACGCACCGACTCCGTGGAGCCCGCCCGACGACGAGTAGGCGCCGCCACCGAACTTGCCGCCGGCGTGAAGCTCGGTGAACACGACCTCGAGCGCCGACACCTTGCGCTTCGTGTGAAGGCCGATCGGGATCCCGCGGCCGTTGTCGCTCACCTCGATCGATTTGTCGCGATGCAGCGTGACCTCGATCTTGTCGGCAAAGCCCGCTGCAGCTTCATCGACAGAGTTGTCGATCAGCTCCCAGACGAGGTGCATCAGCCCATCGGACCCCGTGCCGCCGATGTACATGCCCGGCCGCTTTCGCACAGCTTCGAGACCCTCGAGGGTCTCGATCGCATCGGCGTCGTAGCCGGTGGATTTCTTTGCAGCCAAGGGATTCTCCGGGGTCGCACACGAGCGAAGTTTGATCAGGGGCCGACCGTAGCGCCACCCAGTGACAGTTCCGGGTCTCTCCCCTGATCCTGGGTCAGAACTCGTCGAATCGACGCTGCGATGCCTCGTCGAACGCGGTTGCGGGGGCCAGCTCGGTACCGGCGCGCCATGCCGCACGAGCAATCAGGTGCACACCGGCAGGGATCGTGATGATGGCGAGCACCGCAACGAGTCCGAGCTTGAGCACGTTGCCGAGCTCCGACATGCGTAGCGCCGCTCCGAGCAGGATCAGCAGCAGACCGAGCGTCGATGCCTTGCCTGCCGCGTGCATGCGAGCGAAGACGTCGTCGAAGCGGTGCAAGCCCACGCCCGCCAACAGCACGAACGCGGCGCCGAGCGCCATCAATGCAGCAGAGATCACATCCATGAGCGCCTCCCGGTCATGCCCGAGCTCCTCGTCGTTCGACATAACGAGCCACCGTGATCGTGCCCACGAAGCTCAACAGGGTCACGACCACCAACGCGTCGAGAAAGCTCACTTCGCGGGTCACTCCTGCGCCCGCGGCAACGCCGCTTGCCAGCACAAGAATGAGCGTGTCGGCCCCGAGCACCTTGTCGGGGAGGGAGCCGCCACGGCCGACCCTGAGCAAGGCGAGGACGCCGGCCAGCCCGAGCATACCCATCGTCGCGGTTTCGAGGACTTCGGTCATTGGGCTCCTCCATCGGATGAGGTGGTCGGCGTTGCCGGCTCATCACGGCCAGACACCGCAGCGAGCGCGAGCGCCTCGAGCTGCAAGACCTCGTCACGCACCTCGTCGATGCTGCGGAGATGCAGCACGTGGACGTAGATCTGTGTCGGCCGGTCGTCGCTGCCCTTGTCGATATCGATGACCATCGTGCCCGGGGCGAGGATGATGGCGTGGCTGACGAGGGTGATGACAACCGGATTGCTCGATGCCAGCTCGACGGCGACGACGCCCTCGTTGATCTGATTCGTCGGGGTCACGACTTCCCAGGCGACCACCAGGTTTGCCCGCAGAATCGAGATCGCGGTGGTCGCGAGGAAGCGCACGAGCGCGAGGGGACGAATCTTGAGCGGCGCTTCGGCTGCCGGCGGAAACAGCCAAACCACGGCGCCGGAAACCAGCAGGCCCGACACGATGTTGGCGACCGAGATGTCGCGCCACAGCGCAACCCACGCGACGGTCAGGCCGACCGGAAGGAGGATGCGGGATCTCATGAGTTTCGGACCGCCTCGATGTAGTCGGTCGAATCGAGCAGCTGTACGGCCGCCCGCTCTGCCAGGTCGTAGACCGATCCGCCGAAGATCGGGACGATGAGGGTGGCCAGGACCAAAGCGGCCGTGGCCGCAGTCGTGACGCGGTCGATCGGCAACCGGCGATTCTCGGCATCGGCCGCCGCCATGGCCGGGGTGGGGTCGTCAGCGGTGCCCCAGAAGACGCCAGCCCAGATCTTGGACATCGAGAAGATCGTCAGAAGTGAGGCCACAAGGGCGGCCCCCACCATCAGATACTCCTCCGCTTCGAGCCCTGCGGTGATGACCGCCAGCTTGGCCAAGAAGCCCGAGAACGGCGGCATGCCTGCGAGGCTGAGTGCAGGGATCGCGAACAGCACAGCAAAGATTGGGGCTCGCCGCACCAGACCGCCGAGGCGGTGGAGCTGTCCGGTTCCCGTGGAGTCCTCGACCAACCCGCCGACGAGGAACAACGCAGTCTTCACCGGGATGTGGTGCACCACGTAGAGGACCGTGCCGGTGAGGCCGGCGACCGTGCCGATGGCGAGGCCCATCACCATGTAGCCCACCTGGCTGATGATGTGGAAGCTCAGGATGCGCTTGATGTCGCTCTGCACGATGGCACCGACGACGCCGACGACCATGGTGAGCGTCGCCGCCATGACCAGGACCCAGCGGGCGCTGTCGAGGTCGAGGATCGTCGTGGCGCGGATGAGTGTGTAGATGCCGACCTTGGTCAGCAGCCCGGCGAAGACCGCCGTGACCGCGACCGGCGCGGTCGGGTAGCTGTCGGGCAGCCAGAAGAAGAAGGGAAACAGCGCGGCTTTGATGGCGAACACCGAGATCAGAAGGATCCCGAGCGCGGCCTGCGTGGCCTGAGGAAGCTCGGGATAGCGGGTGACCAATTCAGCCATGTTCACGGTGCCGGTGGCGCCGTAGATCAAGCCGACCGTTGACAGCAGCAGCGTGGATGCCAACACGTTGATGACCACATAGGTCATGCCGGAGCGGATCTGCGCCGCGCCGCCGCCGAGCGTCAGTAGGACGTAGCTGGCGATGAGCATGACCTCGAAGGCCACGAAGAGGTTGAACAGGTCACCGGTGAGGAACGAGAGCGACACTCCCGCGGACAGCACCAGATAGACCGGCTGCCCGATCCGGGGGCGCCCTTCATCGGCCCCCTGGCCGATCACGAAGACCTGGACCGCCACGATGACCACGAGACTGACGACGAGGAACATTGCGGCGGCGAGGTCGGCAACCAGGGTGATGCCCACGCCGGCGGGCCAGGCACCGAGGGTTTGCGCCTGCACGCCGTCTGACTCGACGGCGACCAGGAGGGCGATCGCTGCCCCCAAGGCGGCCACATTTGTGCCGAGAGCGATCAGACGTTGCAGCATCAGCGAGCGCATCGCAAGGAGGGCAGCGCCGGCTGCGAACAGCGGGAGGATGACGGGGAGAACGACGAGGTTCACGAGGTCGCCTCGTCCCATTCGTCCCACGGCTCGTCTTCGCTCGGGTCTGGAGCTCGGAAGTGGCCCTCATCATCGGCCATCAGTGCGATACGGCGGTCTTCGACATCGTCTTGCACCTCGTCGTCGTTCGTGCTGGTCCAGCTGCGATACGCGAGAGCGAGCAGGAACGAGGTCATCCCGAAACCGATCACGATCGCGGTCAGGGCGAACGCTTGCGGGAGAGGGGCAGCAATGCCTGCCCCGTCATCTCCCTTGCCCACGAGAGGCGGCCGACCGGCCCGGCCCCCCACCGTGATCAGCAACAAGATGGCGCCGTGGCTCAACAGCCCGAGCCCGAGCACGATGCGAGTGAGCGCTCGCTGGAGAATGAGATAGGTGCCGACCGCGAAGAGCCAGGCGACGAGGACCGCCATCATGATGCTCATGCGCTGACCTCAGCTCGCTCTTCGTCCGGCTCGCCCACCAACACCTCGATGAGGGTGGCGATGACGCCCACGACGACGAGGTAGATGCCGGTGTCGAACACCAGTGCGGACGTCGTCTTGACCGCACCAAGGGCAGGAAGATCGAATTCCCAGGTGTGGTGTTCGAGCAGCGCGTTGCCGAGGACCATGCTGGTCAGGGCAGTACCGGTGACGAGCAGGACGCCGACGCCCAGGAGCTGGTTGGAGGTGACCGCAAGTCGACCCCGCAGCGCCTCTCGGCCGGTGATGACTCGCAGGAGTAGCCCGACGCCGGCCACCAGCCCGGCGATGAATCCGCCTCCGGGCTGATTGTGACCGGCGAAATGGAGATACACCGAGAACAAGATGATGGTGTGGAAGACCGCGTTCAGCGTGGTGTCGAGCACCACACTCGGTCGACCGAGGACAAGCGGAGCGAACCGTCCGCTCGGTTCTCGAGTTGTTGGGCCACGCCTGCGTCGTCGAGACCCCTGCGTCACCTCGGTCGACACCGGGCCGCTCGAGCGAACGAGGGAAACGACGCCGAGGCCGGCCACGACCAGCACGAGCGCTTCACCGACAGTGTCGAAGCCACGGAAGTCGACGAGCGTGACGTTGACCACGTTGGCACCGTCGGCTTCGGGGTAGCTGAGCGCGACCAGCTGGGCGTCGACCGGCTCGGCATCGCGATCGGCGACGGCAGTGATCGTGAGGAGGAAGACCGTGACGCCGACGGCGCCGGCCACCAGCACTCGGAGTCCGTTGGCACCCGAGATCGGCGGCGCCTTGAAACGAGCCGGGAGGTGGCGCAGCACAAAGACGTAGATGGCGACCGACACGGTCTCGACCAGGAGCTGAGTCAGCGCGAGGTCGGGAGCGCCCTGGATCACGAACAGCGAAGCCGACCCGAGGCCGACGCCACCGAGTAGCAGCACCGCGGCGAATCGGCGCTCGGACAGCGCAAGAAGACCCGCGGCAACCATCGTGGCCGCGACCACGACGAACTGCAGCGGCGACTCGGCGAGCGCCCGATCGGCGGGGAAGCGCACGTCACCGAGAATCGTGAACAACGGCAGTGCGATGACGGCGAGGAGGATGACGGCCAGGTAGATCGGGAGCGAGCCGGGCTGGATGAACCCGACGAAACGAGTGGCGCCGCTCAGGACCTTGCGCAGGCCGCCTTGGAAGATGTCGGCTGCGTCGTAGCTGCGTCCGAGCTTGGCCTGCGTCGCTTCGAGGGGTCGCCGGATCGCAAACAGCACCGCACCGCCGGCGACCGCCACGATCGAGAGAATGAACGCGGTCTTGAAGCCAGGCCAGAGCACGAGGTCGTAAACCTCCGCCTTCTTGTCGAGTGCGGTGGCAGCCGGGCTGACGATGCGCGTCGCCCAACCGTCGGCGATGCCGAAGACCAGGGTGGGGATCATCAAGAGCGCGGCCGGTGCCACGAGGGCGACGCTGGGCTTGTGGACCTGCGTCTCGACGCCCTCGACATCGGCGAATGCGCCCCAGAGGAACCGCAAGGTGTAGGCGCCGGTGAGCGCCGAAGCGCCGACAAAGGCCGCGGTGGCGAGCCCGACACCGGCGATATCGGCATCGAGAAGGCCGACGATCGCCGCCTCCTTGGCCAGGAAGCCGGCGAGCCCGATGATGCCCGCCATCGATGCGCCACCGACCACCGATGTGACGACGACGAGCGGCATTGCCTTGCGCAACCCGCTCAGCTCGGAGATCTCTCTGGTGTGGGTGCTGTGATCGACGATGCCGACGACCATGAAGAGGCTCGCCTTGAAGACTGCGTGGGCCGCGAGCAGCGCGGTGCCCGCGAAGAGCAGCTTCGGTGTGCCTGCGCCGAACACGGCGATGAGCATGCCGAGCTGGCTCACGGTGCCGTAGGCGAGCATCAACTTGAGGTCGGTTTGACGAAGGGCTCGGTAGCCGCCCCAGCTCATCGTGGCGAGACCGACGATCAGGGTCATTGGTTTCCACGGTGGAAGGTCGTTCAGGTACGGCGAGAGGCGCGCGACCAAGAAGACGCCGGCCTTCACCATCGTCGCCGAGTGCAGATACGCCGAAACGGGGGTCGGGGCGGACATGGCCCCGGGCAGCCATCCGTGGAAGGGAACCTGCGCAGACTTGGTGAAACACCCGATCAGGATGAACACCGCCGCCCAGGATGCGAGGGAGCCGTCGATCGTTGCGTCGGCGAGACCGGAGAGCGTGCTGGAGCCGGTGCTGACCGTGAGCATGATCAAGCCGGCGAGGAGCACCAGTCCGCCCGCACCAGTGATAATCAGCGCCTGTTGGGCCGCGCTGCGAGCCGCAGACTTGGTGTCCTTGAAGCCGATGAGGCCGTAGGAGGTGACCGAAGTGAGCTCCCAGAAGACGAAGATGAGGATGAGGCTGTCGGCCGTCACGAGGCCGGTCATCGCTCCAGCGAAGATCGTCAACAACGCTGCGAAGCCACCCAGGCCGTCTTCGTCGTCGAAATACTGGCTCGCATAGGCCATGACCAGTACGCCCACGCCGCTGACGATGCCCAGCATCAGCAAGGCAAACTCGTCGACGACAAAGCGCAGGTCGAGTCCGAGTCCGGGCACCCAGGTTTGGTCCTGGACGATCGGGGAGCCGTCGTGGACGTCGGACGCCTTCGCAGCCACCCACGCGAGGGTCGCCGCCGGGGCGAGCATCGTGATCCAGAACACCCTCGCTCGAAGGCGCGACCCGAGCGCGGCGGCGAATGCGCCGACGGCGACGTGAACGATGAGAATTGTGATCATCGGTCAGGCCGCGGATGTCGGGACATGCGAAACGCCAATCGAGTGAAGCGGGCGTCTGGTTCTGACCGACGCCGTCAGCCACGGGACCGCCCGGCCGAAGAGGGCCACGAGCACCACGATCATACGGGTTCGATGGCATTCACCGGCGGTGTCATGATCGCCACTGTATAGGTGATCTCCAATAGGCTGGTTTCAATAGACATCTTTTATTAGGTCTTTTGTGGTGTGTCTGTTACGTTGACGTCATGCACAGCCATACGAAGTTCGCTCCGCTCCTCACCCGGGCCGACGAGGGCCGCTTGGCCGCAGCGATCGCGGCGGGTCGCGAGGCTCGCCTCCGCATCGACAACGGCGAGGCGCGAGCCGGCGACAACGGGTTGATCACCGAGGCCGAACGTGCACGACAACAATTCATCGAAGCCAACGTCCGACTCGTCCTGAGCCTCGCCCGACGAATTCGCATTCCGGCCCACTTCGACCGCGACGACGTCGTCCAAGACGGCATGATCGGGCTCGAACGGGCAGTCGAACGCTTCGACCACACAAAGGGCTTCAAGTTCTCCACCTACGCGGCGTGGTGGATTCGCCAGGCGATGCAGCGAGGTCTCGAGCAGACATCGACCACCATCCGCATCCCTGAGCACAAGCGCGGGGCCCTGCGAGCAGCCCAACGAGAACGCGATCAGAACGGCGTGCCGCTCACCGATGAGCTGGCGCAGCTCGAACGCGTGAGCTCTCCCGACTCCCTCGACCGAGAAATCGACGACGATGCGACATCGCTCGGGACCGTCCTGGCCGGCTCGGCCGACGATCCTGCCCAGGCGGCGGAGCAGTCACTCCTCGGAGAGGCAATCGACGATCTACTCGACGACCTCGATCCGGTGCTCGCCGACGCGATCGCCCGCCGATTCGGCCTACGCGGACATGAGCCCACCACCTACGCCCGTGTCGCCGCCGCCCTCGGGCGCAATGAAGAGTCGATTCGCCGCCAGGTGAACCGCGCCCTCGAGCGGTTGCGACCCCGGGCCCTCGAATTCGCCGCCTGAGCGAACCCGCCCAGCGAAACCCGCCAACCACAGCCCGAGAAAGGCCGAAAACCATGACGACACAGATGCCGATGATGGCCCGCACCAGCAGCGACATGGACGATGAAGTTGGCAGCAGAGTCGAGGCACTCACGCGAGAAACTCGCTTGCTGTGGGGCTGTGAACCCACTCCCCTCGGCCGAACGCGGATGGAAGTCATGCGAGACCTCGCAGCGCTGCGACTCGACCTCGAGGCCCTCGATCGGCGGCTACGTCACCGCACTCCCGGGGTCGAGGACGAACGGGCCCTCCACGATTGCGAGAGCCAATTCGAAGAGCTCCGACTGCACTGGCAAGGGATCTGACATGACCATGCGCCTTCTCCTCCTCGCTCTCTGGTGCACCTCGGGTGCAATGGCCGCGATCGCGTTCGCTCCTCGCCGGGAGGGTCGTTTCGCTTGGGTTCCGACCGCGACGCTCTTCGGCCCGTTGTGGATCGCTGTCGCCTACGAACAAGGCCAGGAGCGACGATGAGCCACGTCACGCCCGCGTCAGAAACGTATGGTTCGGTGATGGCGCTGAGAGAACCCGAACCCGACATCCCCTCGTGGACCTTTCTCACCAACCACGCGCACGTGCTCATCGCCGTCAGCCGCGACGGCGACCTGCGGCAACGAGATATCGCCCACGCGGTCGGCATCACCACGGGCGCGGTGCAGCGAATTCTCGATGACCTCGAAGATGGCGGCTACGTGCACCGCGAGCGGGTCGGCCGCCGCAACCGCTACGTGGTGACCGCCGACCGTCCGCTACGACACCCGCTCGAGCGCCCACACAGTGTGCAGGAACTCCTCACCACGCTCGACGACTGACGTTCGGCGACATCGTCAGCGACGCCGCAACCTCAGGGCTGCTTCACATAGCGGAGATACGGCACGGGGGCACTGAACTCGCCGTGCTTGGCCCGAGCATCCTCGTCGGACACCGACGGGACCACGATCACATCGTCGCCCGGGTTCCAGTTGGCCGGAGTGGCAACCTGCTCGGCCGCCGTGAGCTGGATCGACACGAGCAACCGCAGGATCTCGTCGAAGTTGCGGCCCGTCGTCATCGGGTAGGTGAGGTTGGCCTTGATCTTCTTGTCGGGGCCGATGATGAAGACCGTGCGAGCTGTGGCGTTGTCGCCTGCCGTGCGACCGTCGGAACTCTCACCCGCATCGGCCGGCAACATGTCGTAGGCCTTCACGATCTCGAGGGTCGGGTCGCCGATCAACGGGTAGTTGAGCGCGTTGCCAGTCGCTGTCTCGATGTCTGCCGCCCAGCCCGCGTGATCGTCGACGCCATCGACACTGATGCCGATGAGCTTGGTATTGCGGGCCGCGAAGTCGTCTTTCATGCCGGCGACCGTGCCGAGCTCGGTGGTGCACACCGGCGTGAAGTCCTTCGGATGAGAGAACAACAACGCGTAGCCGTCACCGATCCAATCGTGGAACTGAATGGTGCCCTCTGTCGTTGTTGCAGAGAAGTCAGGAGCAATGTCGTTGATGCGTAGAGCCATGCCCCATTCAACACCGTCAGCCGTTGGCCATTCCAAGGGTCGAACGATTTTCACAGAAAGACCGTCTCGCAACCATTGCCAGAGGCCGCTCACCCATAGCCCGAGAGGCATCGATACGGTGACGACCATGAGGTTCGCTGCCCGCTCTTCCGCTGCGTTGTTTGCGCTCCTTGCGCTCGTCGCCTCCGCGTGCGGTGGAGGGTCCAGCACCGACGCCGGTGCGCCAGCGGAAGCCGGATCCACGGCAGCCGACAGCGCCGCCGTGGCAGCGGCAGGCAACATCGACATCCTCGAGCCGAATGACGACGTGCGACTTCTCGAGGTGCTCGACGTCACCAACGGCGAACCCACGACGTTGGCCTCGACCGTCGACGGCGACCGCCCGGTGCTCTTGTGGTTCTGGGCTCCACATTGAAGTACGTGCAGGGGCGAAGCCCCCGCAGTCGAGCAGTTCGCTCGAGACAACGCCGCTGAGATTCAAGTGATCGGTGTCGGCGCACAAGACGACTTCGAGTTCGCACTCGAGTTCATCGACAGCACCGGTGTCGAGACTCCCGCCATGTTGTGGGATCCGTCGTTCGCCACTTGGTCGGCGTTCGGCGTGCGGATCAACAGCCAGATGCTGTTGATGTCACCCGACCTCACAAGAGGAACCGACCTGTTCTACGGGTTCGGCGAGGCTGACCAGGCGAGAGTGCTCAGCGCACTCCCGACGTTGAGCTGATCGACTCAGGGTCTCCGAAACTCAATTCGATGTGGTTGCCGGTGGCTGAAAGCCCGCCGGTGTCCACTTGCCGATGATGTCGGCGGCGACATATTGGTCGTAGCGCGCGTTCTGCTGAACGGATGCCGCCATCTGCTGGAGATTCACGAGTTCCTGCCGGAAGCTGCCGTCGAATCGCAGTTCGAGCATCGTGATGGCTTCCCATGCAGCCTTGCGGGTGAAGTTCTTCGTGTTGTTCGCCTGGGCAAGCGTCCGATCCCAACCGGCGATGGCCCGGCCCAGCGCGGCGTTCGCCGCCATCGCGTCGTTCGCGATCGCGGCCGCAGTGTTGTAGTACCGCTCGACGTACTCGAGCTCGGATCGGGTGACCATCCGAGCAGGCGAATCTGGGTCGCTCTTCAGCGGATTGGACGGCAACTGGGCGTATGCCGCCCGTTGTGCTTCGACCGCTCGCCGGAGTGTCTTCGCTCCTGTCTCCAGGGTGCCGACGAAGCCGACGAGTGCTCTTCCCTTGGCCGCGGCGGCGGAGACCTGACGCCAGAACTTCACCGAGGGCCACGCCAGTCGGAGGTAGATGTTCGCCATCGTGAACGGACTGGCGTTCTTGCCCCACTTGGTGAGGAAGGACAGCACCTTCTCCGGCCTCGATTTCTTGCCCGCCGACGCAAGTTGCTTGATGAGCGGACCGAGCTTCATCGACTCGTCACGCTGCACGAGCATCGTCGTGGTCGCGCGATTGCCAACGCTGCGCTGCATGCGGATCGCTTCCCGCTGCATCGGCACCAAGTCGAACCGGTCGTCGACCGACGCATGCCGAGATCTCGGACCCGAGCCCACACGGTGACGAACACGAGAAGCCGACATGCCCCGAGTCTCGCGCACCCCGGAACGACCCGCTGATCACTGCCGCGTCGTCACCGCCGCCTGCTCTCGATCCGTGACTTCAAGCGCCGCCGCGACCGTCAATGCCGAGGCGCCGGTCACCACGAGCCAGCTCCAACTCTCGATGCCAACCACCTGATCGAGCGCTTCGAAGGCCCCGATTGCCACTGTGGCTGCCGCACCGATCACCAGCGCCGGCTGATGCTGTCGCACTCCCCCGGCAACGCAGAGTCCCAGAGCGACGACGCCGAGAAACAACGTGTGTCCGGCGTTCCCGACGGCAACTCGCTGACCAAATGCGATCACGAGAGCCCCGACCATCGGCACGGCGACCGACACCCAGCGAGCGCGGCCTGAATCGGCGCTTCCATCTCTATGGATCGCCCAGCCGAGGATTGCAAGGATCGGGTAGGCGTATGGCTCCACGCTCGCGACCCCGGCACCAGCCAACCCCACGAGCGACGCCCACCAGACAATGAATCCGCCGCCGAATCGGGCTGACTCGAGGTCACGATCGAGTCCCCAGCCGATCAGCGCCACGCCACCGCTCGCAACTGCCCACGCCAACAGCACCGTGGCATCCGCTGCGACATCGAAGGTGAGGACGCTGAAGCCCACCACAGTCGACCAGCCGGCGACTACGAGACTGCTCCTCTGGCGGGTGGCCGCGAGGTGTGCCAACCACAGCAGGGCCGAGGCGAACAGGCCCAGCGCCGCGAGGGTGGCGTCGCCTGAGGCCGTCGCCACCAGTGCGACCAGACCGATCCCGCGCAGTGCAAGGGCCGCTCCGGGAAGCGCCACATCGACGATGACGGCGGCAATCCAGCACAGCGCCAATACCGCCAGACCGGCGCCGATGACCGAGTCGGCACCAATCGAGGCGGCAGCGATGCCAATGGGCACCGAGACACCGGCCACTCCTTGAGCGCCCAACAGTTCGTCGTAGGTCCGCCGGCCGGCGAGCGACGAGAGCGCCACCACGACCACCCCGACCGTCGCGCCGCCAAGTGCCAATCGCCAGTCATCGACGAGAAGACATGGGCCAAGCGCGGCGGTCAGCCACGCCACCGAGAGTCGCCCGGCCCGCCGGGTGAGCAGCATCACCGACCCTGTGGCCAAGGCAACGATCGCGGTGACCGTCGGCGTGGAGATGAGGGCGACAGCCGAGAGAGCAGAGAGAACCGTTCCCCACGTCGCTGGTGCCCAACCGCCCCCCTCAGCTGTCGTTCGGTGGTCATCTCGCATTCGGCGAAGGTCCGAGACCAGCCAGGCGAAGGCCAAGGTGGCGGCCGCGTAGGCCCACTCGGGGCCGACCACCTGCGACGCCGGCGTCGCGATCCCTGAGGCGAGAGCCGCCACGACGAGTGTGAGCGACCCGTTGAGAGTGCTGACCACGCCCGATGCACTCTCCCGCAGTGTCGGCATTCGGTCGGTGACGCGGTGGGTCAGGCCGATCTCGGCCAGCGCAACGAGAATCGCTGCGGCGACTACCAGCAGCGATCTCGGAGGTTGGTGCTCGGACCACATCGCGGCTGCGGTGGCCACGAAGACACCGGCTGCGGTGACGGCCACGAAGAGGCTCCGACGAGATACCGCCGACCAGCTCAGCGCGATCAGTGAGACCCCGCCGGCGATCAGCGTCGCGGTCCACGGCGTGGCATCGAGAAGCCCGAGCCGGCGCAGCGTGCCGTCGCCGGTGAACGCGACCTCATCGAGCACCCGTAGCGCCGGAGCGAGGCCGGCCAATGCGGCCCACGCCATGCCGGCCACTCGCTCACGCGCCCACGGGGAGACCACGCAACCGGCCAGGCCGAGCACCGCGACCAACGGCGAGAGCGCCACATCGAACGACGCCGCGACGCCACACAGCGCGAGCAGACCTCCGAGCACCGTGCCGAACTCCGAGATCGCGATCGGTCCACGCCGGCGGAGGCCTTCTGCCGCAACCATCGCCGCTGGTCCCGCCGCCATCAACACCGCCGGCCACTGGGCGCCGCTCACGATCGCCAATGCCGCCACGTCGACCGGCACGAGCGCCGCCATCAACACATCGAGCGAGCGCGCGGTCACCGGAGCGAGGCGACGAAGGGTCAGCCCCAGGCCAAAGACCAGGGCCGACGCCACGAGCAGCGCGGCAAAGCGGTCGCCGGGGCCGAAGCGGTCCCATCGAGCGGTGACAAAGCTCAGCGCAGCGGCGACAAGCAGAAACGTGCCGACACCCGCGAGCACGGCTGCGGGCCGAAGGGAGCGTTGCGTCGATGAGTGGGTGGAATCCATACCGCCACGGTGCACGCCCGCACCACGCTGGCGAACCCGGGAAACCCCCCACTTCTGTCTGGGGTCGACCCACCCGGACTACGTTGCGGCCATGGCCTCATACATCGCCACCAACCGCATCGTCGAACGACCGGAGATGGAGGATTTCGTCCGTCCTCGGCACCGCGGGGTGCTCCTCACGACCCGGAGAGACGGGCGACCCCAGTCGTCACTCGTCACCATGGGCCTCGACTCCGATGGTCGGGTCGTGGTGTCGAGCTACCCCGAGCGAGCAAAAGCGGCCAACGTTCGTCGAAACCCGCTCACGTCCATCACGGTGATGTCCGACGAGTTCAACGGCGAGTGGATCCAACTCGACGGGACCGCTGAAGTGATCGACCTGCCCGACGCGCTCGACGGGCTGGTCGAGTACTTCCGCGTGATCTCCGGGGAACACTCTGACTGGGACGAGTATCGCGAGGCCATGACCGCGCAAGGCAAGTGTTTGATTCGGTTGAGGATCGAGAGCTGGAGCCCGATCGCGAAGGGCGGCTTTCCTGCCCGCTTGGCAGCTGACTGACCGCCTACCAGCGTGCGGGCGCGAGGACCAGGATCTGACGCTCGGTTCGGGCCGGCACCAGGTCGCGCGCCGACGGCTCGGGGTCGAGCGGCACCGGATTCGGATCGATCTTCTTGGGATCGTCGTCGTCGGCCATCTGTGCGAGCAGGTCGGCCGGCATCGCGCCGAACCATGCCAGCGTGACCGACTCTGCGTCGCCGATCTTCGCGAGCCGTACACCCTGGCCACCGCGGCCCTTTTGGGGAAGCTCCTCGTAGGGAGTGGCCTTGAGCCCTGAACCATCGGTGATCACGATCGCCGCACCATCGCCGATCAGCGCACCGGCACCCACCACGTTGGCTCCGTCACGCAGCTTCATGCCGGCAACACCACCGGCGCCGCGGCCCTGAAGGCTCACCGCATCGACGGGAAGACGCAGCACTTGGGCATCGCTCGCCACGATCGCCATATCCGCGCCTTCGGCGGCCCGGAAGGCGGCGACCACGCGGTCGGCACCCTTCAGCCCGATGGCCGTCTTGCCGCTCTTCGTGCCCATCAGTTCATCGACCGAGAGGCGCTTGGCGATGCCGCTTGCCGTGACCAGCACGATCGGATCGCCATCGGCCACAACGAGATCGAGGACCTCCTCGCCCTTGTTGAGCCCGAGGAGCTGCGCGGCGGGACCACCTCGGCTCCGGCCCGCCGCATCTCCCACTTCGCCACCCCGCACGACGAAGACGCGACCCTCGGTGGTGACTGCAGCGATCGGTGACCCGGTGGAGGTGACCACCTGGGCGACCAGCAGGTCGTGGCGACCGGCGGTGGCCTTCTTGGCCCCATCGGTGGGCATACGACCGAGATTGCCCGACGTGGAGAGGGTGACGATGCACGCCTCATCAGCATCGGGGTCGAATGTGGCCGACACCTCGGTGGGCTTTTCGAAGACGGGAATGTCGTCGATGCCGACGATCTCGGCCCGACGATCGACGCCATGGCGTTCGACGAGTTCGGCCAGCTCCGTCAACACGAGCGTGCGGCGGCGCTGTTCCGAGCCGAGCAGCGTGTTGTAGCCCTCGATGTCGGATCGCAATTCGGCGGCTTCCTCTTCGAGTTCGAGCTTGGCCAGCGCAGTGAGCCGTCGCAGCGGCATGTCGAGAATGTGAGCGGCCTGGATGTCGCTGAGATCGAATCGTTCGACGAGACGGTCCCTGGCCTCACCGGCGTCTTGCGAACTCCGGATGATCTGGACGACTTCGTCGATTGCATCGAGTGCGACCAGCAAGCCCTCGAGGATGTGGAGGCGATCCTCGGCCTTGGCGAGGCGATACTCGGTGCGCCTGACGATGACCTCGAGGCGATGGTCGATGTAGTGACGGCAGAGGTCGTAGATGCCCAACGTGGTTGGGACACCACCGACGAGTACGACATTGTTGACGCCAAAGGTCTCTTCCAGCGGCGTGAGTCGATACAGCTCCTGCAGGACCGCCTGCGGATTCACCGCCGGCTTCACATCGATCTGGATGCGCAGCCCGTTCATGTCGCTCAGATCGGCGATGCCGGCAACGCCGACGATCTTGCCGTTGTTGGCGAGTTCCAAGACCTTGCCGAGCACGCGCTCGGGTCCCACGAGGTACGGCAACTCGGTGACGATGATCGCCTGGCGAGAACGGCTGATCTGCTCGACATGGGCCTTCGCCCGGATCCGGAAGGTGCCTCGGCCTGTCTCGTAGGCATCTCGCAAACCCTCGTCGACCACGATGCCGCCCGAGGGGAAGTCGGGTCCGGGGAGCACCTTCATCAGCTCATCGACCGTGGGCTTCGGGCGCCGCTGGGTCATCACGAGCCTGATCGCCTGCTCGACCTCACGAAGATTGTGGGGCGCCATGTTGGTGGCCATTCCCACGGCAATGCCGCTCGTGCCGTTGACGATGATGCTCGGCAACGCGGCCGGCAGAACGGTCGGTTCCTCGCCCTCACCGTCGTAGGTGGGCCTGAAGTCGACAGTGTCCTCATCGAGCTCACGGACCATGTCCATCGCCGCATCGGAGAGCCGACACTCGGTGTAGCGCGCGGCGGCCGGCGGATCGTCGAGCGAGCCGAAGTTGCCCTGCGGGTCGATGAACGGAACCATCCGGGCGAAGTCTTGGCCCATGCGGGTGAGGGTGTCGTAGATCGCGGCATCGCCGTGGGGGTGGTAGCGGCCCATGGTGTCGCCCACGATTCGGGCTGACTTTCGATACGGCGTGTTGGGTCGAATTCCCATCTGCAGCATCGACCAGAGGATGCGACGCTGAACGGGCTTGAGCCCGTCGCGCACATCGGGGATCGCACGCGAGGTGATGACCGACAACGAGTAGGCGAGGAAGGACTCGCTCATCTCGTCGGCAACGGGCACGTTGACCACTTCGCGGGCGTAATTGGGCTCGAATTCGAGCTGTCGGGGCACGTTGACTCCGGGGGTCAAGATTGGCGAGTTCGACTCGACCGTAGCGGCGGGGAGTGACAGCGCGGGGCCACTCGATACGGTCGATTCGTGACCTCCATCCCGCCCGTTCGATCCCAACGAGTTCTGATCGTCGGAGCGGGCGATCTCGGCCTCGGTCTCGCCGCCCGCATGGCCGAGCTCGACATGGCCGTGACCACACTGAACCGGTCGGGTCGGGGCACCGAGGGCGCCTCGTCATGGATCGGCGATCTCGCCGACTCGGCAACGCTCGCGGGCCTACCCGAGTTCGATGTCGTTGTGTTCACCACTGCACCACCCGGCCGTGACGACGCGGCGTACCGACTCGCCTACACCGACGGTCCGGCCCGCGTCCTCGACGCGCTCCCCTCTCTCCCCGACCGAATGGTCCTCACTTCGACAACCGGCGTCTACGGCGTGAACGATGGGTCTTGGGTGGATGAGTCCTCGCCGACCGAACCAACACGGTCGAGTGCGGCGGTGGTAGTGGAAGGCGAACGCCGGCTCTGGGCCACAGGACCGACCGTCGTCGTGCGACCCGCCGGCATCTACGGACCGGGACGAAATCGCCTGCTTGGCCGCGTCGCTGCCGGTGAGGAGGCGGTGTCAACCGACGGCACGCCGAGGTGGACGAACCGCATCCACCGAGACGATGTGGTCGCTGCCTTGCTTGTCGCGGCGACACATCCGAGTGCGCCCCCGGCGCTGATCGCCGTCGACAACGAACCCTCACCGAGAGACGACGTGATCCGCTATCTCGCGGATCGCCTCGGCGGGCCGCAACCCGCCACGGTCGATGTGTCATCGCCCACCGGCAAGCGCTGCCACAACGGCGCGCTCACTGCGCTCGGATGGACGCCTCAGTATCCGACCTACCGCGAGGGCTACGCCGCGCTGACACCGTAGGAACGGGCGCCTACGACCAGGCCCGGATCAGGGCGGCGGGGAGCACGTGGATCGCCGCGGCGGTGAGCAGCCCTTCGGCGTCGAGAAGGCCCAGTTCGTGCCACGGGTCAAGCATGATCTCGAACGCCCATTCGATGCGCGGGCGGTCGGCCTTCGGAATCGTCGTCGTGACTTCAGGGCAGCGATTGATGAAGTCGACCATCGCCGCGCCGTCGACCACGCATCCCTCACCGGCACGGACCAGGCCGATGACCGCCCCGAGCCAGTCGGCCCATTCGAGGATCATCACCGCGTCGCGTTCCGCCGGCTGAAGCGGCGCGAGATCGCGCGGCGCGACGAGCGCCGCGACCCTGTCGACCGCGACCCCGTGCTCGGAGCCTGCGCCATCTGAGATCTGTGCACCGAGTGCCCGGCGCACGATGTCGAGCGCGTACCCATCGTCTTCCGGGTCACGCTCCGGAGCCGCCGGGATCTCGTCTTCGATGAGAACCGGCGGGGGCACGGCCGTGTCGGTCAACTGGGTCAGGCGACGAAGCAGCAGCCGGCCGTTGGCGACGGCCGAGACCGCGGGGTGCCCGGTAGCGGCGAGAGCGGCGACACAACGGGCGGCAAGCGCGACGAGGTCGCCGGCCTCGCTCTCGATCTCGGCATCCTCCTCCTGGAGTGCATCGAGCATGTCGCCCGGCCCGACAATCACCTCGCCAACAGTCTCCGGAACGCCGGAAAGCATGTCGACCATGATCACGTGGCGAACGTCAGCGCTATCGACGAAGCGAAACGCGAGCGACTCGTCTCCTCTGGATCGCAGCTCCCACGCCCCTTCACAACGCGCAGTGCCGATGGCGTCGACCCACTCGGGCGACTCCGCGGACCAGTCGAGGCGCGGCACTTCATCGTGAAGACCGGCGAGCGCAGCGAGCGCAGTGGCGGCGCCGTCGCCGCCGACCTCCCGCAGCATGTCGAAGAACGCCTCCGTGGCAACGCCCTCTTCCGCCGCGAGCGCCAGCACGTCGCTGGCCCACGCCTCGGCCCGCGCGGCATCGAGCTCGGCAATCTCCGAGGCCTGCGCGATCACGTCGAGCGCGAACCAGGACTCCGGGTCCGTGTCAGCAGAGGGCATGTCGTCGGCGGGCATGTCGTTGGCGGGCATGTCGGTGGGGTCGGTCACGGCGCTGCGAGTCTAGAGTCCGGCCGTGCCCGAGCTACCCGAGGTCGA
>Ga0055584_100000623_pt1 | contig 33671 bp, 24 predicted proteins | sample OSDHelmetaG_FD_58716 | JGI IMG/M metagenome (GOLD analysis project Ga0055584, IMG submission 58716) | Pelagic marine sediment microbial communities from the LTER site Helgoland, North Sea, for post-phytoplankton bloom and carbon turnover... | ecosystem: Environmental > Aquatic > Marine >... | reverse complement strand
TTTTGCTATGCGCTGTTGGATCATTGGAGCAATGCGATTGAAGATGGCCTGACGACCCACTTCGTCCAATGCAAATGCTACCCCCAATTCCCATTTCTCCACCATATGTGAGTCGTCTCCGATGCCTTCAGGCAACATCACGGGCAAGCCGTTAGCGAGGTACTCCGCGTTCTTGATGGGTGAGATACCTATCTTGGATGGACTCGGTCTGTGCAAGGAAAAAGCCACGTCAGCAGCAGACAAATACTTCGGCACCTCCTTCAGCGGCACAAATCGGATGCTCGCGCTCGCATCATCAAAGCCGCTCGCGAAGAGACGTTCTTGCCACTTCTCCCGATCCGGACTTAGGATGATGAGGTGAAATTTCTTTCCCCAATAATCATGTGCTGAATGGAAGAGCTCCAAGGCCTCTTTTTCAAGATAGATGCCCCCCAACTTGCCGGTATAGATTCCGACGATTTTGTCCATAGCGATGCCCAAATCTTTGCGCACGGTTGTTCGATCCGCAGGAGAAAACGCGAACAATGCAGGGTCAACGCAACAGGGCATGACCAACACTTTGGAAGGATCTACTCCCTCCTGTTCCACCAATTGGTCAGCATAACGCCGGGTCACCGGAAGGACCCAATCCGCTTGTTGCTTCAAGCGCTTCTCGGCACCTTTTGTCATGACGTAGCGCGGATCCAACTTCTTCCACACTCCTGATTCCAACATGTAATCGGCGTGCGGCTCGAACGACTCCACGGCCAGGCGAATGTCTTGCACCCTTGTAAAGTCAAGCACTAACCAACCCGCAAGGCTACTCCGGGCAATCACTAAGTCTATGGGGCGCTTGTTGTGGATATCGCTCAGCAATTTGCGCGCTTTCCCTTTGTCAAATAGCTTTTTGGTGATGGAATCCGAAGTGCTGAGCATGAAATGCTCTACTTTATTCATGTCCAATGCTTCTACGTTTCCTTTCCGCTCGATAGTAATGAAGGAGATGGACGAAACATCGTCGCGGTCAGCAAGGATTTGGAGATGGGGAATGACCGTGGCTTGCGTCAAGCCTTCGTTAAGCCCCCAATATGATACAAAGCAAACGTGCATGAATGATGAAGAGAAATGACCTCTATGCAAGTATACCCACTCCCCTCGGTCATTGCACGAAGTATTGCCGTATTTCACGATCTTCGTGTTGATGGTGCATAGCTGGCTCTAACGACTGATCCCGATCACTTTGCTCTCTGTTCTCTTTACCGGCGGAGCGCAATCGCAGTGCGGATATATCCCTGCCCAGTTTCCGGATTCCATCTGTTCGAACGAAGGCATTCAACCCACGCTCATCGATTCTGGCTTTGCTTCTTACCAATGGTATTTCGGATTGCAGACCCCTGTAATTGTCGACGCACCTGACAACCTCGGCAATCCTGGTAATTCCCTTTCTAGCCAAACTTTTGGACTGAACATCATCCAAGAAGGCAACCAGTGGTACGGTTTTGTAAAGAAATCGAATGCCCGAGACGTGTACCGTTACGACTTCGGCACCAGCTTATTAAATCCCCCAACGACCACCCAACTTTCGGTCAACACCTTCGCCAACGACGGCTCCATCTCTAACGACGACATCGACTTAATCGAAGTCAATGGCAATTGGTACGGCTTCACCCCTGTGCGGGACGGCGCTGGAATCGTTCGTTACGATTTTGGCAGCTCGCTCGATGGAGATACCGTGACCGCCACGAATTTGGGCAACATGAACGGCGCGATGAATTGGCCACGATCGCTCAAGGTGATCACCTACGAAGACAGCATTTACTTGATTGCAGGGAACTACGTGGGCAATAGCATCACCGTGTACAACATGGGCGTGGATCCGACCAATGCCACGCCGGTTTGGTTCAACAACTTCAGCACCAACAGCAGTCCGGTGGTCAACCAAGTCATTTCCGTCATGCCCTACGTGAGCTGCGGTAAATGGATCATCCTTGCCGGTGGCCGGAGCAGCGACAACCTAGTGCGCTATCAGTTCGACGGTAGCTTCGCTTCCGCTCCCACTGCTTCAGATCAAATTGGGAGTGGTGCTAATTTCTTAGACCCCTACGAAATCGGCCCGCTGTATGAAAGTGGTAGAATTGAATTTTACGTTCGGACGCGTTCTTCTTCTTGCAGCATGACGCGCCTAGTCTTTACAGATAGCATCGATCAATCTGCCGCATCTGTGGTCCAGCAAACCTATGGCGACTATAGCTTTCAATTGGTATCGTACGCCCTTGACATTTCCATCGATGAGAACGGAACCCATGTGTTCTGCATCAATGCGAGCAGTGATCTGCGCAGGGTGTCCACCCCCCATACCACCACCACATCCCCCCACGTATACAACGGCATTTCCACCAATGGACTCCAATTGGATACGAATGGAATGATCCGTTTTTCATTGGTGCAAAAAGACGCAAGCGGAAACCTTCTGCTGCAAAACGACAGCTTGTTTTCGCGGGTTGGACCCTTGGCAGATTGGCAGATCAGCGGCACTTGCGAAGGCGACTCCACGCAAGTGCTTGCTATCAATAACGAGGCGCAGATCACTCAAGTACAATGGGACTGGGACCTAGGAAACGGCTCCAGCAGCACAGACTCAGCGTACACGCTTCTTTACGGAGATACTGGATTTTATCACGTCCAACTCTCGTTGCAAGCCAATGGATGCACAGACAGCCTAGACACCAACCTTTTCATCTTCCCGCAGCCCACAGCACAATTTACCTTGGATACGGTATGTCAGGGAGCCGATGTATTTATCGCCAATCAGAGCACCTCTCATCCCAATGATCAGATCACCACAAGCATTTGGACGCGAGAGGGAGTAGATACGCTGCTGTCCTTTGATCCGACCATCTATTTCCCCGACAGCGGTTGGAACACTATTGCACTGCGTGTTGAAACGCAGCACGGATGCGCAGACACCACTTCCCTGGAAGTATATGCAAAGCCCGCCCCCATCGCCGAATTTGGAATCGACTCGACCTGCCTTAATGCATTGACGCTATTTTCCAATTACTCAGGCAGCACCTCTACCTACACCAGTGCATGGGACTTTGGCGATGGCAATGGTTCGAGCCAAGCTTCTCCTTCTCATGTATATCCAGACACCGGGAATTACTTGGTCACCTTGATCACTACGAGCAGCAACGGCCTCACCGATACCGCCAAAACTGACCTTCGCATCAGCCCCACTCCGCAAGTCGGATTTGCATTGGACAACGGCCCCTATTGTCAGAGGAGTGAGGTCGCTGTCTTCAATACCTCTCAGAGCATCGACAGCATCGTCTCTACCCGACTCATCATCGGAAACGACACCCTTTTTGGAGACAGTCCCACCGTCGTGCCGACCGGAAGTGGAACATTGAACGGAAGCTTCACCATCACCGCAGGAACCGCCTGCTCGGCTGACACCTCCTTTAGCCTTTTGGTGTACCAACAGCCGCAAATCAACTTCAGTCTGAGCGACAGTTGTCGTCAAAGCTTGGCTTCTCTAGCAGCAACGGCGACGGTCACCGATGGCCAATCCATCACAAGCCTGCAATGGGATGTGAATGACAGCATCGTAGTTGCCTTGGATTCCATTACCACCCTCCTCCACAGCGATTCTCTAAACGTGATCATACAGGCCGCAACCGCCAACGGCTGCGTCAACACGCTCACTAGGCATATCGACGTGATCGAACTTCCCGCGTTGACCCTTGATTTAACCGGACCTTTTTGCACCGAGCAAACTTTCTTAAACAACAGCGCCATTGTAGTTGACAGCACCGACGCCCTGCTCACGCAAACCTGGCAGATGATCGTTGGCAACGACACCTTCGTCTCCAACGACCCCGAAGACCTTACGTCGGCAACCGCTGGGACTGGAACGCTATCTCTTTTGGTCACTACCGAAAAGGGCTGCGCGAGTACTGCAGCTCTATCCGTCGATGTATTTCAAACGCCCCAACCCAGCTTTGAGCAGACTGGAAATTGCGCCCTTCAGGGAGTTTTCTTTGAGGGCAATTACGACGGAAGCAACTATGTCTTTACTTGGAGCATCGGACCCAACGCTCTGGGCAGCGGTCCCGATTTTCAGCAGATTTTCCCAAGTGGCGGCAACTATACACTCACGTTTCATGTGATGGATGCGAGCAGCGGGTGCGAAGCAGACACCTCTCAGGAGATCACGATCATAGATCTTCCTACAGCAATCATCAACGACGATGCGGTTTGCTTTGGCAATTTATCTGAGGTGAAGGCCTCGATTACCACCGACGCGAGCGACTCAGTTTTGTCCTTTATCTGGTCTGTGGAAGGCAGCCGCCAAAGCATCGACAGCATTTTACGGTTTACGCCCGACGAGAACGATGAAGTCTATGTGCACCTCGTCCTCGAATCTGCGTCGGGTTGCACCATTGAACGCGAACAGTTCTTGCCCGTTCTCTCTCAACCTGACCCATCTTTTTCTGCTTCCACCTTGTTTGGGATTGTTCCGTTTGAAGCAAAGTTGAAGGCGGCTTCTGCAGAAGTGGATCACTTATGGACCTTAAACAATACATCCTTAGATAGCGTGACGACGGTTTCACCTCTGATTGGAGAAGCAGGGTTACACATTGTCAACCTCTTTGTTTCAGACAGCAACGGTTGCACCTCTGCTTCAAGCAAAACCATTCGGGCGTATGCAGGAAGCATTGACCTGGCCATTTTGGATGTGAAAGAGGTCTCTGGCACCGCTGGCGACTACCAACTTCAAGCTAGGGTGCGCAACGAAGGTCAAGTGCCCATCTTTGGCTTTACCCTAAGTGCTGGATTTCTCGATGGCGTAGTCTTATCTCAACCCTTCAGCGATACGCTTGAACCTTCGGAAGGTCGATTGATCACATTCCCTACCACCCTTTCTTCGCAAGTGAACGCCCCTGATTTTGCTTGTGTGACCATTAGCTCATTGGATGGGCTAGAAGATCAGGTGCCTGAAAACGACAGGTATTGCATTCCACTCAACGGCAATCCTTGGGTGCAGGTTTTTCCGGTTCCCTTTCACGATGAGCTCACCGTTGGGGTGCACCTCAACGATGATGAAAAGGTCTTCATCGACGTGATTGACTTGCGTGGAGGAGCGGTGATCAGCCATTCCATGCAAGGAGAGCGGGGCTACCAACAATGGCAGCTTACCTTTCCAAGCCTAAGTGCAGGACCCTACATACTGACGATCGAAACCCCAACAAGATCTGAACAACGAATGATCCAAAAGCTATAAGGAGAGTCCGTAGCTTCGGGATTCGACTGAATTATCTTTGTCCAGAACATGCCTACCAAGTCTCACGTCATTACCAAAGACCAAAGCCTCTTCAGCTTCAGCGAGCTGACCACCTACAAGGAGCTTTTTTGGATGCTTGCATGGCGCGACTTTAAGATCCGATACGCCCAGACGTTTGTCGGCCTTTTGTGGGCAATCATCCAACCCTCCTTTACCATCTTGATACTCTACGTGGTGTTCGGAAGGTTCGCAAACGTGCAAACCGGAGCCATTCCACACGTTGTCTACAGCACCTGTGGCGTGATGGCTTGGACCTACTTCGCTTATGTGATGACCAATGCCGGCAGCTCTATCATTTCGGCGCAAGCCATGGTCAAGAAGATTTACTTCCCCCGGATCATCATCCCGCTCTCAAAGGCAGTAGTTGGATTCATTGACATGGGAATCACAGCGGTCATCCTGATCGTACTGATGCTCTTATTTGAGGTACCCGTGAGTGGCAACATCATCTACCTGCCCATCTTCATCCTAGGATCCATCGTCGCGGCTTTATCTGTAGGGGTTTTGCTCAGTGCATTGACCATCCGATACCGAGATTTTCAATACGTGATTCCGTTTGCCGTACAATTGGGCTTGTACATCACACCCACCGCCTACCCTGCTGAATTTGCGATCCAACGCCTACCCGAATGGGCTACTGTCTTGTACTTTCTCAACCCCATGGCGGGCATCGTAGAAGGATACCGCTGGGCGATTCTAGGCACTGAACTTCCACACATCATGAGCCTTTGGTCGGTTGCTTCCATGCTTGTAATACTCATCGCTGCCTTGTTCTATTTCAAGCGCATCGACGGAAAGATCGCCGATTATGTCTGACAGCAACTTCGCCATAGAAGTAGAGCAACTCAGCAAATTGTACAACTTGGGCAGCACAAACGCAACACTGCGTGAGTCGATTGCCGCCTTGTTCAATAAAACCAGTAAAAAGGAAGAAAGCTTCTGGGCGCTGAAGGACGTGAGCTTTGGCGTGAAAACGGGCGAATCCATCGGGATCATCGGAAAGAACGGAGCGGGTAAAAGTACCTTGCTGAAAATCCTCTCTCGCATCACTCTTCCTACCGAGGGTCGCGTAACCATCAACGGAACGGTCGCCTCATTGCTCGAGGTGGGAACTGGTTTCCATCCGGAACTGACCGGCAGAGAAAACATTTACCTCAACGGATCGATTCTGGGCATGGCACGGAAAGAGATCCAAGCAAAATTTGATGAGATCGTCGCCTTCAGTGGGATCGAGCGCTTCTTGGACACTCCCGTGAAACGCTATTCCAGTGGCATGTACGTGCGCTTGGCTTTTGCTGTAGCGGCGCATTTAGAACCTGAGATCCTTATCGTAGATGAGGTCTTGTCCGTTGGAGATGCGGAATTTCAACGCAAGTGCTTGGGTAAAATGGGCCACGTAACCTCCTCGGGTCGCACCGTACTTTTCGTAAGTCACAACATGGAGGCCGTGCGCAAAATGTGTTCGCGCACCGTTTGGTTGGAAAAAGGCCAGATCAAAATGATCGGTCCCTCTTCAGAGGTGATCGATGCCTACCTCTCTGAATTGAAAGAAAACGCCGAAACCGTGCGCCCCGGAGAACGAAGTGATCGCGAAGGATCCGGTGTACTGCGCGCCCAAGAAATTCGGTTTTCAAACCCCGAAGGCACTCACCTGCAAAGCGGAAAGCCGATGAAGGTGGAAATCGACTACCGAGGAGAAGGGTCGGAAAAGCTCACCTGTATCGCCACTCTTGGCATCCATGATGTGAATGGCCGGCGTGTTGGCACCTTGTCAACCAAGCTCACCCGTTCCTTGATCGACCTAGGCAATGGCGACACCCTGACGTGGGAAATCCCTCGGTTGAGTCTTACCCCCGGAAAGTACTTCATCAACATCTTTTTGGCCCACCGCACCGAAGCCGACGTCATCGATTGGCTTCAGCAGGCAGCCGCCTTTGAGGTGATGAGCGCCAGTTTTCACACCGAGAGCGACGAAGTCTACTACGAGAAAGACATTGTGTTCATCGACCATAGCTTCCGCGTATCATGAAGTTTCTATTCATAGGCGGAAACGGAAGGTCAGGCACATCGATGCTGCAAGACTTGCTGTGCAGGCATCCAAAGATCGCAGGTGGTCCCGAATTCACCTTCACGAAGCCCCTTTTGCAGCTCCACCGGCAGATGGCCAAAGACAAATTTCTCGAGCGCAACAAGGGCTACTACAATCGCGATGTGCTCGATGCCCGCTTTCGTTCCTTCTACGAGACCTACTTTGATGCACTGGCCAAGGAACACCCCAATGCTAGCTACCTCTCTGAAAAGACACCCGACAACATCGACGTGATGGTAGACCTGCTGACCTTGTTTCCAGAAGCGCGCTTTTTATTTGTGTATCGAGACGGTCGCGATGTGGTGCTTTCGAATCGCAACGTGTACCAACGCGCTCCCGAACAACTCGACCCCTCTCATTTCACGCTGGCTAGGCTTTCGAAGCGCTGGAAAGAAACCATCGACCTTCGGCGGAAGGTTCCCGCTTCTTTGAATGATCGCATCTTGGATGTTCGTTACGAAGACTTGGTCTCCCAACCCGAAACCGTGCTGCGCTCCATTGAATCCTTTCTTGGACTGGGTGCAGGCATTGATCCTGCAAGTGGAGATCCGACAGCCAACACCATTCATGTGGATGATGTGTGGTACACCCAAGAACAGCGTGAGCAAGCCGTCACGACCCAGTGCATCGGAAAGTGGAAAACAGACCTCGGGTGGTTCGAGCGCATCACCCTACAAGCATCCATGGCACACCACCTCGACTTGATGGGGTATGAGACTCCCGCTTGGGCTAAAACGTTCCATCGAACCTTTCGAAAATCTGAAGATTGATCATGTGCGGCATCCTAGGATCTTTCCCGAACTACCCCGATGCCGACCGGTTCTACCGCTCGCTGCAGCGCCTTCATCATCGAGGCCCCGACGGGGAAGGCATACTCCATTCCAATGAGGGAGGTTTTAGTTTCGGCCACAAACGACTCAAGATCATTGACCTTGACGATTGCAGCAATCAACCTTTTCGCTTTCATCACCTGACGATTGTATTCAATGGTGAAGTCTACAATTATTTAGAGCTGCGATCTGAGCTCGAAAAGCTTGGACACCAATTCACTACCTCCTCAGACACAGAGGTCATTTGCGCCGCCTATTTAGAGTGGAAAGAAGCGTGCTTAGACCGATTTATAGGCATGTGGGCCTTGGTTCTTTGGGATGAAAAAGAACACGTCGGCTTCATCGCTCGGGACCGTTTTGGGCAAAAGCCTCTCTACTACTCCAACGAAGGGGGCCACCTCTATTTTGGGTCGGAAATCAAGGCCGTAATGGGCTTGCGCGCCACCAACCACGTTGCTCCGCATTTCGCGAAAAGCATTGAACGTCCCTTGCGCTACGAAGCGATGAGTGAAAGCTTGGTCCAAGGCATTCACCGTTTTCCAGCAGGTCACTTTGCTTGGCTGCGCAAAGGCGAAACCACTCTCCAACCCCAGCGCTATTGGGATACACGAGAACATATCGAAACCGTCCCAGGCCGATTCGAAGACCAGGTGGAGGGCTTGCGCGAACGCTTCGAAGAGGCCAGTAAAATCAGATTGCGTGCAGACGTCCCAATAGCAACCGCGCTCAGCGGAGGGGTTGACTCTAGTGTTATTTACGCCAGTATCCAACATCATCTGGGCGACAAACGCATCAACCACAAAGCGATCACGGCCGACTATGGAACATCTTCGATTGATGAAACGCCATACGCTATGAAGGTCGCAGCTCACTTTGGCAACACGCTCGAACCCGTGCGCATCGATGCCAGCAGCGCCCTCAATGGACTTGAGGGAGACCTGAACGTGTTCGAAGAAGTTTACCTCTCGGCGCCTTCACCTATGATTGCGTTATACCGGAAAATGAAAGAACAGGGCATCACGGTTAGCTTGGATGGACACGGAGCCGATGAACTCATGGGGGGCTACAAGGGAACGGCGCCCATTGGTCTTTTCGGCGCCTTTCCTCAGGTGAGCAATATGAGAAACTTGCTCTTGGCCGAAGATCGATCCAACGATCGACCTGACGATTGGTTAAAGCGATCAGAATTGCGCGTTTTACAACAAGTCTTCAAGCACGGCAGCAAATTGGGCATGAATGCTTACGGAACGATTCGCACCATTTTGCACGACAGAAGCTTGGAGGGCTTACACAAGCCACTGAAGCATGCCTTGTACGAAGCTTTTCACGACTACACCCTCCCCACGTTGCTGCGCAATTACGACCACTATTCCATGGCCGCCTCGGTAGAGAGTAGGATGCCCTTTCTCGACCATCGGGTGGTGAGCTATTCCTTTTCGCTGCCGGTCACTTCTTACTTCCATGACGGTTGGTCTAAAGCGCCCATCCGCGCCATGTATGCAAAAGAATTGCCTGCTGAAATAAGCTACCGACGTCGAAAAATTGGCTTCAATACGCCCTTCCACGAATGGCTCAAAGACGACCAATGGAAGGCCTTCATTCAAGACACCATACACTCCGAATCCTTCCTCACTTGCCCGATCCACGACGGTAGAAAGCAAAAGGCATCCTTGGAAAAGGACTTGCAGCGACTGGCGTCTATGTCTATGGATTTCTTGGAAGGCGTAGACGTGTGGAACAAGCTCGCTCCGTACTTCTGGTATGCCTACTTTTATCGTAAGAACGCATAGTTCCATGCCAGCACCCATTGCCTTCTTCGCCTACAATCGCCCCTTCCACACCAAGCAAACCTTGGAGGCGCTGGCCCTTTGTGAAGGAGCTCAAGATAGTGAGGTCTTTTTCTTTTGCGATGGCCCTCGACCCAATGAGACCGATGAAGGAATCAGTGCCATCGAAGAAGTGCGCGCACTGATTCAGGCGCAGACTTGGCCGAAGGCGGTACATCTCCATTTTCAAACAAAGAACATTGGTTTGGCGGCTTCCATTACGGGCGGGTTGAGTCACGTCCTCGAAGCCGCCGACCGCGTGATCGTGGTAGAAGACGACTTGGTCGTTGGAAAGGGATTCCTGACGTATTTGAATGTTGCCCTAGAGCACTATAAGAACGAAGAACGTGTCATGCACATCGCAGCATACATCCCCCCGATCGACCCGGCTGAACTTCCCACCCTCTACTTCTATGGTCAAGCATCCTGCTGGGGTTGGGCCACTTGGAAGAGGGCATGGAAGGCATACAATGGTGATGCGCGCATGCTCAAAGCAAAGATCGAAGAGCGCGGAATGGTGGATGCTTTCAACATCGACAACAGTTACAATTTCATGCGCCACCTCGAAAAGAACATCGATGGCAAGCTGAATACATGGGCCATCAAATGGCAGGCTTCCGTTATTCTGAGTGGAGGGCTTTGCTTGCATCCGAGTCGCTCCTTGGTGCGCAACATTGGCGCAGACGGCACGGGTGCCCACATGAAAAAGGAAGAGGCAGAAGGAATGCGCGGCAACATCACCGATCAAGTTGAGCTCAATTTCCCGAAGACATTAACGGAAAATACCACGGCAAGGGGACGCATAGCTGCGCACTACCGATCCGAAAGAAAACGGCTAGAAGTGAAACCTCCGACCCTTGCAAAGCGTATCCAAAACCGAATCAAAAACCTCCTTTCCTAGATGCGAATTGTCCACATCAATACCTATGATGACGGCGGAGCGGCTGTGGCAATGCTTCGTCTTCACGATGCATTGCTCAAGGCGCAGGTAGATTCTCACGTACTGGTACTGCACCGCTCAGGCACCGAAGCCATAGAAAACATGCACGTGTATGAAGCGCCTAAAGATGGCTTGCTCAACAAAGTGCAACGAAAATTGGGCAAAACGCCTACCCTGCGCGAAGCCCATGTCAAAATTCTTGATGCGAATCCGGCAGATTACGAAACCTACACCTTCCCAGAAACCGACTATGATGTGCTCAAACATCCCATTGTTCGCTCGGCGGATATTGTATGCCTCCATTGGATCGCTCGTTTTGTAGATTATCCCAGTTTTTTTGCGAGCGTCGATAAACCGGTGGTTTGGGTTTTTCACGACATGAATGCCTTTCAAGGTGGGTTTCATTACAAGGGAGATGAAGAAGCCTTCGCGCACATGTTTGAAGAACACGAAGCCTCGATCAAAGCAGTCAAGGAATCTGCCTACAATTCCGTGGATACCCTTACCGTAGTCACTCCTTCGGACTGGATGAAACACGCATCTTCCCAGAGCGCGTTGACAGGCAATCTCAGCCACAGGACGATTTACAATTGCGGCGATACGCGTGCTTTCCATCCTGTAAAACGAGCACATGCGCTCCGAGATTTGGGATTGGACCGCAACCATCGCTACTTGTTGTTTATGGCCTCCAATCACCGCGTCAAGCGAAAGGGTCAGGATTTACTTTCCGAGGCCTTGAGCGCTTTGCAGATTCCGGAAGATGTGCGACTGCTTTCCATAGGCAGCAACATTGAGTTTGAATCCGATCGGGTCATTCCCTTTGGTTACGTCAGAAGCGAGCGCCGTTTGAACGATTTGTTCAACGTTTCGGACGCTACGATCCTGCCGAGCCGAGAAGACAATTTACCCAACGTCATGGTGGAATCATTGCTCGCGGGCACACCGGTCATTTCCTTTCAAAATGGGGGTATGGTAGAGGTGATCCAGCACGAACGCAACGGGCTACTCGTGAATGAAATGACGGCATCCACCTTGGCGCAAGCCATCGATGACTTGGTCAACGGTCCTGCAGATCGATTTGATCGGGCAGAGATTGCAGATCGTGCCCTTACGCTCTTTGATCCGAAACGCCAAGCTGCTGGTTACATCCGTCTCTTCAAATCCCTCTTAAAGAAGTGAGTGATCAAGGAGACATAAGCCCCTGGCCGAAGATCACGATCATCACGCCCAGTTTCAACCAAGGACATTTTATCGAAGACACGATTTTAAGCATCGTTGAGCAAGGCTATCCCAATCTCGAGTACATCATTATGGACGGGGGAAGCACGGATGAGACCATCGATATTTTGCATGCTTACACCGACCAAATCACCTACTGGGAAAGCCAGCGCGACAATGGGCAAAGCCACGCGATCAATAAAGGAGCTGAGAAAGCTACGGGAGACATCATCCAGTGGATCAACAGCGATGACTTATTGCTTCCAGGATCGCTTGAAACCGTGGCCAAGGCGCTCATGGAAGATCCGAACATTGAGATGGTAGCGGGCAAGGCCATCAAGTTTGGCGAGGGCAGGGCGGAACAAACCGTACCGCGCAAAAAAGAGTACGCCGATTTTGAGGCGTTTCTGTTTGAAGCTTGGTACATGCAGCCGGCTTGTTTTTTCCGCGGAGATGTCTTCAAACAGTTGATGCCACTGAACGAAGCGCTCAACTATACGATGGATACCGACATGTTTGTACGCTACTTCTTGCTATCGGGCAAGGACCGTATAAAACACATCGAAACACCCTTGCTGCGCTTCCGCATGCACGATGAGAGCAAGACCTTTTCGAGCCAATTGAAGTTCTACAGCGAACGCATGCTGATCGATCTCAATACGCTTCGGTCGTGCGGCATCACTCCTCCGAAGGAACTGGGAAACGTAGTTGAAAAGACGCTCAACCTCCCCAACTATAGGGTCAGCAAACAAGTAAATACCGCCAGATTGAAGGCAGCCTTTCACCAAAAATGGGGAGCGTGGATCTCAGACCCCTCCAAGCGATTTCGGGAAGTCGCTGACCACGCTGGCTTGCACGGCGACAAGCAGACGATGCGCAAGTTCAGCTGGAAGGCGATCTTGGCCAACCCAATCAAGGTGCTCAATTATCGCTATTGGTTGCATACGTTTAAGGGATGATTCGGCAAAAGCTGGCATACTGGTACTACGAAAAAGGACTGCGCTTTTATGGGTATAAAGTTCGGTTTGCTGTCTTAGGTCTGCTCTTTTTTTGGCATCAACCGAAAGTGAAATTTATACTCTTCTCACAAGGCCGATCCGGATCCACTTTACTTTCTGATTTGCTCGATTCGTCGCCTATGATCAAGAGTGACGGGGAGGTGTTTGGGGCTGGAATGCCCATTCGAGTGCGCTTTCCTAAGCTATACTTGAACCTCAGAATGAAGAGCTTTCGCAGTCCGGTATACGGTTGCAAAATCAAGATCTATGATTTGGAACATCAGCACGGAATGAACGAAGAGGAAACTAAGTCATTCTTGAGAGCGCGTTTTGCAGAAGGTTGGAAGATCATTCACTTGAGGCGGACCAATAAGCTCCGGCAGGCATTGTCGAGTTTGGTTGCGGAGGCGACCGAGACCTACCACGTTGCAAAAGAAGATGGTCCATCTGAACGATCGAAGGTCAAGGTAAATGTGGACGAGTTACCACACCGCTTGCATTGGCTTAAAAAGTATGACCAGCATGAAGAGGCCGCATTGTAAGGCTTCGATACCTATGAAGTCAACTACGAGCGGGACTTACTGCCGGCTGACAGTCATCAGGTTGTTCTAGATGGGCTCATGCAGTACTTGGACCTGCCAAAATGTAAAGCCAGCACTGCATATACTCGTACGAGCTCCGACGATCTGAAGGACTATATTGCGAACTACGATGAAATGGTCGACGTATTGACCGCGAGTGGAAATGAAGGATACTTATCAAGCAGCGCAATTGAACACTGAGAAAGGTGCGAATCGACCTTCGCTGCTCTTCTTCGCCGCATGGTGGCCGAGCAGTGAAGCACCGGGAGCGGGTATCTTCATTCGAGAACACGCCCTCGCACTCCTTCCCTATTTCGACGTACATATCATTCACCTTAGCGTTGTGAAAGACACTTCCGTATTGCTGTATCGCATTGATCACGGTACAGAAGAAGATGAAGGATTGCACATCCATCGCATTGAAGTGCGCATGCGCATCCGAAGGTTTGGACTCCATGACGCATTCGTGCAGAAAGGATATACTTCACTGCTTACCAAGCTCAAGAAAGACTTTGCGTTCGGCGGCTACTGCATGAATGTGCGTTCTCATCTAACCAAATTGGTCCCCGAGCTACCAGCTTTGCGTGGTCTTAACTTCATACTGATCGAACACTTCAGTTATTACCACCGCGTCCTACCGAGTCTTGATGATCAAGAGAAGGCGATTGCTAATCGAGCGATAAGGAAGTGGTTTGCCAATCCTAATTTGAAGCAAACACTCGCAGTGAGCAATGATCTCAAGGATGTATTGGTGGAACAATTTCAGCTTTCCTCCTCCAGCGTTTCCCTGATCTCTAATGTGGCCCATCCTGCATTTGATTACCTCTCAGGTATTCAAACTCCTAAGGACCATTTACGCTTCATCTGCGTGGGACTATGGGAGGAACCCAAACGGCTGGACCTCCTCTTCGAGGCACTCAACGGCCTCTCAGAGCAACAAGGTCCGATAGTAATTGAAGTCTTTGGCGTAGGTTCTCAAATCGACGCCAACAAGCACAAGGCTGAGTCCTTAGGCCCCGCTATTCAGGTAAACTTTCACGGGTTTCAGCCTAAAGAAATCATCGCAGGTGCAATGCAACAAGCACACGCTTTAATCCATCCGACGGATGCAGAAAATGCCCCTACGGTCATTGCAGAAGCACAATGTTGTGGGCTCCCTGTTTTGAGCATGGCAGTAAATGGAATTCCCGAAATGGTCACGGAAGAAAATGGGGTCTTGGTTTTACCAGGTGACCCGACGGCACTTCGCGATGGATTGGAAACCTTAATCACGCACCTCGCGACATTTGATCGTGCTCAGATTTCTGAACAAGCCAAAAGGAAATACTCAAGGTCTGCTGTCGGCAAATTTCTGAATGATCAGTTAATCCCGTTGGTGTCATGACGAAAGGCAGCTTCGACATCCTCATGTTGCTAGACAATCCTCTCGCATCGGATCAACGCGTAGAGAAAGAAGCCGCCAGCTTGACGGAGGCCGGATTATCCGTCGTCATTCTGGCTTCTAATGAGGATCAATCCCTTCCAGAAAAAGAAGAGCGCAATGGCTACACGATCCTTCGCCGGATCTCACCCTTTTTCAAACATCCGATGCGATCGGGGTACAAAGACAAGGTGTCGGCACTTGCAGCAGAAGTGCTTCAATTCAACTTTACGATTCTTCACTGCCACGACTTTCAGCTCCTTCCTGTGGCCGCAGAAGTAAAGGCCTTAAGGCCCGAAACCTTCTTCTTGTACGACAGTCATGAATACTTGTTGGGGTGGCCCTATTACAAGGAAACGCCTGGCCTCCTCAACCGGATCAAAGGATACTTCGTCTGGAAACGCTTTCTACGGCTTGAGCAAGTCCACTCCCAAACGATGAACGCATTCATCTGCCCTTCCCCCACAATAGGTCTGCTGCAGCGGAAACATCTGCGAACGAGTCTCTCTCCGCTGATCCTTCGCAACATTCCAAGTGAGCCGGAAGAGGTCAAGGATTTCGATTTACGTGCTGCTCTTGACCTTCCAAAGGGTGCCATCCTCATAGTACATGCAGGAAACCTTCATCAATCCGATAAAGACATCGATCGCCTCGTTGCATCCGTCGGATCAAAACCCGGAAGACATTTACTTCTGGTAGGCAATCGACCAAGGTTTTATGCGGTGAAGGCGCGCCTGGAGAGTCATCCCGAATGGAGCGCATTTGTGCACTTCCATGAATATGACGCAAAGACGCTTTTCCATGTATTAAAGCAATGTAACATTGGTGTAGCTGCCACTCAGACCAAGTACCTAGCGCATCGCGTCGGCTCCTCCAACCGAGTAATGGAATACACAAAAGCGGGGCTTCCAGTAATGGCAACCAACCAAGAAAGTCACGCTGGAATGCAGGCATCCTTTGGCCACCTCGAACTTTACAACCCCAACAATGGCGACTCCATTGAGCTTGCGCTTGATACCCTTCTGGAGGATCTGCCAGCGTATTCCAAAAAAGCAATTTCGGCTGCTGGGTCATTGTCATGGGAACACGAGATACATCCTTTGGTCAATTTGTATGTGAAAATTTCCGCGCAGCATCTTATTCAGAACAATTCCAAATAGTAGCCCAAACGACCTTTCAAAATGATGGGGCTAGGCTAAGAACATTTCACTCCTACATTTGTCCTTTCTTAACATAACGAAAACTATGGCAGCAAGATCAGCACTCCTCAAATCGTCTCTGGCCAAGAAATATTGGATGTCATTGACGGGATTGTTCCTGTGTCTCTTTCTCATTGTCCACCTGGCGGGCAACCTCACCCTGCTAAAGGATGCCGCTGATGCCGGACCGGCGTTCAACGCCTACACTGAGTTCATGACCTCGTTCCCGCTCATTAAGATTTCATCCTACTTGCTCTACTTCTCGATCCTCTTTCATGCGATCGATGGCATTCTCATCTTGACACGCGAGAACAAAAAAGCACGCCCCGTCAACTACGCCTACAACAAACCAGAGCGCAATTCGATCTGGGCATCTCGTAACATGGGCGTACTCGGTACCGCCATTTTCGTATTTATAGTGCTGCACATGGCCAATTTTTGGTTCAAGTACAAATTCACTGATATCGCGATGGGTCCCGGAGACTTGCCTGATATGTACGGCATTGTAGTAGCTTCTTTTCAGGAAGGTTGGTACACCGCTGTCTATGTAGTGAGCATGATTGTCCTTGGCTTTCACCTATGGCACGGATTCGATAGTGCCTTTCAGACTTTGGGCATCAATCACCACAAGTACTCGCCGATCATTCAGGGCGTCGGAAGGTTTTATTCCGTCGTTATACCTGCCCTGTTCGCCATCATTCCGATTTACATCTTTCTCAATCTGTAAGGAGACATGACAAAGCTTAACTCAAAGACCCCTGATGGTCCGATCGCAGAAAAGTGGACCAACCACAAAAACAACATCAACGTTGTCAATCCCGCCAATAAGCGAAACATCGATGTAATCGTTGTAGGTTCAGGATTGGCAGGAGCTTCAGCCGCTGCCTCTCTCGCCGAAATGGGATACAACGTGAAGAACTTCTGCTTCCAAGATTCCCCTCGTCGTGCGCACTCCATTGCAGCGCAAGGAGGTATCAATGCAGCCAAGAATTATCAAAACGACGGCGACTCTACTTACCGTCTGTTTTACGACACGGTGAAGGGAGGCGACTACCGAGCTCGTGAATCAAACGTTTACCGTTTGGCCGAAGTTTCCGCCAACATCATCGACCAGTGCGTAGCGCAGGGTGTTCCATTCGCTCGTGATTACGGAGGATTGTTAGACAACCGCTCCTTTGGTGGAGTGCTCGTTTCAAGAACGTTCTATGCAAAAGGGCAAACAGGTCAGCAGTTGCTGCTGGGTGCTTATTCTGCCATGTCAAGACAGATCAACACCGGTAAGGTGAAGATGTACAACCGTCATGAAATGCTCGACTTGGTCTTGGTGGACGGGAAGGCGCGCGGCATCATTGCCCGGAACTTGGTAACGGGAAACATTGAGCGCTACAGCGCGCATGCAGTAGTGCTGGCAACGGGCGGCTATGGCAATGTATTCTTCCTCTCTACCAATGCGATGGGGTCTAACGTAACAGCGGCATGGAGAGCTCACCGGCGCGGTGCTTATTTCGCTAACCCTTGCTACACGCAAATCCACCCGACGTGCATTCCTCGTTCAGGAGATTACCAGTCCAAACTCACCTTGATGTCAGAGTCGCTTCGAAACGACGGACGCATTTGGGTACCGAAAGAAAAAGAAGACGCGCTTGCGATCCGTGAAGGTCGCCTGAAGCCCATAGATCTTCCTGAAGAGAAAAGAGACTATTACCTAGAGAGAAGGTATCCTGCCTTTGGAAACCTCGTTCCTCGTGACGTAGCGTCCAGAGCGGCTAAAGAGCGATGCGATGCCGGTTACGGTGTGAACCAGACAGGAGAGGCCGTTTACCTAGACTTCTCGGCTGCCATCATGCGCTATGGTCAGGAGCGTGCAAACATTCTGCACATCAAGAACCCGTCTGCGGCAGAGATCAAGGATTTGGGCGAGAAGGTCATCGAATCCAAGTACGGCAACCTCTTCCAGATGTACGAGAAGATCACCGACGAAAATCCGTACAAGACGCCCATGATGATCTACCCAGCGGTGCACTACACCATGGGAGGCCTATGGGTTGATTACAATTTAATGACCACCATCCCAGGGTGTTATGCAGCCGGTGAAGCGAATTTTAGTGATCATGGAGCGAACCGACTCGGTGCCTCGGCGTTGATGCAAGGTTTGGCAGATGGATACTTCGTACTGCCCTACACCATCGGCGATTTTCTTGCGGATGACATTCGCACTGGGCCTATTTCAACCGATAGTCCTGAGTTTGTGGCTACGGAGAAAGAGGTGAAAGACCGCTTAGATAGCCTGCTCAACAACAAAGGGACCAAGTCAGTAGACTTCTTCCACAAGCGATTGGGCAAGGTGATGTGGGATAAAGTCGGAATGTCGCGCAATGCTGAAGGACTGAAAGAGGCCTTGGCGGAGATCCGACAGATCCGCGAAGAATTCTATAAAGATGTATTTGTACCGGGCAGCATGCACTCCTTCAATCCAGAATTGGAAAAGGCAGGTCGCGTTGCTGATTTCCTAGAATTGGGAGAGTTGTTTGCCAAGGACGCCCTTGAAAGAACGGAATCTTGCGGAGGGCACTTCCGAGAAGAATCTCAGACTGAAGAAGGCGAGGCCTTGCGGGATGATACGAACTTCGCATTCGTTTCTGCCTGGGAATGGACGGGCGATCCGAAGGATGCGCAACTTCACAAGGAGGAGCTGACCTTTAACGACATTGAATTGAAACAACGTTCATATAAGTGATGCCCACTTTATAAAAAGACAAGAAGATGAACTTGACATTAAAAATCTGGAGACAAGCCGACGCCAAAGCGCAGGGAAAAATGGAGACTTTCAAGGTCACTGAAATTTCTGAGCACATGTCGTTCCTTGAAATGCTTGATGTACTCAACGAACAACTGATCAATGAAGGCAAAGATCCTGTAGCCTTCGATCACGATTGCCGAGAGGGGATCTGTGGCGCGTGTTCGCTTTACATCAACGGCGAGCCTCATGGTCCAGACCGGGCGATTACAACCTGTCAATTGCACATGCGCACCTTTAAGGATGGCGACACCATCTTTATTGAGCCATGGAGAGCAAAGGCTTTTCCGGTGATCAAAGACCTAGTGGTAGATCGTTCTGCTTTCGACCGCATCATGCAATCAGGTGGTTACGTTTCGGTGAACACTTCAGGAAATACGATAGACGCCAACGCGATTCCAATCCCTAAAGAGGATGCGGACAATGCATTTGACGCCGCTACCTGCATCGGGTGTGGAGCGTGCGTAGCGGCATGTAAGAATGCCTCAGCGATGTTGTTTGTTTCGGCCAAGGTTTCACAACTCGCCCTTCTTCCTCAGGGAAAAGTGGAGCGACAAGATCGCGTGCTGAACATGGTAGAGCAGATGGATAAAGAAGGATTTGGCAACTGTACCAATACAGGCGCCTGTTCCATTGAGTGTCCGAAAGAAATCTCGTTGGAGAACATCGCTCGCTTAAACCGTGAATACCTAACGGCATCATTGACCAAGTGATCAGGTAAAGCATACCAAGAATGATGGGGTTTCGGCCCCATTTTTTTTTGTATTGATGTCATTCTATGTCGGAATATCCCTAAGTTTGGTCGAACCTAACTAAACATTTGTCAGCATGAAACGACTCTTACTCACGACTGGCTTTGCGCTTTGCATGGCTCTAATCACAAACGCCCAGGTGATTTTCTCGGGCGTTTCCCCCTCCAGTGTAGAGGGCAATTATGACTTTACATGGGCCGACCCAGGAGGAGGAGACTGGTCTTGTCCAGACTTCAACATCCCTAACACCTATGTACAAGACACTTTGATGATGGTGGATGATGGCTCTACGGGAACCAACCCTCAAGGCAATCCCATTTCTGCAGAAGGATGCGGACCATTGATCAATGACCTCACTGGAAAAATTGCCGTCATCTACCGAAACACGTGTGAGTTTGGTATGAAGGCACGCAACGCTGAAAATGCTGGCGCTGTGGGCGTCATCATCATCAACCGAGAAGACGAATTGGTCAATATGGGTGGTGGTGATTCTGGATTGGTAGTGACCATTCCTGTGGTATTCATCAAGGCCATTGACGGACTTACATTAACCGGAGCGATGCAAAACGGCCCAGTCGTTTGTTTCATGGGCAACAGAGCTGGCCTCTACTCTAGCGACTTGAGCGTTGCAAGAGCAGACGCGTTGATTCCCAAGGTATATTCTGTTCCAAGTCAATTGGCTCAAGACGATGGTGACATCGCTTTCGACTTAGGCGTGACCATTTTCAATTTTGGCAATAACGACCAAGACAGCGCGATGGTGCATGCTACGATTACAGATCCAGGTGGAAGTGTAGTCTATGATGAAAGTGCTGGTCCTTTCGCCCTTGCTGGCGTCGATACTACTGGAGCATCTAGCATTGACAGTGTGATCGTCATGCCAGGACAGGCGAGTTCGCTTCCTGCCTACTCCATTACCAGCCCTACCGCTGGGCGGTACACCGTTTCATATAGCATTACCAATGGAAATGGCGTGGATGACTATCCAGACGACAATGAAATCACCTCTGATTTCATCATTGGAACCGATTTCTCCTATTGTGAGATCGACGAAAACGATGACGTCACGGCCACTGCACATTACCGACCGTCAGGTGAGTATACAAGCTATTCGGCATGTGTTGCATTCCGTGATCCGAACGCGAGTCGAATTGGTGTAGACGGACTTTGGTTCTCTGCTGCTGCAGATGATTCATTGACCAACCAACCATTTTATGTGAAGGCCTTCAAATGGAACGACGCCTTTGTTGACCTAGATGATCCGAACATCGGATTCATTGGTCTTGAAGAAATGAGCAGTGTGACGTATACGTTTAGCGAAGACATTCAAGAGACATTCGTTTACGCAGAATTCGAAAACGACGTTCCTCTGTTGGATGATACACGCTACCTCTTCTGCGTGCAGACATATGATCCAACACTCTACATTGGCTTTGACACTCGAACCCAATACGTTGCCAACCAAGCGCTTTACCGTCAGCCTATCGGTATTGTAGAGAAGAGTACAGAATACGACCCTATCGGTTTTGAGGCAGACGTGACGCCTAGTATTCGCTTGTCGATCCTTGATTCTTCTGATATCGTAATTCCAGTGGATACCACACCAGACAACACTGGCATCGCAGAAATGGCTTCCTTCAAGCTGAACGCCTATCCAAATCCCGCCAAGGATGAGTTGGTGATTTTGGCTGAGGTAGACGGAAGCGTTTCGATGAGCATCGTTGACATTGCGGGTAAAGTGGTCATGCAAGATCAAGTTTCCTTCAAAGGCAATACGACCAGCTTGAACATCGGCAACCTTCAATCAGGCATTTACATCGTTCGTTTGCAAGATGCAGACGGTCGGGTAAGCCAGACACGGGTTATCAAGCAATAAGAAACCTAGCTATACAGTTGAATGTTTAAAAGGGGCGAATTGCTTCGCCCCTTTTTATTTGCCAAAATGAGCAGAATCATCTCTTTTCACCCCTCTCAAACTCCTTCCATTATAGACTTAACCGTATGTTTGGGACACTAACTTAAAATTAGATTATGAAAAAACTATTTACGCTACTCACATTTACCCTATTGACCGTCGGCTTGGCCGTTGGCCAAAGCTCAGTGTCTGCTACTTATTCCAGTGGCAACATCAGCTCTTACAGTTATACATACAGCGCACCTTGTAATGCTGGTGACACGATGCAAGTAAGCGTTCCTGCAGGAGCGCTGATCATTGGAATGGACATCAGCTACAACATGGTAGCCCAAAATTGGGGTTACATGTCAGAGCAGCGCTCTCGAGTCGAATGTATCACAACTGGGCAGTCAGAATCGCAATACTATTCAGGCTCAGGAACGAGTGGAACGTTCGCATACAACAGAACAGGTGTTGATATCGCTAACGGCATCTCCTCTGGCTCCATCACTTTACGCATGCAAGCTTGGAGAACATGGGGTAGCGGTGGATGCACCACGACTTATCAATATATCCCTAGCGGGTCATGGACAGTCACTGTATACTACTGCCCAGGCACTGCTCCTTACTTGCCCATTCTTTCGCAAGACACCGTTATGGCAGTTTGTGGAGATAACACTGTCAATGTAAGTGCAAATAGCAATTACGCCTCTTATATGTGGAGCAATGGTGACACTTCAGCGACGGCCACTTTTGACCAAAGCGGAAATTATGTTGTGTATGCGACCGATTCAGGAGGGTGCCCTTATCCTGACACTGTTGCTGTTAGCTTGATTACGCCATCCAATATGGCCCCAACAGACACTACGATTTGCCAGGGCGAAACCGTTGAGCTTAATGCGTATTATGATCCGGACCCATGTGTTCTTTTGAATGAATTTCTTGAATCGAATTCAAACGTAGTAGACCACAACTCGCTCACAGGTGATGACAACGGTGGAATTGCCATTACACCAGATTATTACTACTACACTGGCGACAGCTACACGGTACGCTACAATGCTGATAACCTTACAGGGGGCATTTCATTGCCACAGCGAGAAGGTATTTTCAGCGATTTGGCTTCAGGTCAAGTCTACACGCTTTGGGACACCGTTGCAAACGATTTCAATGCAAACTGGCCCGCCTACAGCTATAATTCTATCAATGCGATTCGCATGATGGACGACAGCTTGAACTATGGAACAGTGGTTGGTCTTTCAGAGACGATCAACGCTGGTTCTTCATCATTCATTGCTGCGGGATCAGGATTCATGATTCTCTGGGCAAACACGAACAACACCTTCTACCATATTGACCTGTCAAACGGTCAAGTAACCAATGTAGGTACTGGAGATCTCCAGACCACAGGTAGTGGTGGAATCTATATGAACAGCACAGAAAACTGGGCTGATTGGGGAATTGCTGAATGCTACAATGGCGGATACTCCGTAGTTGGCCGATGTACGTACCTCTATGGAAACTACCAATACTCTCCAGGTCGCATGGTGCGATGGGATATTGCAGAAGGAAGCGCTGAGCAAATCGCGGAATTCAGTGGCTCGGTGAGCGACATGGCATGTATCACCTACTCTCCATGGCACCAGCGCTGGTATTTCCACCATGAAGGCAGTTCCTTGTTTGGAGGTTCAGCTGAGACCGCTGGGTATGCGGATGCTACAACAGGTGCATCTTCTCCTTTCAACATCAGTTGGAACAACGGAGATTCAGGCCAAGTGATCAGCGTCACTCCAGATTCTACAACAATGTACATTGTTGAGATTTCTGATGGCGTACAGTCTTGTTACGACACCGCAAATGTCACGGTAACTATTTCACCTGACATTCAATTTACAACCACCGATATCGCGTGTAAAGGTGATTCAAATGGTGCGGTTGCTTCTACCTTAAACGGTGGCACATCTCCTTTCACCTACAACTGGATGTCTCTTGACACAAACGTAACACTAGGATCTACAAGCGGAACAGGAATCAACAATGTACCTGCTGGATACTACTCGCTTTATGTAATGGATGACAACGGTTGTTCTGACATGGACACCGCCTACGTATGGGAGCCAGTTTCAGTATTCTCTCCCATCTTAAACGGCGAGATCGATCCATTGTGCTCTTACTCTGAAGATGGTCGTTCTATCGTTCTCAGTGCTGGTGGAGATGCTCCTTATACCTTCAACTGGTCTAATGGCGTTACGAACGACACCAACCTTACCCTCGCTAGTGGTGGCTATTCAGTTACCGTAACGGACGGAAACGGTTGCGAGCGCGTACTCAACGGAGACCTCGAAGCCCCAAGTGCGGTTGAAATGAGCTTCACTTCTACAGGCAACGATTGTGAGGACGAAAACGAAGGTTCCGCGAGCGTTACCGCGACTGGTGGCACTTCTCCTTACGCTTACGAATGGGACAACGGAGACGACGATCCCAACGCGAACAGCTTGACTTCTGGTTATCACTTCGTGACCATTACAGATGGAAACGGTTGTTCATTTGTGGATTCAGTAGAAATCACCTTTGTAAGTGCAGCTCCAAACATTCCATTGGCCGATTCAGTTGAGAAGTGTTCACAAAACGTGATTATGCTTGACGCTGGTGATGAAGGTACTTCTTACTTGTGGTCTACAGGTGATACCAGCCAAGTGATTACCACGAACGCTGGTGGATTGATTTTCGTGACCGTCACAGGACCAAATGGTTGTGAGGCAGAAAAGTCCATCTTCATCGTGAACACTCCATGTCCTACTGGCATTTCTGCCATCGAGGATGTTCCTTTCTTCAATGTGTATCCTAACCCATCCAACGGTGTGTTTAACATTGAAGTAGCAAGTGCATTGAACACGGCTATCGACCTCCAATTGACTGACCTCACTGGTCGTGTGATGGATGCAAGAAGCGGAGCGCTTGGAGCAGGTTCTACGATTACTACTTTAGATTTGACAGCCCTCGCAAGAGGTACCTACATGCTCCGCATGTTGCGTGATGGTGAGTTGATCACCGTGCGACAGATCGTGATCCAATAAGGACCCAATACCTATTTTGAAAGGGGAGCTTCGGCTCCCCTTTTTTTGTTGAAAGAAAGCCGGAAAAAAGGGCCCGCAAGCTCTCCACTGCCTATTACATTTGTCTCCTGACGGAAAGAACCCATGCCTACGTATCCTAACACCATCAGTTCCAAACTACCCAAGGTTGGAACCACCATTTTTACGGTGATGAGCCGCTTGGCACAAGAACAAGGTGCGTTCAACCTTTCTCAAGGATTTCCAGACTTTCCTGTGGATCAGCACCTGATTGATCTCGTGCATCACCACATGAGCACCGGCAAGAATCAGTACCCCCCGATGGCTGGCATTCCACGCCTGCGGGAGATCATCTGCGAAAAGATGGAGCGCCTGTACGGCACGTCCTACGATCCAGAGACAGAGGTGACGATCACCGCCGGAGGTACGCAAGCCATCTTCACCGCCATCATGGCCACCATCAACGAGGGCGATGAAGTGATCATGTTCACACCTGCTTACGATTGCTACGCCCCTGCGGTTGAGTTAGCGGGTGGCAAACCCGTTTACGTACAACTCAAGTCTACGGACTACAGCATCGACTGGAAGCAGGTGAAAAAAGTGGTCAGTCGCCACACCAAAATGATCATGATCAACACGCCGCACAATCCGAGCGGTGCGGTGCTCAAGGAGGCCGACGTGCAAGAGCTCATCAAGATCACCAAAGACAACGACATCATTATTCTTAGCGATGAGGTGTATGAGCACATCATCTTTGACGGCATTCCTCACCAAAGCATGGCACGTCACCCTGAGCTCGCGAATCGCTCCATGATCGTGTATTCTTTTGGAAAAACTTTTCATGTAACGGGTTGGAAAACAGGCTACGTGGTAGCCCCCCAAAACCTCATGGCTGAATTTAGAAAGGTGCACCAGTTCAATGTGTTCACTGCCAACAGTCCGATTCAATACGCTCTTGCGGATTACATGAGCAATGAAGACAACTACATGCACATCGGTGCATTCTACCAAGCCAAACGTGACCTGTTCTTGAGCGCCGTAAAGGCCTCACGCTTCAAGATCAAACCAACGCGCGGCACTTATTTCCAATTGCTAGACTATTCTAAGATCAGCAAAGAGGAAGACACCGAATTGGCCAAGCGACTGACCATCGAACACAAAGTAGCGTCGATTCCAGTTTCGGTGTTCTATCACAATCCGGTACAGAACAACGTCCTTCGGTTTTGTTTTGCCAAGGAAGACGACACCCTCAAACGCGCTGGAGACATTATCTGCAATATTTGATGACACCCAAGGAGAAGATCACCGTAAGCCTTGTTCAACCCAACGTACATTGGGAAGAGCGGACTGCGAATCTCCTTCATCTTTCCTCGCTTTTAGCTTCCGTTGAAAATACAGACCTCATCGTCTTGCCCGAAATGTTCCCCACGGGCTTCTCCATGCGGCCTCAAGACCTTGCAGAGGAAGCCGGCGGAGTTAGCACACAATGGATGGCTGAACTCGCTCAGGCCAAGGACTCGTATGTGGTGGGAAGCATCATAACCCACGTGGATGGACATTACTTCAACCGCCTCATCTGGATGCATCCCGATGGCCGTTACCAGCACTACAACAAAAGGCACCTCTTCAGTTTCGCCAACGAGCACGAACATTACCAGGCAGGCACCGAACGCATCGTTACTGATCTCCATGGCTGGCGCGTTTGCCCTTTGATATGCTATGACTTACGCTTTCCCGTTTGGTCACGCAATCAGGCACTGGATGGTAGTACGGTCGACAACGTATTCGACTTGCAAATCTTTGTGGCCAACTGGCCGGAAGCTCGACGCAAGCCTTGGATGACCTTGCTCGAGGCAAGGGCCCATGAAAACCAGTGCTACGTGATCGGCGTGAACCGTGTGGGTCTGGATGGAAATGGGATTCAGCATTCAGGGGATAGCGCGGCTTATGATCCAAAGGGGGAATTGCTTTCCAACGTGCCTTCTAGCGAAGAATCGGTGCAGCAATGCACCCTAGATTTTACCGCGCTGGTGGCCTTCCGTGAAAAATTTACGGCTTGGAAGGACAAGGATAACTTCAAGCTCAGCTAAGGCTCCACTTTCCATTCAATTTCTTCGACCCAATTGGGCTTGATCTCCAGGTCTTGCTCGTAGAATAGAACCTGCTCGGGGAAGGTCTTTGCCCGGTAATCTCCGGGATCCCATTTGCCGTTTTCATTGCTATCAACGACCAGTCGCATCTGGTACTTCCCGATGGGAATGTGCAGCAAATTCACCGATGCCTTGGCTGTGATCTGCTGCTCGCGAATGGCTTTTCCTTCCTTGTTCAGCAACTGCCACACATGGCCATGCCCCCGATCGGGAAGGTCATGGTGCACAGTCAATTCTCCATAGTCCTCCTTTGACGTAGCCTTGAGGGTCATTCGTATCGTATCGTTACACTGACCATAATTGCTGCACAAGGCTGAGTCGGCTAGGAAAATCTTGTACGTCTGCCCTTGCTTCCAATCGTAGGTTACGGTGATGCCCAGATCCATCGTCTTTGACAATGTCGCGAGCTCCAGAGAATCCTCTCCTTCAATCAGCAAACCAGAACTCAAGTCCACGTGGCCTAAGGGCACCTCAGAGAGCAGTTCGAGCGCTTGGAAATACTTGATCTTTCCTCCCTTGGCTTTCAGTTGGAAGCCTTCGTCTTTCTTCTTCTTATCGGGTTTCGCAAACTTGGAAGGCTGGAAAAAACGCACTGTGTCAAGGTTATCATCATAGGCGATCCTGAGGTCCAATGAATCGTAGTCATCGGCAGCTGGAAACCAGTACGTCACGCTATCGCGCTCAGTGTTCCATCGTTCAATCCATTGGCTTATGTCCTTGCCGTTCAACTCCGTGATGGTATACGCATCCACCGGCAAATTGAAAACGAACTGGAGGCCTTTGTCTTCCACTTGTTTCTTCTCCTTAAGGAATTGAATCGTATCGGCATGCAGGAAGAGCAATAGGTCGTCCACGGCTTCGGCGGTGGTATCGATCGGAGATACGGCTGTGATCCTTTCATTGCGGTAGGCAATGCGCTCAATGGGAAGGTCAAAGGTGTATCCGTTGTTGCCCGTCTCCAGAGCAAAGACCTCGTATTTCCCCGCGGCGAGGTATCCGATGGCATACTTTCCTTGGTCATCGGTCTTGGCGAAATAGCGAGGAAGTGAAGTCAGTGGAAGCGAATCAATGTTGTTGTCATACAACATGACGGTGACATCTTTTACAGGCTGCAATGTAAAGGCGTCTACTACCCTTCCGTGCACTTCAAAGGAATCGATGTAAGATCCGGTAGAGAAAACAAATAGGTTGCTGTCCAGCGGGTTTCGCTCGTTCACATCGGCGATGCCTTCTCCAAAATTGAAAACGTAGGTGGTGCTGTCAAGCAGTTCACCTTCCCACTCAATGGTCACTTCCTTGTTGTGCAGCGTAAACGTAGGTGCTTGGTCAAAGGGTGGCGTCACCACCAAGGCTTTTGCAGCGCCGCCGATGTCTACGTACTCGTCAAACTCCATGCGAATAGAGGTCCCATCAAAGTTCACGGCTCCGTTCTGTGGTGAAGAGCCGAGGATGCGAGGTGGGGTTTCGTCCTTGTCTCCCCCGGTGAGTTTACCCGGCTGGGCGCACCCAAAGAGCAAAACTGCAGCTAGTAAACCAGCGATGTATTTAGTACAGGATCTTGGCAAGGTGGTCACAAAGTTGTTCAAGGTAACGTCGATCCGAAGCATCGAAGGTATTGAGGTGTGCGCTATCGATGTCAAGTAGTGCCTCGACATCGCCCGTGTTGCTTTTTATGGGGACGACGATCTCCGAGCGGCTGTCTGAACTGCATGCGATGTGCCCGGGAAAGCGGTCTACGTCTGGTACGATGATGGTCTCGCCACGTTCCCAACTTTGGCCGCATACGCCTTTACCCCTTTCGATGGTCATGCACGCCACAGGTCCTTGAAAGGGTCCCAATTTTAACGCTCCACCGCGTACCAGATAGAATCCAGTCCACAGGTTTGCAAAGGTTTGATGCAATGCAGCTGCCACATTAGAGAGCACAGCCACTTCGTCTTGTTCCCCCTCAATCAATGCCTTGATCTGTGGAAGTAACTGCTCGTACTTGATCTCTTTTGGAGCTCCTGTTTCTATGGATATGCTTTCAGCCAAGGCAGCAAAGATAACATCGCTTCAGGTGCTCAGACCAATGCGGGGCACGCGATTGAAGCAATGGAAAGTCGTACATCTGGCACCTCGAGCAAAGCTGAAGCACAAGCCTCCAAGGTTGCTCCAGTAGTAACAACATCATCCACCAGAAGGACGTGCTTTCCTGCAATGCGTTCTACTTCCACAGCTTTGAAGAGCGACTTTACGTTCAACCAACGCTCATACCTCCCCTTTCGCGTTTGGCTTTCATTCGAAGCGGTACGCTTCAGCGCAGGCAAACAATATTCTTTTCCAATCGCCTCCGACAACCCCTCTACAATGGGGTCGCATTGGTTATATCCCCTTTTCCGAAGTTTATCCTTGTGCAGTGGTACCGGCACAATCAAGTCGATGTCTGAAAAAGGCGTTTTGGCCAATTCGGCTCCGAAGCGATTGCCCAGCAATCTTCCTACTCCCAATTGATGGTTGTACTTCAGGTTGTGGAGCATCTCTTGGACGATTCCCCCTTTGGAAAAGTAGAGGTAGGAAGCAGCGCTTACGACCTGAAGCTTTCCCCAGAAAATCTGTTCGATGGGATTGTTGGTTTGCTCCCAATGCTTGGTGGTAGGCAGGTGATCCAGGCAATACTTACAGATGTGTTCTTCGTCTGCGTCCAATGGAGCTTCACACCCCATGCACTGAATGGGAAAGATGAGGTGACTGAGGTCTTGTATGCAGCGTTGAATGCGTCTCACGGTAACACCACAATGGGGACTACCCCATCGCGGTCACCTAAAGTAAGGAAGTACTGTCCCGGCGCTATCGCATCCATTGCAAGGCTTCCCTGCTCAATGACGCCAGATGCAACTCGACGTCCTCGGAGGTCAACGAACGCATAAGGCACCCGGCCAATGATATCCACCATTAATCGCTCCCCTACTCGGATTGGGTTGGGGTAGACTTTGATAGTGGGACCCTCCGTTTCGCTCACACCACCGATGACGGCTGAAGCATAAAACCAGGCGGAATCTGAGCCGCATCGATTGAAGGTCACGATCTGGAAATCGACGCCGTCGTCATACGGCGGATTGGTAGATCCCGTTTGCCAGATGGTCGCTGAAAATGCATACACGCCAACAATGCTTGTATCCGGAAAGAGCCAAACAATGCCATCGCTCCACTCTGTGGATGCTTCATAATTGATCCATGAGGAATTGAACCCCGCTTGCTCCCCGGTATACTGTACCACCTTTGGCTGCTTATCTGAAAAGATGGAAATAGACCCTTCTATGGCGATGCTTTCATTGAAGTAGGATCCGGAAAAGCCATCGACCATGGACACTGCCGTGACTTGATAGGCGTATTCTCCTGCGTTTAAGACACAAGCATCTGTATAATTCACGTCGGTGATCGCAGAAGCGGTCAAACGCTCCCAAGGGCCTTCATTTGCGCTTCGGTAAACATAGTAACCATCCACGTTCGGATCTGTGCTAGCGATCCATGTGAGGGCGACGTCGAAGGTATCTACCGTATCCACGGCGAGTTGTGCTGGAGGGGCCACGTATTCCATCCGAAGCGAGGGATCTCCGAGCAAAGCCACGTGCACAAATCTTCCGCCATAGCTCGAGTAGAAGGTCGTATTGTTTCCTTGGGTCAGCATGGCGCAATCACCTATGCTCGCTCCCAATCCCATGGGGTGATAGTACCACCAAGGCCTTCCGGCCCAGCTGATGCTCATGGTGCGTCCTTGTGCCAATGCAGAGCGCATAAAGTTGTCGCTGCGATCCCAATCTCCAAAGTAGCTTCCAAACAGCATGGTAAAACCCGTCAGCAAGGAATCGCCTGAGAGTTGCGTTGAGGTACCGATACCGCTGGCCGATTCATGGGAGCCCCCGCCGCAGCCATAAGAAAACAAATAGCCTTCGGAGGCCAAAGTGCTTCGGTAGTCGGTTGAGAAAATACTATCCTTCCCGACCAAGGGAGAGAAATTACGCCAGCCATTGGATCCAAAGGCTTCGCCGCCAAATCCTCCGAAGTTATCGTCGATCAACCCCCGTTTGGGAAGGGTCCATTGGGCATGTTTATAAGCATGGGTCCGATCCAGGTATGCCTTCGTAAGGGCCACTTCGTCTGCTGCGAAGTGCGTGAGGTTTGCCATGTCAACCCTCCCCAATCTGAGCTCGGGTTTTGTGTTCCCAGGAATGATGCTCTGATCGTATTTACCATCTCCAATGACATTGTCATTCCTTGGGTCATTGGCGTTGGCATTGTTGACCACATTGTCGGTCCAAGTTCCATCCATATCCGCGTAGAACACATCGGCCGGCCAAGCTCCTTGGTGATCGGGTACATGCCCATCGGGTGCGAGGTTTCCGGAGTAGGGAACAGGAACGTGTCCAAGCACAAACACCATGGCGAGGTTGGGCAAGGCATCGTACGCGTCTGTGATCAAACTTTTCACGTAAGTAACCGAGGTGTCTGGGTCAACAGAAATTACTTGCGTGCGGAACCCCTCTCCTCGATAATCCATAGCCAATGTGGCCACCTCATTGGGCAATGCACTCAGAATATTGGATGCCACGAGGATCAGGGCATCGCCTCGATCGTGTTCGAGGTGAGCACGCACAGCAGCCCTCATATAGCCATAGCCAGAATAGGTGCCCGAATTTTTAAGGACGCGATAGTCGTACACAACACCTTCTTGGATGGTCGTATCCAGAAAAGATTCCCCGAGAAATACAGCCATTGGGGTACCCCAATTCGCGTCGCTTACCGGCTTCCTAGCAATAGCATAGCTCACTGCATTGGCATCCGCATCCCAAGACAGCTCGATGGCATTTTGCGAGGGCAAGGCTTCAGCTTCAACGCGCACTGTGTAATTGAGCGAGGTTTGCGCCCCCGCGAAAGTCGATGCAATCAGAAAGAGGGTGGTGAAGAGAGTTCTCATGCTTACGAGTTGAGGATTAGAAAGGTAGGCAATTATCCCTGCTGCACAAGCCTTCAGGCACCCGTCAAGTGAAGCGGAGCAGTGTAGATCGAACTTGCTGTACGTATGAAGATCCGAACAGATTGACATGCACCAGCAGCGGATAGAGGTTGGCCACTTCCGTTCCTTCGCGCCAATTGGGGTCGAGTGGGTAGTGTGTGCGATACCCATCAAATACGTGGGGCTGAAATCCGCCAAAGAGCTGCATCATACCCAGGTCCATGTAGCGATGGCCGTAGTAAACGGCAGGGTCAAACAACGCAGGGAGGCCGCCTTTGACAACCATGTAGTTTCCAGCCCAGAGGTCACCGTGAAGCAAAGCTGGAGGCTCTTCTGGGAAATGTTCTTCCAAGGAGCCGTACAGGCGTTCAAAAAGCGAAATGTCATTCTTATCCATCCATCCAGCGTCCACCGCTTTTTCCAGCATGGGATCTAGCCTTTGGGAGATAAAGAAATCCGTCCACCTTTCCATGGGGTCGTTCCATTGCGGGAGACTGCCGATGAAGTTATCGTCTTCGAGGCCGAATTGGGACTGGGTTTGCCGGTGCATGGCTGCGAGTGCAGCAGCGAAACGTTGATCTGTAGTTTCAGATGAAATTCCTTTTTCTAAGCATTCCATGACCAATACGGCATGATCGCCTTGGTAGGAAATGCCGTAGGCTTTAGGAACAAGGAAAGAGGATTCGGCCCGGAGCAGATCCAGTCCAGCTATTTCGCGCTCAAACATAAAAGGGTAACGCTCTGCGTGGTTCACTTTTACGAAGAGCTCGCTGGTTGTTGCTGAAACCTGAAAACACGCATTGATGCTGCCTCCACCCATTGGGGTAATCGATGCCGGATCAGCCTCTTGATGCCTGACCTCGCGGATGGCATTCACAATACTTGCTTCCGTGGTGATCAAAATGCTCCTTTCTTTGTTCAAGGTATTAAATGCACAACAATGAAATCACTTTTTCTCGCACTGACATTCTTCGGCATGGTAGCTAGTGTAGCTCCAGACCAAACCATTTATCAATTCACGATGAAGAGCATCGAGGGTGAAGACGTCTCCTTGAGCCAATACAGCGGCCAGGTGGTGATGATCGTAAACGTAGCCAGCAAGTGTGGGCTTACCCCTCAGTATGAAGACCTACAGGCGCTATATGACGAAATGGGCGGCGATGACTTTGTGATCCTCGGCTTTCCGGCCAACAATTTTATGGGACAAGAGCCCGGCACGGAGGATGAGATCAAGTCGTTCTGCCAGAAAAATTACGGCGTCACTTTTCCAATGTTTTCGAAAATTGAGGTGAAGGGAAAGGACATCCACCCGTTGTATCAGTTCTTGACAGAAGAGGAAAGGAACGGAAAAGTGGACGCAGATGTCAGTTGGAATTTTCAGAAATTCCTGATTGGAAAGGACGGTACAGTGCGCGCTTCATTTAGCCCAAGGACAAAGGTGACTGAGCCTGAAGTCAGAGAAATGATCAACACGCTTCTCGAAGAAGGATAGTTTTTATATTTGCCGTCCTTTAAAAGGAAAGCTGGGGGATTAGCTCAGCTGGCTAGAGCGCTTGCATGGCATGCAAGAGGTCATCGGTTCGA
>Ga0055584_100000622_pt1 | contig 33743 bp, 23 predicted proteins | sample OSDHelmetaG_FD_58716 | JGI IMG/M metagenome (GOLD analysis project Ga0055584, IMG submission 58716) | Pelagic marine sediment microbial communities from the LTER site Helgoland, North Sea, for post-phytoplankton bloom and carbon turnover... | ecosystem: Environmental > Aquatic > Marine >... | reverse complement strand
GCATTGCTAAAAGGGAATTCCAGTGACAGCCAATCCGCCATCCGCTCTGCATCAGGGCGTCAAAATACTCCACGACCCGGTTCGAAACAAAGGCACCGCATTTACACATGCTGAGCGCGAAGCGCTGAAGTTGAGAGGCCTGCTGCCTGCACGCGTTCACAGCATGGCCGAGCAGGAGCTCCGGGTCCTCGGCAATGTCCGCGAGAAGGCGACGGATCTGGAGCGATATCTCTATATGATCGCGCTGCAGGATCGCAACGAGCACCTTTTCTATCGTGTGGTGATGAACAACATCGAAGAGATGATGCCCATTTTGTACACACCGACAGTCGGTAAGGCCTGTCAGGAGTTTCAACACATCTACCGCTCACCGCGCGGTTTTTATGTGTCTCTAAACGACCGTGGAAGCGTTCGGGAGATACTGCAGAACTGGCCACACAAAGACGTGAAGATTATTGTCTTCACCGATGGGGAGCGAATACTGGGACTGGGTGATCTGGGCGCCGACGGCATGGGAATTCCCATCGGCAAACTGTCGCTGTACACGGCCTGTGCGGGAATCCATCCCACGCAGTGCATGCCTGTCATGCTCGATGTCGGCACGAACAACGAACGGCTGCTGAACGACCCCTTGTACAACGGTCTCGAAAGACGCCGGGAGCGCGGCGAATTGTACGATGGACTCGTGGAAGAGTTCGTTTATGCCGCGAGCGAGGTATTCCCGGGCGTTCTCATTCAGTTTGAAGATTTCGGAAATACCAATGCGTTCCGCTTCCTCACGAAATTTCGCGATGAGGCATGCGTGTTCAACGATGACATCCAGGGTACCGGTGCCGTCGCCGTAGCGGGTCTGATCGCATCGCTCAGAATTACCGGTGACAAGTTGTCCGAACAGAAACTGCTGTTTCTCGGCGCCGGCGAAGCGGGTGTTGGAATCGCTGACGTGTTTGTCGCAGCTCTCGTTGAAGATGGCATGTCGCCAGAAGAAGCTCGCGCTCAATGCTGGTTTGTCGATAGCAAAGGGCTTGTCATAAAGAGTCGCGAGAACCTTGCAGTGCACAAGTTGCCGTATGCCCACGAACACGACGACTGCGCGGATTTCCTCTCGGCTGTAAATACTTTGAAGCCGACCGCGATTCTCGGTCTGTCCGGCCAGCCGCAGACGTTCACACAGGAAATCGTGGAAGCGATGGCGACGATTAATGATCGGCCCGTCGTCTTCGCATTGTCGAATCCAACGTCGAAAGCGGAGTGCACAGCTGAGCAGGCCTACTCATGGAGCGATGGTCGCGCCATCTTCGCCAGTGGTAGTCCGTTCGACCCGGTTACGATTGGCAACAAAACGCTGGTGCCGGGTCAGGGCAATAACGCCTACATATTCCCGGGCGTCGGACTCGGCGTGATAGCAAGTCAATCACGAACCATTACCGATGAGATGTTTCTCGCGGCAGCGCACGCACTTGCCAACCAGGTCAGCGAATCCGACATTGAGCGTGGTCGCCTGTATCCATCACTCTCCCGTATCCGGGAAGTGTCGGCACTCATCGCGCACGACGTCGCGAAAATGGCCTACGACGGCAAGCTGACCGACAAAGAGAAACCTGACGACTTGATGGCCGATATTCACGACCACATGTACCAGCCGGTCTACCCGCATTACGCGTAAGGCTTCGGATCGATTAAGCGTGCGACCAGTTGTCAGGATCGTCTGAATCGCCTGGCGACAGCCCGATAATATCGCCTGCCGTACCGACACCGAGACCTAAAACCGTCCGGTTCGCGTAGCCGAAGTACGCGGTAACCTGATTGATTTCAAGAATTTCGCCATCATCCAGACCGCTGTCTCTTAGTGCGCTTATGTCGTTTTTCGTCACCTGATCCGCCGCGGTGGTGAGTCGGGCCGCGTATTGCAGCCCGGCCAGTTCCGCACCGGAAAACGCGTCCTCGGGCCTCTGTCTCTGCAGCGCCTCGCGGATCTCGTCGGATCGCGCGGAATCGTCTAACAGTCGCGCCATGCCGGCGAAGTGGTGTAAGAAACAATACTCACAATTATTCAGCGAGCTTACATACACACCGATCGCCTCGAGATACGCTTTGGTCAGCGTGTTTCGCGGATGGTGGAGGACGTATTTGTAAAGGGTCATATGACCTTGCATAGAATGCGGTCGAAGACTGTGGGCCAGCATGATGTTGTCAACGTTGTTACCGGGGCCCTTGATGCGATCATATAGCTTCTTTAGGTCACCCTCGGCATCGTCATAGGAAACTGTGTCTATCCACGCCATTTAATATTCCTTTTTCTTTGATTGTTCGACATCATGCAGGAGTCCGGGGCCTCAACTCCAATCATATGAATAATCCAGTGCCTGATCCCGTCATATGTGCCTGCGTACTGGCCGCAGGGAAATCGTCTCGCTTCGGGTCAACGAAGCTCGTACAGCCGTATAAAGGCAGACCGCTTGTTCAACATGCGCTCACGGCCGCGCAAGGCGCTTGCCCAGGTCATGTCTTGCTTATTGTCGGACACGATCAGATATCGGTTGGCGATGCATCGGCCGGTCTTTTCGACAAGCTTATTGTAAACAGTGACTTCGCGAGCGGCATCGGTTCGAGTATCTCCGTGGCCGTCAAGGCCTGCCAGGAAGATGCCGACGCTATTATCGTCATATTGGCGGACCAGCCACTGGTCACAGATGCACACATCCGAAACCTGATGGATAAGTGGTCCGGTGCCAAAAACGAAATCGTTACGACAGCATTCGATGCAATAAGCTGCCCGCCGATATTATTTCCAGGAAGCGCTTTTTCAGCCCTGTCCAGGCTCGAAGGCGATAACGGGGCGAAATTTCTATTGAGCAGCGATGACTTCATTGTTGCAACTGTCGATTTCCCGCCAGCAGCTCAGGACATCGACATTCCTGCTGACCTGCGACGTATCAGTCAGGATTGATCTGACGCATAAAACATCGACTGCAACTCGGCCGCAATTTCCAGTGCGATCGCCGCTGGCCCACGTCCACCAATTTGCTTACCGACCGGGGCGTGCAAACGACCGGCGAGCTTTCCTGCATCATCACCTATGTCGGAGAGCAATCGATCCCGGCGATGCGGCGGCCCGAGCAATCCGACAAATTCTATGGCGCAGCCAGCGAGCGTCTTGAGATAGCTTCGGTCGGCTTCAAGATTATGGCTCATAACGACCACGGCATCGAAATCGGACAGATCGAAATGGGATGCGACATCCTTGTAGGGCACGCACTTCATCCTCGCCACCGGACTCGACTCCAACCGGGCAACGGCTGCTGGCCGGTGATCAGACACGCTTACCTTCCAGCCAAGGGCAGCGGCAAACAGAATCAACGGTTCTACGTCCTGACCGGCGCCGAGAATAAGCAGTTTAAGCGGTGCATGAATCCGTGTGCTGCCAAGCTGTCCTGCATCATCAAGAGACATGTCGGCAAACGCCGAGTCTTCGAGCGTGCTGACAAGACTCGAAAACGGCTCATAGTTGGAGTCTGCGCTGAGTGGCTGGATGTGGATGCGGAGCGCGCCTTCGCAACCGACACCGAGTCCGAACACGTCATCATCGCCGCGGAGGTCATAGAGTACGACGTCCGCCACCCCGCTCTCGATTATCGATCTGGAGCGCTCGGCCAGATCACCTTCCAGGCAGCCCCCTGACAGCATGCCGTGGAAATCTCCGCTTTCATTGACCAGCATCTGGCTGCCGGCCTTGCTGTAGGTCGAGCCTTGTGTGTCCAACACAGTAATCAGTGCAAGAGCTTGACCACGAGATGCATGGCGCCGGTAGAACTCACATAATTGAAACGGCAGGCGTTCGATCTTAGTCTCCGAGACCTCGAACCTCGTCGTCGAGGCCGGTCATTTCCCAGCGCGCCAGCGAGATGGGAATACTGTCGATGGCATTCAATTGATCAAAGAAACTGCGAAGCTGAAACGGCTGGCCGCTGTCCTCAACCTGCTGTGCGTAATCGGCCAGTGTTTCCTCCAGCAGATACTTGCCAGTGACGTAACTGGTGCCGTAGCCCGGTTGGCGGAGATAGAGATGCTGCTCGAAGATTAGCAGCTCTTTTTCCGTCTTCATCCAGCCACGAGGTGTCCCGGTCATATGCACTGCACCGGCCTCCTCCATCGTCATCTCATTCGCGTGCGCGTAGAGTGAACCGAGCCCTCGTGCGGCACGCTGTGCGAGCAAAATCCACACCAGTTCTCTTGACCGCGGGCTGTCGTCATAAAGACCCGCATGCATGAACATCTCCTCAACACCGGTCGCGGTTCCTTCATTGCGGCTGTCAAAAATGTTGTATAGCAATGCGCCCTGCCGAACCGGACTCTGGTGCGGTACGAGGTCCATGCGCGCCAGTTCGAACCAATGGTAAAAATGGGTAAACAGCGGGGCTGGATCGTAATGTGCCGTTATCGTGAAAAAGTGACGTTTTTCCGCTTCAACAAAGGCACCCATATGGGCCTGCAGCGCAGGTTTCATATAGTCCGTCACGGTCACGATGTCTTTTTCGACGAGGAAATTCATGATGCGGTCCACAGCCTCAATCGCCTTGGCGTCGTACTCCTCCGGCGTGCTGGCCACCTTCAGCGGTGGGAGATCACGGTTGCGCTGCTCTTCAAGTTTCAGTGAAGACCAGGCTCTGTGGAGTTCGCGCTTTAACAAGCGCTCCTCGTCTTCCCATGTCAGCGGCACCAAGTGAACATTCTGCTGATACCAGGTGTAGTTATCCTTGCCGATGCCCGACGGCCCGGTCTTTGACGGTGCCTTAGCTTCCAGCCAGCCAACGAAATCATTGGTCGCACTTCGTGTCTCTGCAATGACGGCTGCAAGTTCATCGTCGCCGGAGTCGCCGATCATAGCCGTGAGCTGGTCCAGGTCAGCGACTTCCTGCCGGATATCGCGAATCCCAGTCACCCAGAGATCGCGTGCGTTGCCGGTCAGGTTTTTTCTGGCTTGCTCTATCAAAGGGGAAACGACCTTCAACTCCCTGATCAATCGCTGCCGTTCATCCGGGGACAGCGGAAACTCGTAGGTCCAAACCTCAACAACAGCATGATGCGTTGGACCCTCGTGTGCCGGCACATCGCTGCGAGAAAGCCAGATAGAATTGTAATATGCCGGGTCTCTGGCCCAGGGCATCAGCACACGGCGATTGAATTCATAGCCATTCATCTCGGCGCGAACCAAATGCCAGTCGACCTGCTGGGGAACAGGCCAATCGTCGATCTCAAACGCATTCAGGCGCTGACGAAGAAGCTTGAAGTCCGCGTGCCGAGCGCTAAAGCCTTCTTCGGTGTAGTCCGGTGCACCGTTAATAAGCGGAGGGGATTCAAACTCCCGCCAATCATGAAACAGTTGCAGCAGCTCGTCGTACGCTGCATCGGTCACAGCCAGTGCCGGTGCGCTCAACAGCAGAAGCAGCGCCGTGATAACGCCAGCCCGTGGGCTGTGGGATTTACTTGTTGTGCCGGAAATGTTCAAGGTCTGTTTCTCCCTTTTGGTATTGCCGAATACAGCGAAAAGCAAAAATTAACGACGACCACACTTAATTTCGAGCGCGGCAAAGTCGTAAATATACGCTGCTGCTTCGGCGGCCGCTTGCCCAATGTTCCCGTTGGCCGGATCCGGGTTGGATCGCATCCACTCGCCGTAGCGGATGTCAGTACCGATACGGTAGGACGGTCTGACCGACCATCGGTAGATTTTGCAGGCTTCAAGTTCAATGTCGAGCGTAAACTGAGTTTCCTCGATCTTCCTGGCTGCATAGACCAGCTGTTGCTTGTCGTATATCTCCAACTCATAGGCGATATCTGCACCACTGACCGAAGTTGCCCATCCGACTTGCGAATCGTCTGGCGCAACGACGTGTTTCCAGGCAAGCGTCGGCGAGGTGGTTTTACTGATCCCAGTCCATGCATTCTTCTTCACCAGCGCCAGCGTTTCCGATTTTTGAGGCAGCAGCTCTGACTCAACGGGTACCCGCTCGATGATTTCCGCGGCGATTTCCCGCCCCAGATAATGGCGGGCATAATTCGCAAAATTCTTCCAGGCCGCGCTGTCATTTTCGATCCAGTTTTTCAGCGTATCGCTGTCCTGGTAGTGGACCTGACTCTCATAGAGTCTTACGCCATCAGATATGCGACGAAATGTTGCGCTGGCCGACATCGTCAAAATGGCGTCGTCTTTTTGAACGTCAATGGTGAAGTCGGAAAAGTTGATGTAAAGAAGCGCCTCTGTCTCCTCTGGGATAGGTGTTGTCAGGGCAAAAACTTTCGCGTCAAAACTGGGGGCCGCATGCAGCCGCCAAAAAACGTCAGTCGCAAGCGCATCGTTCGACAACGTCGTCCGCGCAGCCTCCCTGAGATTCTCGGTCATGGCGTCGCGATAATCCTGAATCTCACGCGTCGACGCTCCGATCAGTCCACCGATTATCGCTCCGGGCACCGTAAGGACTCGAATCGGAAAATTAATGGGGATGCCCGCGATATCCTTATTGATTGTCCCGAAGTCGCGCCCCTCATCCATACCGTCCAGCAGCCCGAGCGTTTCCTTCTGGTAGCTCCCGGTGACGGCGCCGGTAGCCGGGGCCATGCCCGGCAACACGACAATTTTTCGGGTGGATGCCCTGTGATCCTCTGACATGAGATTGGCCGACTGGTCGACCAACGACGCGAGCTGCTGGGCGGAGTCAGCCGCAACTGCGGAACCGTGAGTGAGCGCAATCGCCAGCAGCACCCATCCGCCACCTGGTTTTCGGTTCTTCCCCTTGCCTTTGTTTCCTATGTTCATTCGGCTGCTCTCTATCGAATCAGGAGTCGGAGCCGGAATCGGATTGTGGCGGTCTGCCTGATGCTCGATGCTCAGCCCTTGAAGTCAGGGAAATCAGGATCACCGCTAGCACACAAGCTCCCGCAATAAGGGAGAAGCCTGCGTCCCACCCGGCTGAATCGACCACATAACCGATTACGATATTGGCGCTCACGGCGCCGCCGACATACCCAAATAGACCCGTAAAACCCGCAGCCGTTCCCGCCGCTTTCTTGGGCGCAAGGTCCAGCGCCTGCACGCCGATCAACATTATCGGGCCGTAGATGAAGAAACCGATACCGATCAACATGGCGATATCGATATTCGGGTGACCAGCCGGATTTTTCCAGTAAATAACGACGCAAATGAGCGTGAGAACCATGTAGCCAATCGAAACAGGCGCACGGCGGCCATTGAAGACCTTGTCCGACAACCAGCCGCAAAGCAGTGTCCCTGGAATGCCCGCGAATTCGTAGAAGGCATAGGCCCAGCCTGATTGCTCGAAAGAAAAGTGCTTTACTTCGCTCAAGTAGGTTGGCGCCCAGTCCAGCACGCCGTAACGCACGAAATAGACGAAAGCGTTAGCCAGCGCGATCGTCCAGAGAAATTTGTTATTCAATACATGCTCGAAGAAGATCGCTTTTGCAGATAATTCTTTCTCGGAGCTCTCACCGTATTTGAAGGTCCTCGGGTAATCGTTACGGTGTTTCTCGATGGTGCATAGACCTTCCGACTGCGGCGTGTCACGCACCATCAGAAAAATCAGCAAGGCAACGACAAGAGCAACGATTCCGTGCGTGTACAGAATCGAATGCCAGTCCGCGAAGATCGCCATACCAAGAATCGCGATCGCACCGACCATGCCGCCACCAATGTTATGCGCAACATTCCAGATGGCCATCTTTGTGCCGCGTTCGCTGGTAGAAAACCAGTGCACCATTACCCGTCCGGAAGGTGGCCACCCCATTCCCTGAAACCAGCCGTTCATCAACAACAGCACGAACATGACGGTGACTGAACTCGTGGCAAACGGCACGGTTCCCATGAAGATCATGATCAATGCCGAACAGGTGAGTCCAAGCGTCATGAATGCGCGCGCATTGCTGCGGTCCGATACGCTGCCCATGATGAATTTCGACAAGCCGTAGGCAATCGACACGCCGGAAAGGGCAAGACCCAGGTCTGCTTTGGAATAGCCCTGCTCTATCAGGTAGGGCATCGCGAGCGAGAAGTTTTTTCGTACAAGGTAATAACCGGCGTATCCGACGAAAATACCGATGAATACCTGCAGCCGAAGGCGCTTGTACGTCTCGTCTACTTTGTCCTCTGGCAAGGCCTCACGGTGAGCCGGTGGCTTCAGAAATCCGATCACCGGCGATTCTCAAGGAATTGCACCGTCAGGTCCGGAAAATCGGTGAAGACGCCGTCTACACCCACTTCATCGAAGAAGATTGTAAGGAGATCATCGTAGTCTTTTGCATAGGGTGGCATCTGATCTCTTTCGCGGCGAAAGGTATAGGGATGTACTTTCAAACCAGCGGCGTGAGCGAACGCGGTCAGACCGGTCGTTCGGATGCCTGATGCGGTCGAGTCTTTCTCGACGAGCAATAATGCCGAGGGACCGATGCCATCGACAAATGTGGCGAGTTGTTTCATGCCGTCGGCGCTCAGCAGACTTTGATATTCCTCTGACGCAGCAATCAGCTGGATGAGCAACAGGTCCATCTCCTTCGCCGGCATCAAGTCCGCATGGATTCGCTGCAGCTCGTAGGGATCGAAACACTGCAGGAAAACATCGTCCGACTGCGACGTGTAGCCGTACTCGCTCAATACATCCAGCGCTGCCGACGCAATGTCCTTACCTTCATCGCGGTGAAAAGCCGGGCTTTTGATCTCCGGATACAATCCGACGCTCTTGCCAGTCGACTTATTCAGTCCCTGTATCAATTCGATTTCTTCAGAGAAGGTATGGACACGGAATGAGGACTTCCAAAGCGGAAACCGGTCTTTAAAAACAGGTGTCGCAACGCGGTCTTCCAGCTCAAATCGCTCCGACACAGACAGCTGTCGGATTTCGTCCAGCGTAAAATCGATCACGTAGTAGCGACCATCATCGCGCGCCCTGCCCGGAAACACACTCGCGACGTCTGTAACCGTATCCAGATGACGATCATGCAAGACAACGAGTCGGTCGTCTTTCGTCATTACGAGATCCTGCTCGATGTAGTCCGCTCCCTGCGCGTAGGCCATCGCTTTGGCCGCAATCGTGTGCTCAGGCAAATAGCCGCTCGCGCCCCTGTGGGCAATGACCAGTTTCTTTGCGGGCTGGGGAGTTTCGAAATTGTCGCCGACCACCTCAACACCCGAATTCGCTGCGCATCCGGCGAAAAGCAGAAACGACAATATCGGAAAGCTTCTTATCGCAGTCACAAACTGATTGCTCCCTCTGGAATAAGACTCAGCCTCGGTATCGTACTTTTCACGCACTGTATCCTGACTTGATGTCCTGCAAGATCCCATACCCATCGTTCTCCGCCTTGAGCTCACATCCTTACAATAACGCATATTTACTGCGACTCGGCAGGAAGATTTTGTCTCCCTGTGATGCTATATAGGGAGAATGGCATTACTCCTCAATACGGGAACGAAACAATGACTAAGAAGAGGCGACTGACATCGGGCTTTGGCATCTTGCTTGCGACCTTGATTTTCGCTGGAGCGCTTGCGGCGGATACAGAGCGTCGACTGTTTCAAGCGGAAGATATCCACCGCATTCAGTCCGTTGGTGACATCGCGATCTCGCCAGATGGCGAGTGGGTAGCCTATGGCGTCGAGTCTACGAATGTTGATAAGGATGAAACGTCGTCGGATCTGTTCATGGTCTACCGGGACGGGTCGATACGTATCCAGCTTACCCATACTGAGGACAGCAGCGAAAGCAGCCCGCGCTTCAGCCCGGACGGCAAATACCTCGCATTCATAAGCTCCCGGTCTGACGGTAAGGGCGAAGAGTCCGATGACCCGAAAGCCAAGAGCCAGGTCTGGTTGCTCAACCGCTCGGGCGGCGAAGCAAGACGTTTGACAGAGTTGCCGGGCGGCGTGTCCGGTTTTGAGTGGTCACCCGACAGTCGACTTATGGCCATCGTCTCCATGGATCCGGAAGAAAAGGCGAAGAAAGACGAAGACGAAGAAGGCCCTTCGCATGACACACCCAAACCGATTGTCATTGACCGATACCAGTTCAAACAGGATGGGGTTGGCTACCTCGGAGACCGGTATCGACGATTGTATTTATTCGACCTGGAGTCAGCCAAAGCGGTGTCTCTGACACCGGGTCCTTACAACAGCACACAACCCTCCTGGGGGCCCAACAGCGACATCATCGCATTCACCAGCAAACGCCAGGGCGATCCTGACCGGCACAACAACAGTGACATCTATGTTATCCCTGCTTTCGAAGGAGCGACGCCACGCCAGCTTACAAGCTGGGAAGGACCTGATGATTCCCCGGCCTTCAGCCCGGACGGCAAGCGAATTGCCTATTTACAGGGCGGCCACGCAAAATATGCAGACTACGACCCGAGTCAGCTTGCAGTCATCTCCGTAGACGGTGGTGAGCCGGCGCTTCCGACAAGCGAGCTGAACCGTTATGTGTCGTCGCCACAATGGTCGCAAAGCGGCAGAGTGGTGTACCTGGTGATCGAGGAAGACCGGGTCAATTCGGTCGCCGGCGTTGCGATCAAGAGCGGCAAGATCAAGTCACTGTATCCCGGCAAGTCGACACCCGGCACCGTCTACTCCTATGCGGTTGGCCCCAAAGGCATCGTCGCCGTCGCGTCATTTGCTGAGCGGCCTGCCGAAATCTATCGAGCCGAAGACGGACTTGCTCTCAGCGCTCACAACAAGGCGTTTCGCGACTCGATCGACTGGGCGACCGTTGAAGGACTCGACAGCGTTAGCGCAGACGGAACCCTGATCGGTTCAATGCTGCTGAAACCGCCCGGATTTAAAGAAGGCGTCAAGTACCCGACGATCGCCTATATTCATGGCGGACCCGTCGGGCAGGACCGTTTTGAGTTTGATGCGACTGCCCAGGCTCTTGCAGCGCAGGGCTACCTGGTCGTTAATCCGAACTACCGCGGCAGCAACGGGCGCGGCCGTGAGTTTTCGCGTGCAATCTACGCGGACTGGGGGAATCTTGAGATTCAGGATATCCACAGCGCCGTGGACAAGCTGGTCGCTGACGGTCTTGCGGATCCCGAGCGTCTTGGCATTGGTGGCTGGAGCTACGGTGGCATGAGTACCAACTACGCCATTGCGACAGACACTCGTTTTGCTGCAGCGGCCTCGGGCGCAGGAATTGCGAACATGCTCGCGGGATACGGTACCGATCAGTACATTAAGCAATATGAAAGCGAGGTTGGTCTGCCTTGGGAGTCGATCGATACCTATCTCAAAATTTCTTATCCTTTCTACAACGCGGATCGAATCAAGACACCCACGCTGTTTATGTGTGGCGAGAAAGACTTTAATGTGCCGCTGATCAACTCCGAGCAAATGTACCAAGCGCTGCGTAGCCAGAACGTTCCGACGCAGTTGGTTATCTATCCTGGCCAGTTTCATGGCTTATCGAAGCCCAGCTACGTCCAGGACCGCCTGGAGAGACTGATCAACTGGTATGGTCGGTACCTGGGGAATGCTTCCGATTGAGTATTCGAATCAGTAATAAACGTGTGCTCCAAAGCCGCAAAGTAACGGTCGATGGTTGATATAAAACTGAACAGTGCGTGTCAAAGGGATATCCAGTTCATAGGAGATGAAAGAACGCCCGTAATTACCATCGACGACCTGCTTCTGTCGACAGATGAACTTGTCGAATATGCATCTCGACACGCGCGTTTCAGTTCGGATGGCCAGCTGGCTTACCCAGGAATTCGAGCAGATTTGCCGGCAGAATATGCCAATGTTCTGGCACCTGAATTAGTCGCATTGATATCTAACTTGTACAACACTCCCCGCTCCTACGACTACCGCCTGGTGCACCAGCTATTTTCATTAGTAACAGAAGCCCCGGAGAACCTCGGGCCGCTGCAACGCATGCCGCACACCGACAATCGCAGTCCTTATTATTTCGCCACAGTGCACTACCTGAATACGGTAGAACATGCGGGCACCGGATTCTTCAGACATCGACCCACTTCGTACGAACGAATTACTGAGGATCGGTATCAAGCCTACATACAAGCCGCCAATACGCATATGCAGGCAAACGGACTTCCAGCACAGAAATACATCAACGCGTCCGACGATCATTTCGAACTAATCGGAGAGGTTGAATACAGGCCAAATCGCATCGTGATATACCCAAGCAACCTGCTGCACTCTGGGCTGATTCAGCCCGATCGCGACATTGATAAGGACCCAGGCAGCGGTCGGTTGACCGCAAACCTGTTTTTTTACTTCGGCGAGCGCCCACGCACGACCTGAGGCCGGACCTCTCCAGGCTAGGGTGGATTTGCTCTGCAGTAGTGGTCGATAAAGCGCTGGTGTTGGGGTAGCTGGCTTGCCAGATCGAATGCTTTGTGGCGAATTCCGCCAAGGAATTTCTCAAGTTCCTCGTCGGACATCATGTTGACGATCGGGTGGTATTGCTCCGGTAGGAGCCCCTGGCCAAGCATCACCTGGATCCATGAATTCTCACCAAACAACTCCGTCGGCAGCTTGAATACTCGCCCGGTCTGCTTGAAGAGTTCAATGCGGTGCTTGAGCGACTCAGGAATATCCATGGACTTGCAGTATTGCCAGAACGGGGTGTCGGTTCGTTCTGTCACGTGGTAGTGAAGAATGATGAAGTCCCGAATGTGCTCGATCTCGGTACGCATCTGCGTATTAAATTCGTCGATATCCGGCTGGCGAATGCCCGCATAAGGGAACAACTGCATCAAGCGGATGATACTGCGCTGTATCAGGTGGATGCTCGTTGACTCCATCGGCTCGATAAAGCCCGATGACAGGCCCACCGAAACAACATTCTTCCGCCAGTGTTGCTTGCGCTGGCCACCTTTGAATTTGAGGACACGCGGTTCCGTGAGCCTTTTACCATCAACACTATTCAAAATAATGTCGATGGCCTCATCATCGGAACAATGTTCGCTGCTGAAAACCAGGCCATTGCCAACCCGGTGCTGCAGCGGAATACGCCACTGCCAGCCTGCATCGCGCGCAATGGCCCGCGTATACGGTATCGGCGGGCCGACAGACTCGGTCTGGACTGCCACAGCGCTATCGCAGGGCAGCCATTGCGAATAATCGTCATAGCCGGTCTCCAGCGCCTGTTCGATGAGCAGGCCACGAAAGCCGGTGCAGTCTATGAAGAGATCCCCTTCGATACGCTCTCCGGAATCGAGCTGCAGCGCCGTGATGAAGCCACTTTCAGGGTCTTGCTCAACGTCCTTGATCTTGCCTTCGTGGCGAACCACTCCGTGCTCTTCGGCAATCCCACGTAGCATTTTCGCATACAGCGACGCATCGATATGATAGGCGTAATTCAGTCCGAGGGCCGTACCCCTGTTGGACAGTACCGCGAAGCGATTCTGCTTGGCAGCCACCCATTCCTTGCAGTACTCGCCATACTCCTTGCTGATGCCGAGCTTTTCCCCTTTCAGCCAGAAGTGCTGAAATCCGGCGGCCCAGCAATCCTGACCCGTAAAGCCAAAGGAGTGAATATATTCTTCGCCGACATCTTTCCAGTTCTCGAACGAGATACCAAGCTTAAACGTTCCCTGTACGGCTGCCAAAAAATCCTGTTCCTTGATTTTCAGCAGTTCGTGGAGCGTTAGAAGAGTCGGAATCGTCGCTTCTCCGACGCCGACAGTGCCAATCTCCTCCGACTCGACGAGTTTGATATCAAGCGTCTTGCCCAGCAGTTTCGACAGAGATGCGGCCGCCATCCAACCCGCAGTGCCACCGCCTGCAACTACGATCTTGTGTATCTTGTTGTTTTCCAATTCAACCTCCTGATACCTGCTCTCGCGGCATCATCGATTTAATTTATTGTTTATCTCAGCGCGTAATTTGGCTGCCGACGCGCTGTCCATCGGGGCCAGGCAGCCTCTGCCCGGCTCCGGAATGTGTTCCGAGACGGATTCATCCGCCGAAAATACATAGTGCTCAAATAGTGCTTTCCAGATCGCCCGCTGCGGTTGTGGTATCTCCCTGATAGAGAGGATAGCGTGCATCAGTGCGTCCATCGGGGCGCCCATTACTGCCGGCGTGGAACACCACCAGTAATTGACCAGCATGTTGAACGACGACAGTGATTCCACGTGGTGCCACCACATACTGGGAATAAATATGGCGTCGCCTGGCTCCAGTTCATAGGTACAAGCATGCTGCAGCGCTATTTTGAAGTTTGGAAAACGCTCGAAATCGGGATTGGCAAAATCGACCAGGCTGATCGCCTGTCCCGCCGGCGTCAGGTCAAGTGGGCCGATATACAGATTCTTGATCTGATCCGGTGGAAATAGTGTAAATCGTCTGCGCCCCGCAACAACGCAGGCGACGTTGTCGGGGAAGTCGAAATGGGCCGAGATTCGGGACCGGTTGCCCATCCACGCGCTGGTCACCACATCATTGCTGGGGACCGTGACATCATTTTCTTTCCTGAATCCCGGAAGCCATTTGTCGACAGACGTAGACCCGACGTAGATAGTCTGCGTCGAATCATCGCCGGACTGCTCTGCCAGTTTATGAAACACCAGTCCTAACTGCGCGACGCCGGCCTTGAAATTGAATCCCGTGCAATCCTCGTTATAGAAAAAGCGACCGTCGATATCACCTTCACTGACAAGAACGGTGACCGGCTTGTCCGACCAGAAACTGGAGAGGTAACGCGCTGCAGAATGTATGGACTGACTGCATGCCTGCACCGCGGGCCACTCGTCGACGAGACCCTTTAGCACGATAGGAACCTGGGACTCATAGACATGTTCCGGAATTTCGTTCGGCTTGCAGCCTTCCAGAATTTCGACCGGTGCTAGTGCGGGCAACGCGCTCATCGCTAGGTTTTCAGCCTTTGATTTCTGAACTCGATCAGATTGCGGACGTTGCCTGTCGATGCGAGGATCATGAACAGTGGCATCAGAATTTTCTGCTGGCTGAACTGCTCCAGCACGCTACCGGGTAGCTGCTCCACTTTTTCTTCATTGATAGCGAAGAATCCGAGTAGCTGGTTTTGCGAGCCATCATTGAGCGTAATGCCCACCGTGACGGACTCGATCAACTCATGCTCTTCGAGGGCGGCGACGAAAGTCTTGTTATGAACGTACCCGCCATAAATCTCCTCCATCAGCGTGGCCGCATCCTCGAGATACGGGGTCCGTCCGCCCAGCGGCCGGAACAAAGCCTCTCCGCTGTCCTGACTGACGCGCGGATGGTCCAGATCGATCGACATGACACGTGCTTTGTCAGCGTCGCCCTGATCCTCCGACCCCTGGTAACCGATGAGGAATGGTTCGCGGCGAATCATTGCGGGAATATAGTCCGCATTCCAGCCAGACTCATTGAGAAAAAGGTTCTCACCTTCCTCGAAACCAAACAGCGCAACCGGATAATAGTCTCCGTTATCGTCGCGATGAAAGAAGATAGGGTAATGCGCCTGGATACTCCGAAATTCGAACGGGAACGTCATCGCGTACATGACATTGTCGCCGTATTTCGCCGCGCGATCGGTAATGACCCGCAGGTCCTGGTGGTCATCGATGTTGAGAAGGGCAAAATTCGTCACAGTTCTTCCTGTTGTCTAAGCGACACCGGCCAACGATGTCATTGCATTGATAAGTTCTCGGTTTGACGGCAGCAAGCCCAGCATCTGGCGCGCATTTCGGCTGACGTCACGCAGTGCATTATCCACTCTATCCTTGTCCTCGTCAGAACCAAAACGACCAGCACTAAGGTATTGAGGTTCGAAACCCATACCATACAAGATGTACTGGTAGCTGGCGGAAGGAAACAACTCATCAACGCGCGGCGCATCCTCATGCCACGGCGGTTGTTGCTCCCATACAAGCAGCTTGTCTCTCAAACCATCGGGGCACGATGACATCTGCCGACAGTCGCGCCAGTAGTCACTATCGTCCCTCCGGCTGACAGCATAGTGCAGCTTCAGGAATTCGATCACCTTTTGCCAGTTATAGTGCATTCTTTCGTTAAAACGCTTGGCTACAACCGTCATGATCTCGCGCGTCGCAGGCATTTGCCGGCTGATCATCGAGGCCGCCTGTTCAATCAGGGCCAGCGCCGACGCCTCAAGCGGCTCTATGAATCCACCTGACAGACCGACCGAAACGCAGTTCTTCACCCAGAACTGTTCCCGGTAGCCGGGCTCGAACGGAATCATGCGATAGTCAAGCTTGTCCAGATCTGTCGTTGGAGAAACGCGGCTGATGTAAGTCCGCACAGTGGCCATCGCCCGGTCTTCGTCGCTATGTGCGGTCGAAAATACATGACCGATTCCACGACGCGACTGTAGCCCGATATCCCAGACCCAACCGGCTGATACGGCCGTTGCCTGCGTTGACGATGCAATTGGGTCGTTGGGCTGCGCGTACGGCACCTGTACTGCGATCGCCGCATCATTGAACAACACATCGCTGACCGATACAAAATCAACTCCGAGATGCTGATTGATCAACAGCCCCCGCTGACCCGTGCAGTCGACAAACAGATCACCGTCAAATCGGTCTCCGCTCGTCAGTACAACCGATTCTATGTCGCCATCCGGCTGCGCCTTGACCTGCTTCACATTACCCGAAACAAATTTGACGCCAAGTTTTTCAACGGCGTGTACATGCAACAACTTCGCAAACTTGCCAGCATCGAAGTGGTAGCCGTAGTTGACGTTAAACGCGTATTCGGGTGTGGCAATCTGCTTTGGCGCCAGACCCGCTGCAATGACCTCGGCCTGTGGCGTCACGAATTCCGCAAACGACATCCCTGACTGCCGCTGCAACCAGTGGCCTGCCATGTTCAGACTCGAGTATTCAACAGGGAGGCTGAAAGGATGAACGTAACGGTCATTTCTGTCTGGATCGGCCCAGGAAACAAACTGTGTGCCCTGTTTGAAGCTGGCGTCGCACTCCAGGATAAGAGCGGCCTCCGACAAACCGATTTTCTGCAGGGTCCGCCGCATAGACGGCCAGGTCCCTTCGCCGACTCCTATCGTTGGAATATCTGGCGACTCGATCAGCGTGATTTCGGCGCGACCACCGGCCGGACAGCCGTGCTCTGCAGCGATCAGGCAGGCTGTAATCCAACCTGCAGTGCCACCGCCAACGATAACGATTTTTGTGACCGCGTCTTGCATAATTTCGGTACCGACCCTGGCGACCCGGGTAGCCTCTGGACTATCCCTCGTGAGACCCTATCTTGTCGGAAAAGAGGCAGAAAAAAAAGCTGCCCCTTACGGGGCAGCTTTATCTTTCTCTTAATTAGCTCAGAACTTGTATCTGACGCCTAAGGTGTACCGAGTGCCGAACTGGCCCGCGAAAAGGACCTGTTCCGTCTTGCGACCGTAGACGTAGGTCGTCTCGTCGGTCAAATTGATGACGTCTGCGAATATCTGCAGGTTTTCTGTTGCCCAATAGCTGGCGCTCATATCCCACTGCCCATACTCGTCCACGTAGGTCGGCGGACCTGCTCCGACGTTGCTCTGTCCGGTGCCGGCAATAAACGCGTCGCGCCAGTTATAGGCTAGCCTGACGCTCCAATCGTCATTCTCGAAGTACGGAACGAAGTTCGCACTGTCGCTGAGACCGGCGATGACAAACTGGTCCTCCAGACTATTGTCGTCAAAGCTGACGTCAGCATCAACAAAGGTCGCATTGACTATGAAGCCGAAACCGCTCGCGCCGAATTCATGCTGGAGATTGAGTTCCCAGCCATCAACGGTAGCGCCTTGGTTATTGACCGGAACAGTCAGGTTGAACGGCGAGAACGGGTCGCGCCCTCCGACACCCAGTATGGTACCTGCGACCGCATCTACGCCGGGTTCATTCGGGCGGTTAACCAGTATCCAGTCAAAGATTGCGCCTGGTGTTGCCGCTCCCGCTGCCCTTGCTTCGTCCGCAAGCGGACCAAGTCCCGGATGCGGCAGATCAAACACCGTTTCCGTGACGGATGAGGTGCCGATGAAGTTCGAAACATCCTTGCGGTAATAACCCGCCGAGACGTAGCTGCCGTCGCCGTAGTAGTACTCGAAAGACAGATCAATATTCTCCGACTCAAACGGCAACAGTGCAGGGTTGCCTCTATTGCCAGTGCCTTCCGTGATACGTACCGGCGAATCGATGGTCACGCCACCCTGGATATCCGTGTAGTTCGGCCGTGTGAGTGTCTGGCTGTAAGAGAACCGGGCGACCAGATCATCCGTAAGGTCCATCTTGAAGTCGAAGTTCGGCAGCCAGTAGTCGTAGTCACCCTCAAGCGTCGTAAATGTCGGTTCGGCCGCGGTCTGCGGAGACAGTTCGTTGCCACCAACCCAAAGGAGCCCATTGTAAGCCGGGACCAGTGCGTCTGAGGTCACATCCGTCTGCTCATACCGTACGCCGGCACGCATACTGACCGGGAAGTTGCCGAACTCGGTCTCTACGTTGGCCTGAATGTAGAAGGACTGGGATTCCTCCAGCGTGCGCCGATCACTGGTGAACGTGTCCGAGCGGCACAACGCCGTGCCACAGGGGCCGAGGTCACCGTTACCTGGTGTAAAAATCGGCATATCGCCACTGGCAATCAACTCTTCTGCGCGTGCAATGAGAGAAGACATGTCATACGTGAAGTAGTCCAGCTGCCGACGATCGTCGCCGGCGCCCGGAATATTGTCGAACGATCCGGCCATGGATGCTGGCGTCATCAGATCGGCGATCGCACCAATCGGTGTCTGTGCCGACCAGGAATCGCGCTGCACGGTGGCCTGCGCCGAGCGATTATCCACTTCCGTCAACTGCACACCGAAGTCGATGCTTTCCACGAAACCGTCGTCAAAGAACAGACTGCCTCCGAAGCTCGCCTGCTGAATGTCCATCCAGGATGGCTGGTTTTGGAACACACTGCCGGTAATCTGCATGTCATCTGCTGTCAGCGGATTCGAAAGTCCCAATTCCAAAATCGGCAGTTCGGCGCCAAAGTAGCCTGTCGTCACGTCACGCGTGTAGGCGGCGACCGAAATAAGCGCGGAATTGCCCCACTTGCTGGCGGGTCCACTTTCAGCAGAGGAATCATGGTAATCGAACTCGAGCGACAGCCTGTCGCTAACGTCCCAGAGCAGATTCAGGCCGATAGAATTATTTTCATTTTTGAATGCATCCTCGCCAGAACCCATTGAGTAATCTGCACCGGACGAGCCTTCTGAATAGGTCAAGGGCGTCACATTGTCGCCGTCGTCCCACACTGTTGACTGGCCGCCGTAATTAAACCACGCCGACAAATCATTGTAGGTGCGCTCTTCTTCCCTCTCAGAGTACGTGTAGTCCAAAGTAGCGGTGAGTGTGTCGACAGGACGGAACTGCAGTGTCAGCTGGCCATTGGTACGTGTTCGATCGTAGTCGGACAGGTTGTAGCCAATTGTCTGCGGCACAGAATAGAGGTCATCGGCGTCCGGCCGGTTGACTTGTTCGCCTTCCCAGTCGAAACAGGGTACCGGTATGCCGCCCCATGTTTCCTGCCCAGCAAAAGGGGAAACGTCGGCGGGCGCGCCGGCGTTATTACAGGCTCCCGGAGCGACGCCCCAGCTGTTGTTAGCTGTTCCTTCGAATGTGCGCCAACCGCCAACACTCGCTGTCGCGGCACCATGGCTGCGATCCTGACGGACGAGTGACAGCGCGACGCCGACCTTATCGTCCGCAAATGTATTCGAGAAAAGTCCGGAAAATTCGCCGGTCCAGTCGGTGCTTGTACGTTTGGTTCGGGACTCGTCGTATACGCCGCTCGCCGCGAACGTCATGTTCAGGCCGGGCGTCTCAAGAGGTCTTGTCGTCCTGATATCGATCGTGGCGCCGATGCCACCCGTCGGGACGTCGGCCTTGCCGCTCTTGTAAATCTGCACCGAGCTGACCGCTTCTGACGCCAGATTGCCGAAGTCAAATGAGCGATCAACGCCCTGTGGCGATCCGAAAACACCGCCGGATGTCGGCATCTGGCGGCCATTAAGCAACACCAGGTTAAACTGTGGTCCGAAACCGCGAACGGTCACGCGGCCACCTTCGCCACGTTCTCGCTCAATAGAGACACCGGTGATGCGCTGCAGGGACTCGGCGAGATTGGTATCCGGGAAGTTGCCCATGTCCTCGGCGTTGATCGAATCCACTACGCCATCAGCCTGCCGCTTGACGTCCATAGACTGCCTGAGGCTTCCGCGAATACCGGTGGTAACGATTTCTTCGATCACCTCTTGAGAACCGTCCTGCGCTAGCGCCGGTGACGATGTAATGGCACCTAATGCCATCGCTATACTCGTAGCGATCGGTGTCTTCTTAAAGGTTGGAATTGGCATTTGTCTGAACCCCCCCGGCTCAATTTGTGAATTCTGAATGTAAGAGTAATGACAGCGCTGTCAAATTGTGTATACTTATCGCGGTTAGCGCAATCGATGTACGTGTTTATACTGATATGTGACAGCGCTGTCAAGAAACAAACCAAATAATAATTTGCCAACCCAACTCACATATAAGATCAGACATATGCAAACAAAACCCCTCAAAATTGTACCTTTTAGTGGTTGTTTGCTGCGGCGGATATCTCAAGCACTTGTCGCTTTAATATTGGCCGCCTCCGCCGTTGCAGGCGAGACCCACGCTGTCGATCGCAGTCAGTACGGCGCGCCCAAGGCTGTATTGGCTCCAGTGGTCGACGGAGTAGCGGATGAATCTGTCTGGAGCCAGGCTGAATGGCAGGAACTTAATCACCTGTGGCTTGGACCCGAATATACCGCTGACGATTTTCAGGGGCGATATAAAGTCGTGTGGAACGGAACGAAGATTTACGTTCTTGCAGAAATCGTCGATGACACGCTTATTGATACTCACCGTGACCCACTGATCCAGTACTGGGACGACGACTGCCTGGAAATCTTCATCGACGAAGATTTTTCAGGAGGTGATCACCAATTCAATCACAACGCATTTGCTTACCACGTCTCTCTCGATAACCAGACAATCGATATAGGCACCAATAAGCGGGCACAGTTTTACTCACACCATGTTGAAAGCCGCTGGAAACAGCAGGGAAACAAGCTTATCTGGGAATTAGCGATCGACATTTACTCGGATGCCTATGTGGACGGATCCGACGAAAATACTCCGCTGACTCTGTCTGCCGGCAAGTTGATGGGGCTGATGATTGCTTATTGCGATAACGATGGCAGCGAATTGCGAGAGAATTTCATTGGCTCAGAATCGGTTCCTACCGGACCCAAGGATCGCGGCTGGATCGACGCCGGGTTGTTCGGCGAACTGATTCTCGAAGAAGAATAATTGGGGAATAAGCAAATTGAGAGCACAGGCCGTTAGAAATATGAATGGCGCCGAGAGTAACTCGGTGTCCGGCGAGTTCATGGACCTGGCGGGCGAACGCTACTATGCCATTCGCAACGTCGACAAATTGGAACCGTTCTTTATAAGCGTGATTTCCGACGTCGATCACTGGCTGTTCGTTTCATCGAACGGGGGATTGACCGCTGGGCGGGTTTCTCCTGAAACAGCTCTTTTTCCTTATATAACGGTCGATAAAATTCACGACAGCACTCCGCACACTGGAAGCAAGACAGTTTTACGGGTCGAAGTTGACGGAGTACAGCACTCATGGGAGCCGTTCAATACGGAGCAGCGTGGGAATTATGAAACTACGCGAAACATCTACAAAAGCTTGCTGGGAAACAAGCTGTGTTTGGAGGAGATCAATCACGATCTGCAGCTGGCATTTCGTTACACCTGGGCAACCAGCGACCGTTACGGGTTTGCGCGACAATGTGAGCTAACGAATCTCGGTGGAGCGAATGCGACCATCGATCTTTTGGATGGCTTACAGAACATACTGCCAGCCGGCACGCCATTATTTGCACAATCCAATACCAGCAACCTCGTGGACGCTTACAAGTGGTCAGAACTCGATGAATCGACCGGTTTGGCTTATTTTGCGCTCTATTCCGGGATCACAGATCGAGCAGAACCCTGCGAGTCTCTAAGAGCGACAACCGTTTTCTGCCTCGGTCTCGACGAGCGGGAAGTACTCGTTTCATCCGTGCAACTGAAGAAGTTTCAGGACGGCGATACTGTGGAGCAGGAAATTCATCGACGCGGCATTCGCGGAGCATACCTGGTTAGCAGCAGGATTGAACTGGCTCCCGATGCATCGCGTCAATGGCAGATCGTCGCTAACATCGAGCAGAGCCAGGCCGATGTTGTCGAGTTGCGGCACGATCTCGCCGAGCCGGATGAGGTTCGCGAGGCCATCGCGCTGTCCGTCGAATCCGGTACGCAGAAACTGGCAAACATCATGGCCCGTGGCGATGCATTTCAGGCCACCGCTGAGGAGAACGTAACCGTCCACCACTACGCGAACGTGCTCTTCAATATCTTGAGGGGCGGTGTATTCGACGATGAGTACAACGTTTCCGCTGTTGACTTTGCCGCAACAATTCGGAACTTCAACCGCGATGTCTACGAGCGAAATCGGAGACTGCTTGATGGTCTACCGGAAAAACTGACACTCGCAGAGCTTTTGTCGAAGATCGAAAATCAGGGCGACCCGCAGTTAGTGCGGCTCTCCTACGAATACCTGCCAATCACATTTGGTCGACGCCACGGTGATCCCAGCCGGCCCTGGAACGAGTTCGCGATAATCGTCAAAGATGACCAGGGTAATCGATTGCTTTCCTACCAGGGCAATTGGCGCGACGTTTTCCAGAACTGGGAGGCACTGATATTCAGTTACCCCGGGTTCGTCGAGAATGTCATTGCGAAATTCGTCAACGCTTCCACGATGGATGGTTACAACCCGTATCGAATTACAAAAGAAGGCATCGACTGGGAGGTCGAGGAGCCCGACAATCCCTGGAGCTACATTGGTTACTGGGGTGATCACCAGATAATTTACTTATTGAAATTTCTTGAGCTTTCAACGAACTTTCATCCCGATCGACTCCGCAGTCTGCTGCGCCGGCCCATATTCTGCTACGCCAACGTTCCTTACCGAATCAGACCGTTTGAGGCCTTGCTCAAAAACCCCAAGAATACGGTCGACTTTGACGAAGATAAGGCTGAGCGAATCGAACATCGCGTTGCGACAATGGGAGCGGATGGAAAGCTGGTTCTGGATCACAACGGTGACGTTTACCAGGTCAACCTGCTTGAGAAATTAGTCGTGCCCTTGCTGGCCAAGCTGGGCAATCTGGTGGTCGACGGCGGGATCTGGTTAAACACCCAGCGTCCGGAGTGGAATGACGCAAACAACGCTTTGGTCGGCCACGGGCTCTCCATGGTTACCTTGTACTACCTGCGTCGCTATATTCGATTCTTGCAGGATATTCTCAGCCCAGAGTCCGAGTCGTTCGCCCTTTCGAGCGAAGTCAGTCAATGGCTTGCAGAAACCGCTACAGCTCTTGCCAACGTGCGCCCGCTGTTGGGCGACACGGCGATCGGCGCAACTGAACGCTTCGAGTCACTGGTCGAACTCGGCCAGGCGGCGAGCCGTTATCGTGAAACAGTTTATAAACAGGAAACACTTTCGGGTATTACCGAGCAGGCAACAGACGATATCCGGGCTATGCTGGATAACGCGCTGGCGGCTGTTGACCACAGTATCGGCACCAATCAACGAGAAGACGGCCTCTATCACGCCTACAACCTGCTGGATCTTGGGACAAACACGGCGAAGGTCGCTTCCTTGTATCCTATGCTCGAAGGCCAGGTCGCGGCACTGAGCGCGGGCTCTTTAAAACCTGACAAAGCCGTGACGGTGCTTGAGGCGCTGTTTGACAGCGACGTCTACCGCCCCGACCAGAACAGCTTCATGCTCTACCCTGATCGTCACCTTTCCGGGTTTCTCGACAAGAACCGCATTAGCCAAGAGCAGTTTGAAGCGATTCCGCTGCTGCAACGCATGCTGGCAGAGGGCGACGAGCGAATTGTGCTTCGAGATCTCGAGGGTTGCTATCGCTTCAATGCTGACTTTACGAATATCGGTGATTTGGATGCGCAGCTTGACGCGCTGCTCGATGTGTATGGCGATCAAGCTGAAACCTCACGCAAATCTCTGCATGCCGTTTATGAGACCGTTTTCAATCATAAAGCCTTTACGGGGCGCTCCGGAACGATGTTCGGTTTCGAGGGGGTTGGTTCGGTCTATTGGCACATGGTGTCCAAACTTATGCTTGCGGTGCTCGAGAACTTCTTTTCTGCACTGGATCAGGGTTCTGATGAAGCTACGTGCCGTCGACTAGGGGAGCTGTACTATCGAATACGAAAAGGCATCGGCTTTAATAAGACACCGGCCGAGTACGGCGCATTTCCAACGGACCCCTACTCTCATACTCCGAAGCACGCCGGTGCCAAACAACCGGGAATGACCGGGCAGGTCAAGGAAGAAATTCTGTGTCGATTCGGCGAACTCGGCATTAGGGTTTCTCACGGCGCCGTCCGATTTCAGCCCAACCTGTTGCGGGCTCGGGAGTTTATGAGCAAAGCTCGGGACACTGGCTATATGGACGTTAACGGCGATTGGCAAACGGTCACAGTACCCAAGAATGGACTGCTATTTACATGGTGCCAGGTACCGATTATCTACACCCTCAATGACAGCGCTGATGCAGGCGTAACCGTCATTTTCGATGACGGCGTCAAGCACGAACTTTCGCAAATGTCCTTATCGCCGGAGCTGAGTGAAGAACTCTTCCAACGCAGCGGACGCATCCGCCAGATTTTTGTTTCTATATCGACAAGCTCGCTTTTCAGCGAACTTGCGCCTGTCTAAATTATTTAGGACTCACAATGTCAAACCATTACCAAAGAACCCTGTCTTTGGCTGGAATAGATGTCTCCAGCCTTTCTCTCGATGACCTTCGAGCGCTCGTACGCAAGATTCTCGATGCGAAAATCCACGGAATTTCTTTTAGCCCGTATGTTGAAGGCCAGGGTCCCGGCACCCAGATTAGCGAGGCACAAATTCGTGAGCGCCTGGCGTTTATCCAGCCGCATGTAAAATGGATCCGCTCCTTTTCCTGCAAAGAAGGAAACGAGCAGATTCCCGCAATCGCTGCAGAGAACGGGCTAAAGAATATGGTCGGCGTCTGGCTGGATGACGATCGCGAGCAGAACGAAGTTGAGATCGCAAACGCCATCGAAGTCGCCAAGGCCGGACATGCTGACATTCTTGCTGTCGGTAACGAAGTACTTCTGCGTGGTGACATCAGCGAGGACGAACTCCTTGAATACATACATCGGGTAAAAGCGGCCGTTCCGGGTACACCAGTCGGTTACGTCGATGCCTATTTCGAGTTTGTCGATCACCCGCGTGTGACCGAAGCCTGCGACGTACTGCTCGCGAACTGCTATCCCTTCTGGGAGGGTTGCCCGGCGGAGTACGCTTTGCTGTACATGAAAGAGATGTATCGCAAGGTAGTCAATGTTGCTAATGGCAAGAAAGTCATTATCAGTGAAACCGGCTGGCCAAATGTAGGAACCCCGACCCAAGGTTCCGTGCCATCTATCGAGAATGCCATCAAGTATTTCATTGACACCTATCAATGGGCGGAACAGGACGGCATTGAGATTTTCTACTTCTCATCGTTTGACGAGACTTGGAAGGTGGATGCCGAAGGCGACGTCGGCGCTTACTGGGGCCTTTGGGACAAGGATGGAAACCCGAAGTATGTCTGAGATACCCAATATCGAACACGCTAACGCCATTTGCTACTCCGGATACCGCGACGGACAAAGTCCTGGTAGCAAAATCTATCCTTCTTACGAACAGATAAAAGAGGACTTGTTGATCCTGGCGAAGAACTGGAAGTACTTGCGCCTGTACGACTGCAGCCCGCATGCGGAATCTGTCCTCAATGTGATCGACCGGGAGAAACTGCGCTTCAAAGTCATGCTGGGTACCGACATGGCCGCCGAAATGAGCAACCCTCATTGCCCCTGGGGCGCGGAATTTAGCGACGAGACACTTGATGCGAACAAGCAACACAACAGTAACGAGGTCGACAGAGCCATCGCGTTATCAAACCGCTACGCTGACATCGTGTTCTCCTTGTCGGTAGGCAATGAGGCCAGCGTAGAATGGACAGACCATATGGTCCCGGTAGACCGACTCATAGGCTATGTGAAGAGAATCAAGCTTGCGATCAAGCAACCCGTTACATTTTGCGAAAATTACGATCCCTGGACTTACAAGCTGGAGCCGCTGGCCGACGAGCTGGACTTCATATCGGTGCACACCTACCCCGCGTGGGAATATCGAACGATGGAAGACGCGCTCGAATACACCAAGCAAAATTACCACTCGGTCGTGAAGCACTACCCGGGAAAACCCGTTGTAATAACCGAAGCCGGCTGGACGACGGCGTCCAATGGGCGCGGTATCGAGCCCTGGAATGCCTCGGAAGAATTGCAGGAAAGTTACTACGAACAACTGCTCGAATGGACGACCGAGGAAAAGGTCCTTACCTTTGTTTTCGAGGCATTTGATGAACCGTGGAAAGGATCACCTGATCCGCAGGAACCGGAAAAGCACTGGGGGCTGTTTGATGTCGAACGCAAGCCCAAGCTCGTTATGCGAGAGACTTATCCCGAGTTAGTTTCGCATATCGAAAACGAGAAGTTTGTAGTCGGTGCCAAACAGTGAAAATTGACAGGAATGTAAGCAACATATATCAATAGCGCTGCATTTCGCGCTGAGGCAATACTAATAACGATGGCTAGAGCTACAATATTCGATGTCGCCAAACTCGCGGAGGTCTCTATAAAGACGGTCTCCCGAGTGGTGAACAACGAGCCGAACGTGCGTGCCAGTACAAAAGAGCGCGTCGAAAAGGCCATCGAAGAGCTCAGCTATCGTCCCGATCAGGCAGCCCGAAATTTGGCAAGCCAGCGTTCGCATCTCATTGCGCTTATTTACGACGATCCCAGCTCATACGAGATACCAAGCGCAGGATATGTAATCAGGATGCAGGCCGGTGTACTTCGTGCCTGCAGAGACGCTAACTGCGAGCTACTAATACATCCATGTAATTACCAGGATAAGGATGTTGGTTCGGAGCTTAAAACACTCATCGAGACAGCCCGGCCTGACGGCATCGTTCTGGCTGCGCCACTGTCAAATATGCCGAGAATAGTCAGCGCGATTAGCTCAACGAAAACGCCCTTTGTCCGGGTATCGGCGGGCAATAAGAACGGTAAAGACTATTCGGTTTCAATGAATGATCGCGAAAGCAGTGCAGAGATGACCCGCTACCTGGCATCGCTCGGCCATAAGAGCATTGCCTTTATAAAAGGGCACCCGAAACACAAGGCGGTCGGAAATCGTTTTCTGGGTTACCAGGATGGCCTTAGAGATAGTGGCCTCAAGTTCTCCGAGAGCCTCGTCGAGGCAGGCGACAATTCGATTCGCTCGGGTGAGGCGTGCGCGACCAGTTTGCTAGCGCGCGAGAACCGACCGACGGCAATTTTCGCCGCTAACGACGATATGGCCGCAGGCGTGGTTCGTGTCGCAGACCGACTTGGCATCAGCATTCCAGACGAGCTATCTGTTGCTGGCTGCGACGACGTTGCGTTAGCACAGCAAATCTACCCCGCGTTAACAACGCTACGCCAACCGCTCGGCGCTATGGCGGAACGGGCAGCTCAGGCCCTTATAGAACACTCAACAACCAAAAAGGCCCTTCGCGGCGCAGATACATTCTCTGCAACGCTGCTGATCAGAGAATCGACAGGACCAGCGCCGAAATAACGTTCGCTCAGCGAATGAAGCGGATGCTGTCCAGATAGATAGTCACGGGCGTCGTTCGCCCGGTAAGCGTCACTACGAAACCCGTCTTGATGCTGGACAAATCGACGCTCTTCAACGGAACACTGTAGCGCTGCCATTCACGCGTCAGGACGATGCCCTCTACCGTTGTCTTTCCCGAGTCGGGGTATGTCGCTTCAGTACCGAGCAGCCCGACACCAATGCTGAATTTTTCCCCGCCGTATTCTCCGCGGGCCCACAGCTCAAGTTCGCCAGCACCGGTCAGGTCAAAGCCTCCATCCGAATCACCCCAATTATTCGCCGGATTCTGCCAGGCAACGCCAGCCCAGCCGTACTTGCCTGCATAACGCAGTTTGATGTTTGCGGTACCGTCTTGTGGATTCTCAGGGTAGGATCCATCCAGAGTAAGATACTCGCTTGCGCCCATCCATCCGGAGGGTGCCCAGGGCATCGCATCGAAGCTGTCTTCGTAAACAGATACCGGCATTCGCGTCCGTACCTCGCCTTTGACCCGAAGCGGCAAGTTGGCGGTCGCCGCGTTGCCTTCTTTGTCGTAAGCGTACAGAAATAGACGATACGGTCCTGGTTCGTCCGGCATACGAAGGCGAGCGCCCTTTGAATCTCCCTCGAGAATCACGCCCTCCACTTCCGGCAGATTCGGCCTGAAATCGCCCCCGGTCAGATAGTCACCGGACTCGGGTCGAAGCGCCCACAACGCGGTAATCGGGCCGCCTTCCGGGTCAGTAGTTTGTGCGCTGACATTCACAAGGTCACCTGGATCGAGTTCCGCAGAAACATCGATTGCCAATGGCTCTATGCCCGGCGCCCTGTCCGCGGGCGGCGCACCAGACCAGAGCTCCGTCATTACGTCGACCGCGGCAAGACGTGAACCATCGGACAGAAACATGCCAAACCAGGTTGCAGTCGCTTCCATCTTGAAGCCCCAGGTGAAAGCGTACGACCCGAGCGCCAGACCTTCCTGTTCTAAAACAGCGCGCTCGTAACTGCGTTTATAAAACGCCGCCTTCTGCGTACTGGTCGGCTCCATCGCTGCGCCCCACTCGTTCTTCGGGACTTCCCACGCACCGGGTGGCCCAAACTCTGTCAAGACGTAGGGTTTGCTCGCGCCGCCGGTGCGGTAGCGCTCCGCCAAAGACGGGGCTCCGCCATAAGAATTGATGCCGTGAATGTCTATGGCGGGGCTGTGCTTGTGCAGGCTCTCAATGCGTCCACCACCGATCTCGGCAGTAACGGCCATTGTCGGGTGGTAGGGATCAATCCTCTTAACCATTGCCGCGATGTCATTCACGGCTGTCCATATTTCCGGACTATCACCCGAATCAAAACCCTCCATCTCGTTGCCGATTCCCCAAAGGAGAACGGCTGGGTGATCCTTGTAGCGAAGCACGGCCTGGCGAGCTTTTTCGAGTTGCTCCGCGACCTGAACCTTGTCGCTGTAATCGAAGCCGTGGCGCTCGTGCCCGAGCCAAATGCCAACCGTGACCGAAAGCCCGAGTGCATGGGCCTCATCGAGGAGATCATCGATGTCATCTGCAGACCAGGTTCGAATCGAATTCGCACCGGCGTCCGCTAATTGCTGCAGAGAGTGAGTCCCGCCGGCACCGCGAATGAGGTAGGGCTCGCCGCCCCGGAATAATTGCCATCCGGCCTCTGTCTGGCGCAACTCAACCGGAATCATTTCGGCTGAAAATACGGTCGGCAACAGCATCAAGCTTGCACAGAGAGCAAACAAACACCGTCCAAATACTTGCACACGCACGCTGACCAAATCGGTCAGAACTCAGCTACTGAAACCACGCCATCGTCGTAGTTTGGTGGATTCGCCGGCTGGTAAGCGTAGCCCCAGTCAAGCAGTACCTCGAGTACGAGAATGGGGTCGCCGTCGACAAGGCGTCGGAAACCGGTGCGATCCGTTCGGTACAGAGCGTCCGCAGTCAGCTCATTCAGCGGAACAGCAAAAGCCACCGGCTCGCCAGTCGGACTAGAGCCCGGGCAACACTCAAAAACCGTTACGGAGCCGAAGAAATTGTCCAGCAGAGACCTGTAGGCTTTCAATGCCTGCTCCCGAACAATTTCGTCCTGAGAAACCAGGTTGCTGTTCGCGTCAAACAACTCATGCAGTGCAAGGGCAGTGTAGTACTGGTTCTCTCCGCTCTGTCGTCTCGCGAGCGCCGTTGCCCAGAAATAGAAGCGTGCTTTGGCGCCGGCCGGCCCGGCAGGAATCTCGTTGAACAGGTCGAACTTGTTGGTAGCGTCAGGATTATTGACGTCAAACTCGATGATCGCCGTCGTTACATAGGGATTCTCCGGATCGCCGAGAACGCACTGTTCGCCGTTGATGCCGACGTTTGCGCAGGCCAGATTAAGAACCACGTCCGTTGGCAGAACGATTCCGTTGATGACCTCTCCATCCGTCGCATCGTTCGGCGACTCGCAACCACCGGCGGTCAGAATCGCGAAGCCAAACAACAACATCAAGTTTCCGCGGACAAGCAGACCCGTACGGTTTCGTTTTGAGTTACTCATGATTTAAATTCCTTGGCCTTGCATATTTGTTCATTAAAACTGGTACGTGAAATAGAGGACGGTTAGCCATTGATAGTCACCGATAAACTCCGGGTCGAGATCGATACTGTTTTCGTCGTAGGAACGATACAGCGCTCTGATTCCGATCTGCGTCGCGTTAGTTTCATCCAATGCCGAACCGAGCGCGCCTCCCTGACCAAGTCGCACCGAATAGTCGATCTTGTATTGTTCCGGATAAACGGCGTTGAACTGTTTGTGGAAATCGTAGGGTCCCCAGGCATCTTTCTTGAAGTAGCCGGATATGATGTGTTTTCCACGGATTATGGCTTTGCCGTGCACTTCATAGTAGTCACGCGTTCCGCCCGTCGGATTACCGGTCGATTGGTTAAACCCACGGATCAGCGTCGTAATGAACTTGGCATTATTGTCTGTGTTGTAGATCATCTTGCTTGATACGGTCCACACATCTTCCGCCGGCAGGCCCGCACCGAATGAGGCGTTTTGATTAGACGTCGCATCGAAGAACAAGTTCGCGTCAGTGAAGGTTGGGTATTCCGTGTAGTTCGCGCCAATATCGAAAGCGAACTTGGCATCTTCACGCCAGTCGTTGTCCCAGGCATAGAATGGCGTTGCGCCGGTCGGGTCCCAGGTCAGGACCAACTCGCCGGATCGCGCTTCCCGGTTGCCAAGAACAGCAAATGGATCGTTGTCGAGATCACGAGGACTGAGCCCAGGGTTAAGAACTCCGCCGCCGATAGACGGTGGAATGAAAGGATTGGCGTCGACCAGGTTGTCGCGATACAAAACTCGTGGAAAGACCATGAGGTTGCCGAAATTCATCATCACGCCGGCTTCGTATTCCCGCTTGTTGCCAAGGTTTGAATACGGTAGCAGGGAGCCCAACTCTATCAACGCGTTTCCGCCCTCGGCTACCAGTCCGGCATGGTGTGCGGCAACGTAGGAAGACGTTCCGAACAGCGGGAAGCTCAACTTCGCTTTGAAGCCGAGCGTGTCTTCGGCGTCAATCTGGTCAAAGATTATGTCACCGTTATCTGCCAGCCGATCATAGGTATCGTCAATTCTTTCATTCGCCGACATGATGCCGCCGAGCTCAAGCTTGATATCGTCAGTCAGGTTTCTACTGGCGTAGAGAGTGGTTTGACGAGACTGTCTGACCGTCGCGCCTGTTGCAGACGTCGAGGTACCCTGACGTGCGACGTCCTCAGAGTGAATGAAAGTCAGTTCGGTCTTGCCCCATTCGAAATCATACTTGAACACAAACTTCGGGTTCGCGCCCCAATAGACTTCCGGCCCGGCAACCAGCGTCAGGCCCTTCCACTTGTTCTTGCCTATGAACTCGACACCTTCCGGTGCTTTTGCATTCCATATGTCCATGCCGGCGAGATCAGTCGCCTCGCGCATCAGACCGAAGAAGTCACCTTCATAGCCCCAGTGATATCGAGGTGTGTGGTAGAACGCGTTGAAGTCGAAATTCTCACCCTTGTAGGCCGCATCAAAATCATAGATCTCAACGCGGTCATTGGAATCGAAGACGACCTCTCGAGTTTGGGTGCCGCCAACGCCAACCGGATTGGGAACCTCTGCCACCAGGCTTACGGGCAGTCCGCGCCGACCGTAAGCGATTTCCAGCGGTTCCTTGTCTGCCACGTTGCCAAGCACATTGATCGTGAACTGGCCTTCAAGATTATCGGTAGGCTCGAAACCGAAATCCAGGAAGATCATCTGCCCATCGGTGAATTCGATGCCATTTTCACCATTAAGAGTGACATCGACTTCGTTCGCCTTCAGCGCCAGTTCAGCCTGGAGTCGACCGCCAGTAAAATGCAGTTTCTTCTTTGATTCCTGATTCTCGCTCTTCAGTTGCCGAACCTCGCCCTTCAGAGCGTAGAATTCCATATTGAAATTATCGATCTCTTTGTTGAAGGCCGCCTTTTTGTGCATGTACGGGTCAAGGTGCCAGATCGCCGACAGCACATCATAGGCAGCTCTCGGTCTTGCCGTATAAACACCGTCGGAATTGGGAACGCCCAGAGCGGTGATGCCGAACCACTCCTCGTTCATGTTGTCTTTACCGTCGGCCCAGTCGAACATGTAGCCCTGATTCGACCAGGACGCATTATTGTCCTGCTGATCCAGGTTCTCTGTTTGCAGATACTTCCACCACTCGTCGCGCCACTCGAATACGAATCCGCCGATTGAGTTTCCTTCTTCGCCATTGCCAGCAGCCTTGTTGTACATTTCCTTCCACTGATCCCGGAGAATGATGGCCTGTGCGACCTGGTCTTCGGTAAATTCACGAGCATTGAATGCGTCGCTACCGAATTCGAAGAAGACGATTGGCAAGTCGAGTTTCGCATCCACATCGGCCCACAGAGACGTAAAGCCGGTGCCGCGATATACGTTAGTACCGAGTATGTCGAGATCGGGCATTAGCTCCGCGATAAGGTCGATGTACTGTATGTCGCCATTAACAATTGTAAACGGCAGGTGCGGTGCCAGCTTCTTGCCCTCTTTCAGAACTTCGTTGAAGAGGCTGTAGAGATAGCGCGCTTTGGCCGTGTTCTGCTCACCCTCAGGAAGATTCTCGATCTCGAAGCTCGACCAGGAAAGCCCGTAGTTGCTTTCGTTGCCGAAAGCGAACATCAGAACGCCCGGCACATTCTTGTACTCGTTGACGTGCTCCATCATATCGACAAGCAGCGTCGACCGAGTCAGCTCATCCGAGTAATCAATGTTTGGAATCCACTTGCCACCGACGGTGTAGCCGTATCGGCCCATAAGCGGGTTGATCACGGTACGAATACCGTGTTCTTTGAAGATGTAGGTGACCCACTCAGGAGGAATCATGGCGAAGCTGCGAATGGTGTTGATTCCCGCCGCCTTCATCAAACCGAATTCGTAGTCGAGTACCTTGCGAACGAAATCGTCGGATTCGCCCCACAGGTTGTAGGAGTAGTTCTGGCCTCTCGGCGAGTAACTCCAGACAACACCTTTGACGTAGTAGTCCTCGCCATTGACCTGAAGCTTCCAGCCATCTGCGTCCTTAAAGGTTGTGACCACATCGGCCGCTTGCGCGGGTGCTGTTAACGCGACACTGAGAAACAGTGAGACCGTCAGCAAGCTGCAGACCCGATTGACCCGTTTGAAAAAGCTTGTTCCCGCCATAGCGACTACTCTTTTTAGAATTTGGGTTTCTTGATGAATGTCATTTGATTGCATGATTGTCATTGACCTCATCTACTCTATTTGAACCGTTACGTTGTCAATAAAGACATCTGCCGTACAGCCCGCGACAGCCCCGCAGACCACTGAGATTTCAAACGTA